>Ga0114939_10000735_pt1 | contig 26934 bp, 28 predicted proteins | sample AshMeaCrysSpring_FD_87196 | JGI IMG/M metagenome (GOLD analysis project Ga0114939, IMG submission 87196) | Groundwater microbial communities from Big Spring, Nevada to study Microbial Dark Matter (Phase II) - Ash Meadows Crystal Spring | ecosystem: Environmental > Aquatic > Deep subsurface >...
GTGCGCGCCATCCGCATTCGGCGGGCATGGCCCGTCCTATCCCTCGCCCCGGGGAGCACCCGATCCCATGCCACGGCAAATTGATTTCATAGGGCGCGCCGTGCGCGCCATTGATCGGCGGACATGGGCCCGGTGGCTTGCGGCATGGCTGCTGCTCGCCGGCGCCTGGCCCGCGCTGGCCGAGCCGCTGCGCGTCGCGGTGATCTCCGACCTCAACGGCAGCTACGGCTCGACCGAGTACGAGTCCACGGTCGCCGGGGCGGTGCGGCGCATCGTCGAACTGAAGCCCGACCTCGTCATCAGCACCGGCGACATGGTCGCCGGCCAGCGCAAGCCGCACCTCACCCGGCCGCAGGTCGAGGCGATGTGGCGGGCCTTTCACGCGCACGTCAGCGAGCCGCTCGCGAAGGCCGGCATCCCGCTCGCCGTCACGCCCGGCAACCACGACGGCTCCGCCTACCACGGCTTCGCGCTGGAGCGGCAGATCTACGGCGAGCAATGGACATCGCGTAAGCCGGCTGTTGCCTTTGTCGACGAGGCCCACTACCCCTACCACTACGCCTTCGCCGCGGGCGATACGCTGTTCGTCTCGCTCGACGCGACGACGCTCGGCGAGCTGCCGCCGGAGCAGACGCAGTGGCTGCAGGCGCTGCTCGCGCGGCACGGGGGGAAGTATCGGCAGCGCGTCGTCTTCAGCCACGTGCCGCTGTGGCCGTTCACGCAGGGACGCGAGCGCGAGTTCATCGGTGACGCGTGGCTCGAGCGGGTGCTGAAGGATGCGCACGTCGACCTCTACCTGAGCGGCCACCACCACGCCTTCTATCCCGGACACAAGGACGGCATCCACCTCGTGAGCCAGGCCTGCGCCGGCGCCGGGCCGCGGCGGCTGATCGGCAGCGGGGAGCGGTCGCCGCGCGCCATCACGCTCGTCGAGATCGACGGCGCACGGCTGCGGCTCGCGGCGCTGCAGGAGCCCGATTTCACGCAGCCGATCGACTGGCGCGACCTGCCCGAGCGCATCCGCTCGCCGGCGGCGGAGCTGATACGGGCGGATCTGGTGAAGGACAGGCTGGAGGAATGGCCGGGGTTGGCGCGGCCTTAGCGCACTCCGCAGGCGCCCTATCAGCATCGGCGGGCACGGCCCGCCCTATGCGATGGCTTGGCCGGGGCGTAGTGGCAGGCGGCGGGATTCGGCGGGCACGGCCCGCCCTATGCGATGGCTTGGCCGGGGCGTAGTGGCAGGCGGCGGGACTCGGCGGGCACGGCCCGCCCTATGCGATGGCTTGACCGGGGCGTAGTGGCAGGCGGCGGGATTCGGCGGGCACGGCCCGCCCTATGCGATGGCTTGGCCAGGGCGTAGTGGCAGGCGGCGGGATTCGGCGGGCACGGCCCGCCCTATGCGATGGCTTGGCCGGAGCGTAGTGGCAGGCGGCGGGATTCGGCGGGCACGGCCCGCCCTACGCAACGCCCTGCCCTAGGCGGGTCGCGAAAGATGGGACTGGGCGGGCAACCACCGCCATTCAGGAGAGCGGGCACGTGACAGGCAATGCACCCAGAACCTTCCTCGAGCGCGTCCTCAATGTCTTCACCGAGGTCCGGCACGGCGAGGCGGCCTCCGCGCTGCTGCTCGCGCTCAACATCTTCCTGATACTCACCGCGTACTACGTGCTCAAGCCGGTGCGCGAGGCGCTGATCCTCGCGGGCGGCGGCGCCGAGATCAAGAGCTACGCCGCAGCCGGCCAGGCGCTGCTGCTGCTCGCCGCCGTGCCCTTCTACGGCTGGCTCGCGAGCCGCGTGCCGCGCCGCGTGCTGATCAACGGCGTCACCCTGTTCTTCGCCGGCTGCCTGCTGGCGTTCTACGGCCTCGCGCAACTGCACGTCCCGCTCGGCGTCGTGTTCTTTCTCTGGGTCGGCATCTTCAACCTGATGGTGCCGGCGCAGTTCTGGGCCTTCGCCAACGACCTCTATACGCCCGAGGCCGGCAAGCGGCTGTTCGTGATCGTCGCCTTCGGCGCCTCGCTGGGCGCGGTGTTCGGCAGCTGGCTCGACTCGCTGCTCATCGCGCCGCTTGGCGTCTACCAACTGATGCTGGTGGCCGCCGGCGTCCTTGCGCTCAGCCTGCTGATCACCAACGGCGTCGACGCCCGGGAGCGCGCACGACGACGCGACCCCGCGCACCCCGTCACGGCCGCACGCACGGTGGAAGACGAACCGCTCGGACAGGGCGGCGCCTTCGCCCTGGTGTTCCGCACCCGCTACCTGTTGCTGATCGCGCTGCTGATGCTGGTGCTCAACTGGGTCAACACGACCGGCGAGTACATCCTCGGCCGCACCGTGGTGTCGGCCGCGGAACAGGCGCTGGCCTCAGGGGCGACGGGCGGGCTGACCAAGGAGGAGATCATCGGCGGCTTCTACGCGGATTTCTTCACTGTCGTGAACATCGCCGGCCTGCTGCTACAGCTTTTCGTGGTGTCGCGCGTGCTCAAATACCTCGGCGTCGGCGTCGCGATCCTGATCCTGCCGCTCATCGCGCTCGGCGGGTATCTGATCGCGGCCTTTTACCCCGTCCTCGCGATGGTCCGCTGGGCCAAGACGGCGGAGAACGCCACCGACTACTCGGTGCAGAACACGGTGCGGCAGGTGCTGTTCCTGCCGACGACGCGCGAGCAGAAGTACAAGGCCAAGCAGGCGATCGACACCTTCTTCGTGCGCGCCGGCGACGTGCTGTCGGCCGTCGTGGTGTTCGCCGGGACGGCGTGGCTGGCGATGTCGACGCAGGGCTTTGCGCTGTTCAACGTCGCCCTCGTCGTCGTCTGGCTCGCGATCGCCTTCCTGATCGGCCGTCACTACCGGCAGCTGACGGCGGACAAAGGGGATTGAAGCGAACTGCGCATGAACCTCCTCCTCGCCCGCTTGACGCGCACCAGCCTGTCGACGCGGATCGTCGCCGGCCTCGGCCTGGGCGCGTTCACCGGGCTTTTTTTCGGGGAGCCGGTGGCCGTCCTGCAGCCGCTCGCCGACGTCTACATCCGCCTCATGCAGATGACCGTGCTGCCGTATCTGCTGATGGCCCTCATCATCGGCTTCGGCCAACTGGAGGCACTCGCGGCAAGGCGGCTGGCCATCCGGGGCGGGGCGCTCCTCGCGGTGACGCTGCTGCTCGCATTCGCGGTGATTGCGGCGCTGCCGGCGGCCTTTCCCCCCATGCAGACGGCCTCGTTCTTCAGCCATTCCCTCGTCGAGCCGAAGCAGCCGTTCTCGATCGCCGACATCTACTTCACGGCGAACCCGTTCCACTCGCTGTCCAACGCCGTCGTCCCGGCGGTCGTCCTGTTCAGCTCGGCGATCGGAATCGGACTGATCGGGCTCGAGGGCAAGGAACGGGTCCTGGGTGCACTGCGCGTCTTCAACGGCGCCATCGTCCGGGTCACGCAGTTCGTCGTGAGCCTCACCCCCATAGGCGTCTTTGCCATCGGCGCGGTGACGGCCGGGACCATGGATCCAGCGACCTTCGCCCGCCTCGAGGCGTACTTCATCGCGTTCATCGCGGCGTCGCTGCTGCTGGCGTTCTGGATCCTGCCGCTGCTGGTCTCGGCCCTCACGCCGTTCACCTACCGCGAGGTCGTCGGCGTGGCACGGGACGCCCTGCTGACCGCCTTCGTCGCGAGCAACGCCTTCATCGTCCTGCCGATCCTGATCGAGCGCGCCAAGGTGCTGCTGCGCCGGCGAGGCCTGCTGAACCCGGAAACCGATGCGGCGGCCGACGTGCTGGTGCCGATCCTGTTCAACTTCCCCAACGCGGGCCGCCTTCTGACCCTGCTGTTCATCCCTTTCGCCGCATGGCTTGCCGGCAGCGCCCTCTCAGCCAGCGACTACTGGATCCTCCTCATCGCCGGCATTCCCAGTTATTTCGCCAAGGCGCAGGTGGCCTTGCCCTTCCTGATGGACCTCTTCGGGCTGCCGCACGACCTGTTCCAGCTCTACCTCCCGACGACGATCATCGGCGGCAAGTTCGACTCGCTGGTGACGGCGATGAACCTGCTGGCCTTCGCGCTCCTGGGCGCGGCGGCGATGAGCGGGTTCCTCACCCTGCGCGGGCCGGCGCTGCTGCGCGCCGGCGTCGGCATCCTCGCCGGCATCGCCGTCGCTGTGCTCGCGGCGAGGCTCCTGCTCGCAGCAACCGTCGACACCGGGTACCAAAAGGACGAGGTGCTCAGGCGCATGCACCTCCAGCAACATTCGGCGGAAACGATCGTGCATCGTGATCGGGCCGCCGTCCGGGCCGAGGAGCCGACGCTCGAGCGCATCCGTGCGCGCGGGACGCTCCGGATCGGCTACGAGCCCTCGAATCTTCCGTTCAGCTTCTTCAATGCCGACGGGCAGCTCGTCGGCCTGGATGTCGAGCTCGCCGCCGGCGTCGCCGAGGCGCTTGGGGTGAAGGCCGAGCTGGTGCCGGTGCAATGGGGCGAGGTTTCGCGCGCTCTGTCGGGGGGATTGATCGACGTGATGCCGGGCGTCTGGTACCGCCCCTATTGGTTCGGCTCGCTACGCCTCAGCGAGCCATATCACACGGGCACCATGGGCCTCGTGGTGCGCGACGGGCGCCGGCACGAGTTCGCGGCGGTCGAGGCCTTGCACCGCAGCCGGGGCCTGCGGATCGGGGTGCCGCTCGACGCGGCGCAGGTCGCGTCGAGCGTCGCCCGCTATTTCGGCAACGCGCCGGTCGAGTTGGTGCCGCTGCCGACGGCGGCAGCCTTCTTCGAGGGGCCGACCGCCGATCTCGACGGCTACCTGATGCCGGCGGAGGGGGCGTCTGCCTGGACCCTTCTCCACCCCGAGTACGCGGTCGTCGTTCCCCAGCCGGATCCCGTGAAGATCCCTACCGCGTTTGGCCTTGCCGTCGGCGCACGCGATCTGGCGGAGGCGATCGACGAGTGGGTGGTGTTCGCGACCAGCGAAGGGCAGGTGCGGCGAGCATACGACTACTGGGTGCTCGGCAAGGGGGCGGAGAAAAAGGGCCCGCGCTGGTCGATCCTGCGCGACGTGCTCGGCTGGGGGCGCTGATCCCGCCGCCGCGGCGAGGCCCGTCCGCGGTTACTTCGGGCAGATCTTCTTCTGTTGCTCCGCGCTGATCCTGAGCGCCGGGTCCACCTGGAAGGTCGCGAACTTGCCGTCGATCCACCGGTCGCAGCCGCCGCTGCCGCAGGGCGCGTTGTTGCGCGCCTTGTTCCAGTAGGACTTCGCCTTGCCCTGCGGCCAGTCGCAGAACTGCATGAGCGCCATCGCCGACACTGCGCCCGACGAGTGCACGCCCCACATGCAGTGGACGAGGATCGGCCCCTTGTTCGGGTTTTCGATCACCGCGTGAATCTCCCGCAGGATGTCGTGCGCGCTGGCGGAGGAGCCTTTCGCATAGTCGAAGCTATGCGCGCCGCAGCTCGTCCTGCCGAACGGCGTCTTGGTGCCGAAATCGACGTAGCGCGCGCCGGAGAACCCGGCCTCGCAGAGCGCCGTGCGCTGCGAGGCCGACAACCCGGTGTGCGCCCTGTCGCCGCCCTTGAAGCCGGCGCGGTAGAGCACGCCGTCGAGCACGGGGCGGACGAATGCGAGCCCGGGCAACCCTGCGTCGCCGCCCGCGAGCATCTGCGACTCGCTCGGCCCGCCGTCGCGGTGCGTGAAATCGGCCGCGAGCGCCGGGGCGGACGAGATCCACGCGGCGGTCACTGCGGCGATCAGAAGGGGCTTCGCATTCATCGGCTCGGTCTCCGGACTGGTGCGCGGTCGCGCGTCGGGGATGATGGGCGGGAGGGGATTCCCGCCTCAAGGGCTGCGACGGAGGAGAGATGGTGGCTACGGGTGGACTTGAACCACCGACCTCAGCATTATGAGTGCCGCGCTCTAACCAGCTGAGCTACGTAGCCAAATTTGAGGAGCCGCACGATAGCGGAGCCGTCGGCGGGCTGTCAAACGACCGCGCCTCGCGGAGGATTACGCCGTTTCAGGGCTCCTACGGAGCGCTGCAACGGCACGGCAGGAGCGGCCGCCAGGTCGCGATGGGCGCCGCCTAGACGTTGAAACGGAAATGGACCACGTCGCCATCGTGGACGACGTATTCCTTGCCCTCCGACCGCAGCCTGCCCGCTTCCTTCGCGCCCTGCTCGCCGTTGCAGGCGACGAAGTCGTCGTAGCCGATCACCTCGGCGCGGATGAAGCCGCGCTCGAAGTCGGTGTGGATCACCGCCGCGGCCTGCGGCGCCTTGGCGCCGACCGGAATCGTCCACGCGCGGCACTCCTTCGGCCCCGCGGTGAAGTAGGTCTGCAGGCCGAGCAGCCGGTAGCCGGCGCGCACGACGCGGTTGAGCCCCGGCTCGTCGAGGCCGAGGTCGGCGAGGAACTCCTTGCGGCTCGCCTCGTCGAGCTGCGCGATCTCCGCCTCGAGCGCGGCGCAGACCGGCACCACCTCGGAGCCTTCCTCGGCCGCGTGCGCGCGCACCGCGTCCAGGTGCGGGTTGTGGTCGAAGCCGTGCTCGTTGACGTTGGCGACGTAGAGCACCGGCTTGATGGTGAGCAGGTGCAGGTCGTAGAGCTCGGCGCGATCCTCCTCGCCGAGCGCGAGGCCGCGCACTGCCTTGCCCTGGTTGAGCTGCGCCTGCACGCGCTCGAGCAGGTCCTTGCGCGCCTGGGCCTTCTTGTCGCCCACCTTGGCCGCGCGCGCCGCGCGGTCGAGCGCCTTGTCGACGGTCTCGAGGTCGGCGAGCGCGAGCTCGGTGTCGATCACCTCGATGTCGGAGAGCGGATCCACGCGGCCGGCGACGTGCACGACGTCGCCGTGCTCGAAGCAGCGCACGACGTGGCAGATCGCGTCGGTCTCGCGGATGTTGGCGAGGAACTTGTTGCCCAGCCCCTCGCCCTTCGACGCCCCCGCGACGAGGCCGGCGATGTCGACGAACTGCATGGTGGTCGGGATCACCTTCTGCGGCTTCACGATCGCCGCGATCACGTCGAGCCGCGGGTCGGGCAGCATCACGACGCCGACGTTCGGGTCGATGGTGCAGAACGGGTAGTTCTCCGCCGCGATGCTCGCCTGCGTGAGCGCATTGAAGAGGGTCGACTTGCCGACGTTCGGCAGGCCGACGATGCCGCACTTGAAGCCCATGGCCAGGTCCCCGGGAAAAGGCCGCGCAGGATAGCGGAAAGGCGCGGCCGGCGGTATGCGCGCGCCGGCTCAGCAGTCTTGCGAGTCGCGGCGGTAGCGGTCCTCGAAGCGGACGATGTCGTCCTCGCCGAGGTAGGCGCCGGACTGCACCTCGACCAGCTCCAGGGGAATGACGCCCGGGTTCTCCAGCCGGTGGCTCACGCCGATCGGGATGTAGGTGGATTCGTTCTCCGCGAGCAGGAAGACCTCCTCGCCGCGGGTGACGCGCGCCGTGCCGCGCACCACGATCCAGTGCTCGGCACGGTGGTGGTGCATCTGCAGCGAGAGCGAGGCGCCCGGCTTCACCGTGATGCGCTTGACCTGGAAGCGGTCGCCGCTGTCCACCGGCTCGTAAGTGCCCCAGGGGCGGTGCACGCAGCGGTGATGGCGGCTCTCGCTGCGGCCCGCGAGCTTGAGGAACTCGGTGACCGCCTTGACGTCCTGCGCCTGTGCCTTGTCGGCGACGAGCACGGCGTCCGCGGTCTCGACCACGACGAGGTCCCGCACGCCGACGGCCGCGACCATGCGGTGCTGCGCGTTGATGAGGTTGCCCGTCGCGTCGTGGGTGAAGACGTCGCCGTGCACCGCGTTGCCCGCGGCATCGTGCGCGCTCGCCGCCCAGAGCGTGGCCCAGGCGCCGACGTCGGACCACCCGACATCGAGCGGCACGACGAAGGCCCGGGATTCCGGCGCGGCGGCGTAGGGCTCCATCACCGCGTAGTCAATCGAGTCGCTGGGGCAGGCGCGGAAGGCCTCCGCATCGACCCGCAGGAAGTCGAGGTCGTGCCGCCCGCCGGCGAAGGCCGCGCGGCAGGCCGCGAGGATCTCTGGCTGGAAGCGCTCGAGGAGCGCGAGCCAGCGGCCGGCGCGCAGCAGGAAGATGCCGCTGTTCCACAGGAACTCGCCGCTGGCGAGATAGCCGCGCGCGGTCTCCTGGTCGGGCTTTTCGACGAAGCCCGCGAGCCGGAACGCCCCGCCGTCGGCCACCCCCTTGCGCAGGTAGCCATAGCCGGTGGCCGGGGAGTCGGGCACGACGCCGAACGTCACGACCGCGTCGGCGGCAGCCAGCGCCGCCCCCTGCGCAACGGCGGCGCGGAAGGCGTGGCCGTCGCTGATCGCGTGGTCCGCGGGCATCACGACGAGCAGCGGATCGGCCCCGCCCGCGGTCGCGGCGAGCGCCGCCAGGGTGAGCGCCGGCGCGGTGTTGCGGCCCACCGGCTCGAGAATCACGGCGGCGGCCCGCCGACCCTGCTCGGCGAGCTGGTCCACGACGAGGAAGCGGTGCTGCTCGTTGCAGACCACGATGGGGTCCGCCAACGGGATCGCGCCGGACGGCGAGGCGAGGCCGTCGAGGCGCGCGACCGTCGCCTGGAGCAGCGATTCGTTCCCCACCAGGGGCAGGAACTGCTTGGGCTGGGCCTCGCGGGAAAGGGGCCAGAGGCGGGTGCCGGCACCGCCGGACAGGATCACGGGCTGCAGGAGCATGAGCTTGAGACCTTGCGGGAGCGGCGCGCATTACAGCAACCGGGGCCGCCGCAGGACAAGGCGGGCGTTTGACCGCCTCCGAGAGATTCGTTTATAAGAGCGCGGTTATTTACCCGGAACCCGCCCGGCAGCGCCCAGGTCACACGACTCGGGCGGCCATTGCGCAGCCTTCTGCCGGAGCACCGGTTCCCTTACCCCGCTGGCCTGGAGAAGAACGATGAAGAACTGGTTGCTGACGCTGTCGGTTTCCCTCGCCCTCGCGGCCGGCTCGGCACAGGCAGCGGGCAACGCGGCCGCCGGCAAGGAAAAGGCCACCACGCTCGGCTGCATCGCCTGCCACGGCGAGGACGGCAACAGCCCGAACCCGCTCTGGCCCAAGCTCGCCGCCCAGCATCCCAGCTACCTCTCGCGGCAGATCGGCGCCTTCAAGGCGGGCGAGCGCAAGGACGACGCCATGTCCCCGATGGCCATGATCATCGGCACGGACGAGGACCTCGCGGATCTGGCGGCGCACTTCGCCGCCCAGAAGCGCCAGCCCGGCGAGGCCGGCGCGGCCGACCAGATCGCGATCGGTCAGCAGCTTTTCCGCGGCGGCAACCCGGCGACCGGCGTCGCGGCCTGCGCCGCCTGCCACGGGCCGACCGGCGGCGGCGTGGGAACGGCCAACTTCCCGAGCATCGCCGGGCAGCACGGCCCCTACGTCGAGAAGGCCCTGAAGGACTACAAGGCCGGCGCGCGCACCAGCGATCCGAACCAGATGATGCGCGGCGTTGCCGCCAAGCTGACCGACGATGAGATCGCCGCTGTCGCCGCCTATGTGCAGGCGATGAAGTAGAAGCGCCGCCGCGTTGCGGTTGACAGGGGGTGGCGGAGCCACCCCCTTTTGCGTTTAGGCACCGTCGCGGGGAGCCGTTATGCTTGCGCCCTGTCCGCGGCGGGTCCGGCACCCGGCGCCCCGACTCAGATGGATCTCAGCGGAGTCTCACCCATGAATCGATTGATCGCCCTCCTCGTCGTCACCGTCCTCGCCCTCGCGGGTCCCGTCGGCGCCGCGAAGTTCGAGGAGCTGCAGCACTACGTGCCGATCGGCAACGCGCCGCCGCCGGAGGCGGGGTCGAAGATCGAGGTCCTCGAGTTCTTCATGTGGACCTGCCCGCACTGCCAGCAGTTCGAGCCCTATCTGCAGGAGTGGCTCGCGCGCAAGCCGGACGACGTGGTCTTCGCCAAGGTGCCCGCGCCCTTCGGCCAGGCGGGCCAGCTGCTCGCCCGCGCCTACTACGCCCTCGAGGCGCTCGGCGAGGAAAAACGTCTCGGCGACGCCTTCTTCACCGCCCTGATCAAGGACCGCCGGCGCATGGCCGACGAGCAGGCGGTGGTCGACTTCGTGCGTCAGTACGGCGTGGACGAGACGAAATTCCGCGAGGCGATGGGCTCCTTCGCCGTCGCCGCGAAGGTGCGGCGCGCCACTCAGCTCATCGATCGCTACCGCATCGACGGCGTGCCGAAGGTCCTGGTCGACGGCCGCTGGAAGAACGGCGACGGCCTGAGCAGCTATCAGCAGATCACCGAGGTCACCGATTTCCTGATCCAGGAGGCGCGCAAGCTGCGCCAGGGTTCGCCCGCCCCCGCGAAGTGACCGCAGCAGGGACGGCGGCGATGCACGCCCCTGTCGAGCCGATGGCGGCGCCGCTGCGGCGCCTGCACGTCCTGAGCTACAACATCCAGGCCGGCATCGACACGCGCACCTATCGCGACTACCTGATGCAGAGCTGGAAGCACGTGCTGCCCCACCGGGAGCGCATGCACAACCTGAACCGCATCGCCGACGTCCTCCCGCTCTACGACATCGTCGGACTTCAGGAGGTCGATGCCGGCAGCCTGCGCAGCGGCTTCGTCGGCCAGACCGAGTACCTCGCCCACCGCGCCGGGTTCCCGCACTGGTATCAACAGGTGAACCGGAACATCGGCGCGTTCGCGCAGCACTCGAATGGGCTGCTGACCCGCCTGCGGCCGAGCCGCCTCACCGAGCACAAGCTGCCAGGCATGCCGGGCCGCGGCGCGATGCTCGCCGATTTCGGACCCGATGGCGCGGGCCTGCGCGTGTGCATCGTGCACCTGTCGCTCGGCCGTCGCTCCCGGCAGATGCAGTTGCGCTTCGTGGCCGACCTCATCGCCAACCACCCCCACGCGATCGTGATGGGCGACCTCAACTGCAGTTGCGACGCGCTGGAGGTGCGCCACCTGATGCGCGCAACCGGGCTGCGCGAGCCCGCGTGCGACCAGAAGACCTTCCCGAGCTGGCGGCCGATGCGGCGCATCGACCACATCCTCGTGTCGGAGGCCTTACCCATACGAAACGCCCGGGTACTCGACTATTCTGTCTCGGACCACCTGCCCATCAGCCTCGAGGTCGAATTGCCGGGCACCGTGGAGCTCACCCTGCCGCACCGCATCCCGCACAGGCCGCACGATGGAATCGAACGACTGGAAAGCGAAGGCCTACGGGCTGGCTGAGGAGCTCAAGGCCGAGGTCCAGCGCGGCGCCGCGGCGAGCCAGGCGCTGCGCGCGGTGGTCGCCCGCCTGTGCGCGGCCGTGAGTGGCCTCGACCCCGCCCTGGACCCGCACCTGTCGCGGCTGCGGGACGTGGCGCGACGGCCCGGCGAGATCGCCGCCATCGAGGCCGAGGTCACGCGCGTCGCCGACGCCGTGCTGCGCAGCGGCGATGCCCCCCGGCAGGCGATCCCCAACCAGCGCCTGCGCGAGCTGCTCGGCCGCATGCGCTGGCCGGACACTCTCGCCGCCGAGATCGAGGCCTTCAAGGAGAAACTGGCGGACGACGCCGCACCGGATGCCTGGGTGGAGGTGATGGAGCACCTCACCGCGCTGGTGGCGGAGACGGTGCGCGACTCCACCGAGCAGGTGCGGGCCGCGGAAGAGTTCCTCTCCGAGCTGACGGCGCGGCTCGAGGAGCTCGACGCCTTCATGCAGAAGGGCTCGCTGCTGCGCGACCAGTCGCTGGCCGGCGGCCGCGAGCTGGGCCGGGTGGTGCGCAGCGAGGTGCAGGACATCCAGGACACCGTGCGCGAGGCGACGGAGCTCGGCCAGCTGCGCGAGGACGTGGGCCGGCACCTGGCGGTGATCGAATCGAACCTGGGCGCGCACATCGCCGCAGAGGAGGAGCGCCACCGGCTGGCGCACCAGACCGAGCAGGCGCTGCGCGCGCGCCTCGAGCAGCTCGAGTCCGAGGCCGCGGGCCTGCGCAAGGAAGTGGCGGTCGTCCAGGAGCTGGCGATGGTGGACCCCGTCACCGGGCTGCCCAACCGGGCTGCCTGGGACGAGCGGCTGCGCCAGGAATACGCGCGATGGCGGCGCTTCAAGGGCCAGCTCAGCCTCGCGGTGTTCGACGTGGACAACTTCAAGTCGATCAACGACCGCTTCGGTCACGCCTCGGGTGACAAGGCACTGAACGTCATCGCCACGGCGCTGCGAAGCCGCGTCCGCCAGACCGACTTCATCGCCCGCTACGGCGGCGAGGAGTTCGCGGTCCTGCTGATCGGCGCCGGCCGCGCGGCGAGCCTGCGCGTGGCCGATGAGATGCGGCAGGCGGTCGCCCGCGCCGGACTGCACGCCCGCAACCGGCCGGTCGAGGTGACGATTTCCTGCGGCGTGGCCGAGTTCACCGGCGACGACTCGCCGGAGAAGGTGTTCGAGCGCGCGGACGCCGCCCTCTACGAGGCCAAGCGCACCGGCAAGAACCGCTGCGTGCTCAAGTAGCCGGGCGCCAGCCTTCGCCCCGGACCCACGCGTAGCGCCAGGGACCGCAGCCCAGCGCCCCCAGCGCGTCGAGCAGCGCCTCGGCCGGCACCGCCTCGCCGGGAAACACGTTCCCGATTTCGACGAACACCCGGCCGGCCGCGGCGTTGCCGCGCCAGTCGAGGCGGGAGACGGGGTGGACCCGCCCGCACCCGGGGCAGTCGACGGGCGTCGCAGGGTCGGCCATCCAACCCGCCAAACGCTCCCGCCAGTCCGCAATGCGCGCGCGGCAGGCCGGGCAGCGCGGCGCGGCGACGTTGTCGCCCGCCAGCAGTCGGGCCGCGGCATGGGGACCGTGGAGGCGGACCTGAGTGAACGCCCCGCCGTCGGCCGGCGGTTCCAGCACGAGGTGCGGCGAGCAGCCGGCGAACACCACGAGGCGCGCGAGCGCCTGCCCGGGCAGGAAGGCGTCCGCGCCGACCCGCGCTCCGACCAGCCCGAGCGCCGCGAGCGCGGCGAGCAGGACGTCGGTGCCAGGGGGGTCGACGGCGGGATCGGCGGGGTAAAGCAGGAGGCTGCCGTTCATCGTGGGCGCTCGCCAACAGGTTCCCGATGATTCGCCATGCCGCCGGGACCGGGCAACGTTATAAGATTGCAGGATCATGCCCGCCCTCCCCCGGTTCCTGCTCCCCCTCCTCGGACTCTGCGCCGCGCTCGCCGCCGCCCCGGCGGCGGCTACGCTGCGGGTGTTCGTGAGCGTGCCGCCGCTCGCGCCCCTGGCGCAGCGGGTCGGCGGACCGACGGTCGAGGTCCGCACGCTCGTCGGCCAGAACCAGGATCCGCACAGCTTCGAGCCGAGCGCCCGGCAGGTCCAGGCGCTCGCGGCGGCCGAGGTGTTCTGGGCGGTCGGCATGCCCTACGAGCGGGCCTGGCTGCCGCGCCTGCGGGCGGCGAATCCGGATCTGCGGGTGGTGGACGCGCGCACCGCGCTCGGCCTGCCCCCGCTCGGCCAGGCCGCGGGGCCAGCCCACGCGCCGCACGGACACGGACATGCCCACGACCACGATCCCGCGGCCGACCCCCACCTGTGGACGAGCCCTCGCGCCGTTCGGGCGATGGTCGAGCCGCTGGCCGAAGCCTTTGCTGCCGCCGACCCGGCCAACGGCCCCGCCTACCGGGCGAACGCCACGGCGCTCGATGCCGAGCTCGCCGCCCTGGACGCCGAGGTGCGCGCCGCGCTCGCGCCCCTGCGCGCGCGCCGCTTCGTGGTCTTCCATCCCGCCTGGGGACAGTTCGCGGCGGACTACGGCCTCGAGCAGATCGCCATCGAGCAGGCCGGCAAGGAGCCCACGGCGCGTGCGCTCGCGGCGCTCGCGACCCGCCTGCGGGCCGAGGGGGTGCGGGTCGTCTTCGTGCAGCCGCAAACCGGGCGGCGCAGCGCGGAGACCCTGGCGCGCGAGATCGACGCCCGCCTCGCGCTGCTGGACCCGATGGCGGCCGACCCCGTCCAGGGCACGCGCGACCTGGTCCGCGCGCTCACCGAGGCGCAGGCCCCGTGAGCGGCCCGGTGATCGCCCTGGAGGGCGTGCGCTTCGCCTACGGCGCCACGCCGGTCCTCGAGGACGTCAGCCTCGCGGTGCCGGACGGCGAGTTCCTGGGCATCGTCGGGCCGAACGCCGGCGGCAAGAGCACCCTCCTCAAGCTGATCCTGGGTCTGCTCACGCCCGACCGCGGCCGGGTCCGCGTGCTCGGCCGGCCCCCCGTCGAGGCGCGGCACGAGATCGGCTACCTGCCGCAGTACCCCGCCTTTGCCCGCGACTTCCCGGTCACGGTGGGCCAGGTGGTGCTCATGGGACGGATCCGGCGGGGACGGCTCCTGGGCGGCTACGGCGCGCAGGACCGGGAGCTCGCGCGCTGGGCCATGACGCAGACCGAGGTCGCCGACCTCGCGGCGCGACGCATCGGCACGCTGTCGGGGGGGCAGCTGCAACGCGTGCTGCTGGCGCGCGCGCTCGCCTGCGAGCCGAAGGTGCTGATCCTCGACGAGCCGACCTCGAACATCGACCAGCGGGTCGAGAGCGACATCTTCGACCTGCTGCGGGCGCTCAACCGCCGGATCACCATCCTGGTCGTGTCCCACGACATCGCCTTCATCTCGGCCTACGTGCACCGCGTGGCCTGCCTGAACCGCACGCTGATCTGCCACCCCACCGAGGCGATCGACGGCGGGGTGATCCACGACCTCTACGGCGGCGACGTGCGGCGGGTCGCCCACTCCCACGGCCCCGCGCACTGAGCCCGCGATGACCGGCTTTCTCGACGCGCTCGCCAGCCACGGCTTCCTGCAGTCGGCTCTGGTCGCCGGTCTGCTCGCGAGCATCGGCTGCGGCGTCATGGGGACCTACGTGGTGGTCAAGCGCATCGGCTTTCTCGCCGGCGGGATCGCCCACACGGTGCTGGGCGGCATGGGCGCCGCGTTCTACTTCGGGCACGACCCCATGCGGGGCGCGCTGCTCGCCGCCGTCGCCTCGGCCCTGGTGATCGGCTGGATCACCCTGCGCTTTCGCGAGCACGAGGACACGCTGATCTCGGCGCTCTGGGCGGTCGGCATGGCCGTGGGCGTGCTCTTTCTGGCGCGCACGCCCGGCTACGGCATCGACCTCATGAGCACCCTGTTCGGCAACATCCTGCTGGTCCCGCGGGAGGACCTGTGGCTGATGGCCGCGCTCGACGCCGTGCTGGTCGGCACCGTCCTCGCGCTCTACCGCCCGCTGCTCGCCGTCGCCTTCGACGAGGAGTTCGCCCGGCTGCGCGGCCTGCCGGTGACCTTTCTGTACCTGCTGCTGCTCTGCCTCGTCGCGCTCACCGTGGTGCTGCTGATCCGCGTCGTCGGGCTCATCCTCGTCATCGCCCTGCTGACCCTGCCCGCCGCGATCGCGACGCAGTACGCGGCGACCCTCGGGCGGATGATGATCCTCGCCGTCGCGATCGGCGCGGCGCTCACGGCGTCCGGGCTCGCGCTCTCCTACGCGCCCGACCTGCCGGCCGGGCCGACGATCATCGTCCTGGCGGGCGCCGTCTACCTCGTCTCGACCCTGGTGCGGCACGGCCTGCGCCGTCCGTCCGCGCAACGGGGCGGCTGAGTTGGACGGTCCCGCGATCACCGCCACCCTCGACCGCGCCGAGGCCCTCTGCCACGCGCGCGGCGCGCGCCTGACCGCGCAGCGCCGCCAGGTGCTCGCGCTGGTGCTGCGCGCCGGCCGGCCCGTCGGGGCCTACGAGCTGCTCGACGCGCTGCGGCAGGAATCGGCGGGCGCCGCGCCCCCGACGATCTACCGCGCGCTGGAGTTCCTGATGGCCCAGGGATTGGTCCATCGGATCGAGACGCTGCACGCCTTCGTCGGCTGCGACCATCCCGGCGAGCCGCATGCCGGCCAGTTCCTGATCTGCCGCGACTGCGGGGCGGTGCGCGAGGTGGAGGACTCGGCCGTGCGCCGCTCGGTGCTGGCGGCGGCGGACGCGACCGGCTTCAGCGCCGAGCACCCCGTGGTCGAGGTGCGCGGCCGCTGCGCTCGGTGCGCCGAGGCCCCCCGGTGACGCCGCCATGCTGAAGCGCACGCTCCTGCGGCTGATCCGGGGCTACAGCCTGCTCGTGAGCCCGTTCCTGGGCCACAACTGCCGCTATTACCCGAGCTGCTCGGCCTACACGCTCGAGGCGATCGAGAAGCACGGATCGCTGCGCGGGCTGTGGCTGGGACTCAAGCGCGTGGGGCGTTGCCACCCCTGGCACGCGGGCGGCTACGACCCGGTGCCCGACCCGCCCGACGCCGGCAAGCGCAAAGACGCGTCGGGGCAATGACACCCCGCGGGTCGGCGGCTATAGTCCGCCGCCCGCACCGCGCCGGCGCGACCTGGGCCCAATCAGAGACGACGACATGGACATCGAGCAGTTCGAGGCCATCTCCTTCTACGCCGGCTGCGGGCTGCTGATGGGCTACATGCTGTTCATCATCTGGCGGCTGGCGCGCGACTCGAAGGCCGGCAAGTTCGGCACGATCATGCTGTTCGTCGTGCTCGCCGTCGGCATGATCGGATTCATCGCCAAGGAGGCGATGGTCCTCCTCATGGGGATGTGAGGCGGCGGCGTGGACCGCAACGAGCCGGCAGGCCTGCCGGCGCCCTTCCGGAGTCACGACGCCTTCCGCAGCCGCTTCGTCGAGGGGCTCGCGCGGCTCATTGCCGAGCCCGGGCTCGGCCCCTTCATCCTCGCGCTGGCCAACGCGAGCTTCGACGCGCACCTGCACCACCTGCTCGCCCCGCGACTCGCGCTGCGCTTCGAGGAGCTCGCGGCGCGCAGCCGCGAGGCGCTGCGACGCGGCCAGCCCATCGCCGAGCCGCCGGACGACCTGCTGGTTTTTCTCAAGCTGCTCGCGATCGGGCTCGACGGCCTGCCGACCACCGCCTATCGCCGGGCGGGACCGTGGGAGCTGCAGTTCAACGTGCTGCGGTCCTTCCGCCCGGCCCGCGCCACGGCGGCGCGCATCACGTCGCTGCACGCGCCCTTCGCCCCCGAGGGCTTCCACTTCAACAAGGCCTTCCTGCGCCGCGAGCTGCTGTGGGAAGGCGAGCTCGCGGGCCGGCGCGGCGGCCTCTACTACAACAAGTTCCCGTTCGTGGACCTGCACGGGCTCTGGGTTCCGGAGCCCGAGGCCGAACGGCCGCAGTGGCTGCGCGTGGAGGACCACCTCCACGCCTGGCGGCTGGTCGAGACGCTCGGGCAGGCCCTGTCCGGCGTCGGCGCCGGCTACAACGCCTATGGCGCCGGGGCCTCGGTGAACCACCTGCACTTCCAGACCTTCGTCCGGCCCGAGCCGCTGCCGGTCGAGGAGGCGGCCTGGCGCCACAACGGCGGCAGGGATCGCTACCCGGTGGCCTGCGAGGCCCACGCCGACGCCGACTCGGCCTGGGCGGCGATCGCCGCCGCGCACGCCGCCAACCGTCCTTACAACCTGCTCTACCGTCCGGGGCGGATGTATCTGCTGCCGCGCGTCTTCCAGGGCGCCGTGCCGCTGGCGCCCTGGGTGGGCGGCATCGCCTGGTACGAGCTGTGCGGCGGCGTCACGGCCTTCGACCTCGGCGATTTCCAGCGCCTGCGCGCGCAGGACATCGCGGCGGAGCTCGCGCGGATCGCCGGCCCCTGAAACAGAAACGCCGGCGCGAGGCCGGCGTTTGCAAGCGATCGCGGCACAGGCCCGATCAGCGCGCCTGCTCGAGCGCGGCGATGCGCTCCTCCAGCGGCGGGTGCGTCATGAACAGCTTGCCGAAGCGGCCGAGCCCGCCGGAGATGCCGAAGGCGGCGAACTGCTCGGAGGGCAGGCCCTGCGGATCGTGCGCGCGCTGCAGCGCCCTGAGCGCGTCGATCATCTTCTGCCGGCCGGCGAGCGTCGCGCCGCCCGCGTCGGCGCGAAACTCGCGGTGGCGCGAGAACCACATGACGATCATCGACGCGAGGACGCCGAGCACCAGCTCCGCGATCAGCGAGGTGACGAAGTAGCCGATGCCCGGGCCGCTGCTCTCTTCCCCGCGACGCAGGAAACTGTCCACCACCATGCCGACGAGGCGGGCAAGGAACACGACGAAGGTGTTCACCACGCCCTGGATCAGGGCCAGGGTCACCATGTCGCCGTTCGCGACGTGGCTGACCTCGTGGCCGAGCACGGCCTCGACCTCGTCGCGGCTCATGTTGTTCCAAAGACCCGTGCTGACCGCGACCAGCGCGTTGTTCTTGTTCCAGCCCGTGGCGAAGGCGTTGGGGTCCGGCGACTCGAAATAGCCGACCTCGGGCATGCCGATGCCCGCCGCCTCGGCCTGGCGGCGCACCGTCTCGACCAGCCAGCGCTCGGCCTCGGTCTGCGGCTCCTCGATGATCTGCACGCCCATGCCGCGCTTGGCCATGGTCTTCGACAGGAACAGCGACACCAGCGCGCCGCTGAAGCCGATCACGGCCGAGAACACGAGCAGGGTGCCCATGTTCATGTACCCGCCCTGCGACAGCGCCCGGTCGATCCCGAGCAGCCGGAAGGTGACCGAGATGACCGCCAGGACGGCGATGTTGGTGGCCAGGAACAGGAAGATGCGCTTCATGATGCGAAATGCCCTCTGAATGCGTGAGCGATGCGGTCCTGCCGCCGCGCTAAGATGCTGTGGCCGGCGTGGCTTTTCAAGCGCGCCGGCGCGACAGCGAGCCGTTGTCCCGAAAGCGCCGCCCATGGCCGAACGATTGCCTCTACTCATCGTCAAGACCGGCGCCAAGCCGCCGGCGCTCGGCTTTGTCGCGGGGGACTACGAGGACTGGATCCTCGCCGGCATGGGCTGGCCCGCGGACCGCGCGACCGTCGTCGCCGCGTCGCGCGGCGACCCCCTGCCCCCGCCCGGGACCGTTGCGGGCGCGGTGGTGACCGGCTCCGCGGCGATGGTGACGGAGGGCGGCAAGTGGATCGCCACGACGGCGGCCTGGCTGCGGGAGGCCGTCGCGGCCGACCGCCCGGTCCTGGGCATCTGTTTCGGCCACCAACTGCTCGCCCACGCGCTCGGCGGGGCGGTGGGCTGGAACCCCCACGGCGTGGAGGTCGGCGTAGTCGACGTGGAACTGCTGGCGGCGGCGCACTCGGATCCGCTGCTCGGCGGGCTGCCGACGCGCTTTCCCGGCTGCGTGAGCCATCGCCAGTCGGCGAGCGCGCTGCCGCGGGGGGCCACGCTCCTTGCTCGCAGCGCGCTCGAGCCACACCAGGCCTTTCGCCACGGCAGCGCCTGGGGCGTGCAGTTTCATCCCGAATTCGAAGCCGCGCTCATGCCCGCCTACGTGGACCTGTTCCGCCCCCTGCTGGCGACGCTCGGCCGGGACGCGGACGCGTTGGCCGCCGCGTTGCCGCCCACCCCCGAGAGCGCCTCGGTGCTGCGGCGCTTCGGCGCCATCGTCAGCGGGGGCTGACGCGACGCCGACGAGCCGCACGCCGCCACCCGCGCCCCGGCCTTCTATAGGATGCGATTCCGCCTCCCGGATCCCGAGCCACCGACGCCATGCCCCAGACGCCCCTCTCCCACCAGCCATCGCTCCTCGCCGCGGCCCTGCTACTCGCCGCGGCGCTGCCTGCCGCGGGGATGGCGCCTGGCGCCGATCCGCACGTGAACGCGCCGTTCGCCAACCCGGACCACGGCCGCTGGGTCGAGGTCTTCGAACGCCCGGGCCGCGAGCTCTACGACCGCCGCGAGGCCGTGCTGGCCGCCCTGGCCCTCCAGCCCGGGATGCGCGTGGCCGACGTCGGCGCGGGCACCGGGCTCTACACCGAGCTGTTCGCCCGCGCGGTGGGGGCCGAGGGCCGGGTTTACGCCGTCGACGTGGCCGCGAGCTTCATCGATGCGATCGAGCGCCGCATGCAGGCGCAGGGCCTGCGGAACGTGCGCGGGATCGTCAACACCCAGCACTCGACGCTGCTCCCGCCCAACAGCGTGGATCTCGTGTTCCTCGCTGACACCTATCACCACTTCGAGCACCCCGCCGACATGCTGCGCTCGATCCACGCGGCGCTCGCCCCGGCCGGCGAGCTGGTCATCATCGATTTCCGGCGCGACGCGGAGATCGCCACCCCCTGGGTCCTGCAGCACGTGCGCGCCGGACGCGACCAGGTGGTGCACGAGGCCGAGCTTGCCGGCTTCCACTTCGTCCGCGAGGAGCCGACCCTGCGTGGCAACTTCTTCCTGCGGTTCCGCAAGCCGTGAGTCGCACCGCCGGCCCCAACCTGTCCGCGGGCGTGATCGTGGTGCGCGAAACGGCACTGGGCCCGCGCTTGCTGCTGTTGCGCAGCTACCGCTACTGGGATTTTCCCAAGGGGCACGTCGAGCCGGGCGAGGGTCCGCTCACCGCCGCGCTGCGCGAAACCCGCGAGGAGGCGGGCATCGGCGCGCTGGAGTTTCCCTGGGGTGAAGGCTATTGCGAAACGGAACCCTATGCGCACGGCAAGGTGGCGCGCTATTACCTGGCCCGTACCACGACGCCCCGGGTGACCCTTGGGATCAACCCGGAGCTCGGGCGTCCGGAGCACCACGAGTACCGCTGGGTGACGGCCAAGCGGGCGCATGCCCTGCTCAATCCGCGGCTGCGGCGCGTGCTCGCCTGGGCCCTGGCGACGATGCAGGACACGGCCGCCTGAACGGCCGCCGGCGCCAGACCCCACCCGGGCAGGGGTTGAAGGCCGCCGCCTCGCCACAATTTCAATGCGTCGGCAATGAACGGAGCGAGTGCGATGCAGACCTGGGTCGAGGGAACGGTCGTCGAGAAGATCCGCTGGAACGACGAGCTCTACTCAGTGCGCATCGACGCGCCTGTGGCGGGCTTCGAGGCGGGTCAGTTCACCAAGATCGGGCTCGACATCGACGGCGAGCGGGTAGGCCGCGCCTACTCCTACGTCAACGCGCCGCAGGACCCGTTGGTCGAGATCCACTTCAACACCGTTCCGGAAGGCCCGCTCACGCCGCGGCTTGCCGCCATGGAGGCCGGGGACCGGCTGTGGCTGGTGGCCGAGCCGAACGGCTTTCTCACGCTCGCCGAGGTGCCCGAGCGCCCGCACCTGTGGCTGCTCGCCAGCGGCACCGGCATCGGGCCCTTCGTCTCGATCCTGCGCACCGAAGCCCCCTGGCAGCGCTTCGAACGGATCGTGGTGGTCCACGCCGTGCGCCGCGCCGAGGACCTGGGCTACAGCGGGCTGTTCCACGAGCTCGAGGCCAGGCACCCCGGACGGTTCACCTTCGTGCCCTTCGTCAGTCGCGAACAGACCGATTTCGCGCTGACCGGACGCATCCCGCAGGCCATCGTCGACGGTCGACTGGAGCAACGGGCGGGCCTCGCGCTCTCGCCGCAGACCTCGAGCGTCATGGTCTGCGGCAACTCCGGCTTGATCAAGGACGCGCTCGACGTGCTCGCCGCGCGCGGCTTGAAACGGCACCGCCGGCGCGAGCCGGGCCACGTGATCACGGAGAAATATCACTGAGCCGGCGCAGCAGCTCCTGCATCACGCGCTCGTAGAGCGCATCGCCGAGCACCTCGTCCTCCACCCCGGCGTCGATGCTTGGGTTGTCGTTCACCTCGATCACCATCACCGTGCCGTCCGGCGCCTGCTTGAGGTCGACGCCGTAGAAGCCGTCGCCGATGAGGTTGGCCGCCTTGAGCGCGGTCTTCACCACCTCGGTCGGCGCGTCCTCCACCCGCATGGTCGTGGAGCCGCCGGCGAGCCGTGAGCCCGTCGAGCCGTGCTTGACGATCTGCCAGTGGCGCTTCGCCATGAAGTACTGGGAGACGTAGAGCGGCTCGCGGTTGAGCACTCCCACGCGCCAGTCGAAATCGGTGTAGGTGAACGCCTGCGCGAGGATGAGCTCCGAGTGCTCGAACATCTCGCGCGCCCGGGACTCGAGCTGCTGCGGGCTCTCGGCCTTGAACACGCCGCGCGAGAAGGAGCCGTCCGGCACCTTGAGCACCACGGGATAGCCGCAGACCTGCTCGGCCGCATCCAGCCCGCCCGGCGCGAGCACCACGGACGGCGGCGTGGGGATGCGGTTGCGCCGCAGCAGCTCCGCCAGGTAGACCTTGTTGCTGCAGCGCAGGATGGAGAGCGGGTCGTCGATCACGACCATGCCCTCGCGCTCGGCACGGCGGGCGAAGCGGTAGCTGTAGTGATTCACCTGCGTGGTGACGCGGATGAACAGGCCGTCGAACTCGGCGAGCTTGGCGAAATCGCGCCGCGTGATCAGCTCCGAGTCGATGCCGACCTTGCGACCCGCCTCGATGAAGCGCTTCATCGCTCGCCGATTGGACGGCGGCATCGCCTCTTCGGGGTCGTGCAGGATCGCGAGGTCGTAGCGGTAGCGCCGCGGGCTCGGCGGCTCGCGCCAGCGGCGCGCGAGGTACTTGGACAGCGCCTCGCCGAAGGCCTCGCGCCCCGCGGCGGGCAGCCGTTGCAGCGACTGGATGTGCACCGCGTGGATGCGCCAGTTGCCCTCGCGCCGGAACTCGATGCGCAGCAACGGCGCGCGAAAGGTGTCGAAGACCTCGCGGGCCAGGTCCTCGAAGGCGGGCTCGGCCGTAGCGCCGAAGTAGACGTCGAGCCGATGGCGATCCTCGGCGAGGCCCCGCAGGAAGCGGCGCACCGATGCGTCCAGCCCGTAGCGCGGCGCGAAGGCCGCGGGGCGGCGCAGGTCCTGCCCGGTGCGCACCGACGGAATGACGCGGTGGCCGCGCGCCTCGCCGAGCAGCGAGCAGTAATAACCGGTGCTCTGGTACTGCTGGCTGCGGCAGAGGTTGATGACCATCAGCCCGCCGCGGTCGGCGAAGCTCGGCTCGGTCAGATACTCGCGCGCGGTGGCGAGCCGCACCGGCGGGAACTCCGGCCGCCAGTCGGACGCCTTCTCGACGAGGACGACGACCTCAGCCACCGGCCGCCGCCGCCCTGCCCTTCGGGTAGATCACCACCACCGCGCGCAGGTTGGCGCGGCCGAAACGGGCCATCGCCGCGAACTCGCGGCGCAGCACCGGCATGTTGATGCAGTCGGCGATGGACTCGCCCTCCTCCTCGTCGATGAACGGGTCGTGCATGTAGATGTAGCGTTGATCGAAGCCGGTGACGACCACCCAGTGCGGGAACTTCTCCTTGTAGATCCGGTAGGAGCTGATGAGCACGAGGGGGATGCCGCCGCGCGCGAACAGCTGTTCCAGCTCCTCCGGCTGCACGACGCGGTGGTGGATCGGCACACCGTGCCGGTCCAGCTCCTCGATCATGTCCTCCTGCACCAGGCGCATCACCTCGCGCTTCTCGCGGCTGCGCACGGTGGCGGAGAGCAAGGTGCGGCGCGCGTTGACGTAGACCTCCACGTCGAAGCCGCGGTGGCGCGCGGCGAGTGCGAGCCCATAGGGCCCGCAGCCGCCGTGACCGGAGGTCATGAAGATCGTCGTCGCCTCGCGCCACAGGCGCAGCTCGAGCTTGCGGTCGAGCGGCATCGACGAGGCGTGCGCGCCCATCGCCATCATCAGCGCGGCCGGCCCGCAGGTGAAGTCGAGCGTCTGCGCGTAGTAGGGCACGCGCACCATGTCCAGGCCGAGCTGCGGGGCGAGCGAGCGGTGATAGCGCACCGCGTCCTCGTGGTCCTCGTAGTAGTCCGCGAGCACGCCGAAGCGGCGGTAGCCGAGCGACTCGTAGAGACGGATCGCCGCAGCGTTGTCCTTGCGCGCCTCGAGGCGCAGCTCGCTGCAGTCCTGCTCGCGCGCGGCCTGCTCCGCGGCGCCCAAGAGCAGCGCGCCGATGCCGCGGCGCGCGGCGTCCGGGTCGACCGCGATGGAGTACACGCGCGCCATCGAGGTGCCGCGACTGAACAGCACCAGCACGTAGCCGAGGACGACGCCGTCCCGCTCGGCAACGAGCGTGGCCGCGCGGCCCCGGGTGAGCAGGTGGCGGAAGCTGCGGCGGGAGAGTCGGTCAGTGCGGAAGCAGCGGTTCTCGATCTCGACGAGGGCGTCGAGGTCGTCGAGGCCGGCGGGCCGGACGCTCGCCTGCGGCTGAGCGACCCTAGTGCGCGCGGACGAAGAGCTCATAGAGCGTGAGGACGATCTCGACCACGATCAGGATGACGATGTACCACTCGACCCGCAGGCTGCGGCGGTTGTGCAGCAGGTCGAGCAGCGTCTGGGCCGTGTCGCCGATCAGCTCGAGCTTCTGCTGCAGCGCCTGGCGGCGCTCGCCGAGCTCGTACTCCGAATCGAGGCGCTGGAAGAGGCGCTCGAGGTCCGCGCGCTCCCAGAGGATGTCGGGCTTGTCGCCCACCTCGGCACGGCCGACCGTGCGGTGCTGGATCAGCAGGATCTCGCCGATGTGGCGGGTGAGCTCGAGGTTGCTGCTCGTCCCGCGACCGCCGCGCTGCAACTGCTCGGCGAGCGGCTCCACCCGGTCGAAGGCGCTCGCGACCCGCGCCTCCTGCTCGGCCAGCAGCACGCTCTTGGCGAGGATGTCCGCCACCACCTGCAGGCGCGGCAGATCGGCATCGGGCAGGTAGAGGCCGGACTGGTCCAGGCCCTCGGGCCGGCTCGCGTCCACCACGATGTCCAGCGCCTCGATCTCGGGCTCGCTCAGCGGATCGACGGCGAAGGGCATCAGCTTTTCGAGAAAGCTCGCCTCCTCCAGCGGCGCGACGCCGAAGAAGACGACGGCCCCGAAGCGGAACAGCATGGCGGTGCCGCCGCCCGCGACCTCGACCGTGAGCGGATTGGTGGCGAGGGGCTGCACCTGCTGCAACCGGCGCAGGTCGAGCCGGTGCGCGACGAGCATCGCGCGGGCCTGGAGATTAGTCATGACGGGCCGGGGAACTCATGAAGCCGTCAATTTACCCCCTGCGGGGCCGGGGCGCAGCCGGCGTCGCCGGCCCGCGGCGGATCAGGCCGTGGCGCGCAGGGCCTCGTCCTCGAGGAAGCGCACGCCGGTGTCGATGCGGCCGTCGGCGTGCAGGTCGAGCCAGCGATAGCCGGGGGGGAGCGCGTCCACCTCGAGCCGCTCGGTGCGGGTCGCGAACTGGATGCAGGTCGCCGGCGCGCCGAACAGCCGCACCCCCGCCCGCTCGGCCGCGAACTCCTGGTGGACGTGGCCGAAGACGACGCCGCGGACCTTGGCCGCGTGGCGGTCGACCGTCTCGAACAGGGCCTCGGCATTGCGCAGCGCGATGCGGTCGATCCACGGGCTGCCCACCGGGACGGGGTGATGGTGGAAGAAGAGCAGCGCGTGCGGGGCCGGGTGGCGCGACAGGGTCTCGTCGACCAGCGCGAGCTCCTCCGCCGCGAGCCGGCCCCAGGGCTCGCCGAGCACCGAGCTGTCGAGCAGGAAGAGCAGCCAGTCGTGACGCACCAGCACCTTGGGGCAGCCGACGTTGCCGCCCGGCAGCGTGCGCAGCAGGAGGTCGGCGTCGTCGTGGTTGCCCGGCAGGCAGTGGAAGCGGAAGGGGTAGGCATTGAGCGTCTGGCGCAGGCGCAGATAGGCGGCCTCCGTCGGGTCCTGCGCGAGGTCGCCGGTCACGATGACGTCGTCGCAGCCGTGCTCGCGGTAGTGCAGGGTGTCGAGCACGCGCCGCAGGCTCAGGTCGGTGTCGACCCGGGTCTCGAGGATGTCGCCGGGCCGCTCGCAGAAGTGCGTGTCGGTGATCTGCAGCAGGCGCAGCGGACGGCGGAGCGCGAGGGGTTGCACGGGGGGATGTCTCCGGGGGGCGCGAATGGCGGCGCATCATACCCCAGGCATTCCCGACCCAAGATGTCAGTTCGAGGGGCCGGCCCCAGTGAACTACACCCCGCCGGGAGCTTCCCAGCAGACGCTGGACGGGGCAGTTCAGGGACCGCAGCGACCGAGGGCGTCGACCTCCGCGGCCGTCAGCGCGCGCCACTCTCCCGGCGCGAGGGCCGGATCCAGGGCGACCGGCCCGACCCGCTCGCGGTGCAGGGTCCGCACCCGGTTGCCCACGGCGGCGAACATGCGCTTGACCTGGTGGTAGCGACCCTCGGTCACCGTGAGGCGCACCTCATCCGGGTCCAGCCGCTCGACGGCGGCCGGCCGCGTGTCCTCCTCCTCGCCGCGCAGCCGCACGCCGCGACGCAGCCCGTCGAGCGCGGCGTCGGCGATCGGCGCCGCCAGTCCCGCCCGGTAGGTCTTGGGGCACTTGCGACGCGGCGCGGTGACCCGGTGCGACCAGGCCCCGTCATCGGTCAGCAGCACGAGCCCGGTGACGTCCAGGTCGAGCCGCCCCGCCACGTGCAGCCCGTCCCGCTCGGCCTCGGGCAGCAGCGCGAGCACGGTCGGATGAACGCCGTCGGTGGCCGCGCAGACGCAGCCCGCGGGCTTGTGGAGCATGAGGTAGCGTGGCCCGCGCACGCTCACCGGCCGCCCGTCGAGCATGACAGCGGCCCCGCCCGCGACCTGCAGCCCCGGATCGCGGGCCACGGCGCCGTCGACCGCCACCCGCCCGGCGCGGATCGCGCGCTGCGCTTCGGAGCGGGTCAAACCGGCGGCGTGGCTTAGGAAACGGTCGAGACGCATGACTCACCCACGGATTCCGCGGTCATCTTAAGCCGCAGCGCGCCGCGCGGTCCGGCGGGCCTTGCCATGCATCAATGTGGCACCGGCCGGCCCACCGGAGAATGCCTGCAGTTCACTCCCGTGAGGGCCGACCCGACCCGATGTGCCGCACCGACCGCTTTCTCTGGCTGCTCGGCGTGCTCGTGCTCGCGACGCTGCTGACCTTCGCGGACGCGATGCGGCGCTCGCACGAGGCGTCGCCGCGCCTCGCCGCGAGCGCGGCACTGGTGCGCGACCTCGGCCTCACCGACCTCGCGCTCTTCACCGAGGCGCGCTACACGCGGCACCTCTCCCAGGCGGATCTGCACACTGCCTTCCAGGACCACCCGCTCGCCTTCGAGCAC
>Ga0114939_10000737_pt1 | contig 26918 bp, 21 predicted proteins | sample AshMeaCrysSpring_FD_87196 | JGI IMG/M metagenome (GOLD analysis project Ga0114939, IMG submission 87196) | Groundwater microbial communities from Big Spring, Nevada to study Microbial Dark Matter (Phase II) - Ash Meadows Crystal Spring | ecosystem: Environmental > Aquatic > Deep subsurface >...
CGGGCGAGATCGTCGTCGTGGACGACAACTCGCCGGACGGCACCGGGGCCCTGGCCGACCACCTCGCGACGCAGCTGCCCGTGAAGGTGGTGCACCGGCCCGGGAAGCTCGGCCTCGGCACGGCCGTGATCGACGGCTTCGCCGTTGCGTCGGCGCCGCTCGTTGGCGTGATGGACGGCGACTCGAGCCACCCGCCCGACCTGGTTCCGGTGATGGTGGCCGCGCTCGAGGAGACCGGGGCGGACTTCGTGATCGGCAGCCGATACGTGCCGGGAGGAGGCACCCGCAACTGGTCGTCGTGGCGGGAGGGCCTCTCGCGCGCGGCCTGCGTCCTGGCGAGGGTGATCACACCGGTCAGGGACGCCACCTCCGGCTTCTTCCTGATCGCGCGCGACACCGTGGGCGGCGTGACGATCGCGCACGGCGGCTTCAAGATCTGCCTCGAGTTGCTCGTGCACAGCCGGGCGCGCCGGGTCGTCGAGGTGCCCTACGTGTTCACCGGGCGCGAGGTGGGGCAGAGCAAGATGAACCTGCGCGAGGCGGCCGGATACTTCCGCCAGGTGTGGGACCTCTGGCGCGATGCGCGAGGGCGCGGCGGTCCGCGCGTCGAGCACGAGGTGCTGTCGCCGGGGCAGGTGGCGAGGCTGCGCGAGGCACGACTCGAACGGGCCGGCGGGCCCGCCTCAGCGGACTGACCGACCGCCTCCAGGTCAGAGCGGCGGCGGCTCGTCGGGCTTCTGGCTGGGTCCGGGAACGAAGGGCTGCGGCTGGCCCGGCTGCGCCGGCGGGACGAACACGCCGGGGCGTTGCGTCTGGATCGGCTGGAACGGGGACATCCGGCCGGTCGGCGGCGCGGGCACGACGCCCGGCCGGTCGGCGGGGACGACCGCGGGTACCTGCGCCGGCATGCCGCCTTCCTGCGGGACGAACACCTGCGGGTCCACCTGGCCGGGCCGGGCGGTGAAGCCAGGGGGCATCTGTGGCTTCTCGGTGTCGTCGCCCGCCTCCTCGGTGTCGTCCTCCTCAGAATCCTCGTCTTCTCCTTCCTCCTCTTCCTCCTCGTCACCGTCCTCGCCCGAGTCGGGCGCGGGGGCCACAACGGGCATTGCCGAGCGACCGGGGAACGAGGCAGCGGGCGCTGGGGTGCGGCCGGCAACCTGTGCCGCGGGCGTGGCCGAGGCGCTGGGGAGAATCAGGATCCGATCGAAGACGGAGGCGTTCGAGACAGGGACGGCGCGGGGCGCGGCCACGTAGCCGCTTGCGGTGCGCAGCAGGGTGTCGAGCACCTGGCGCTCGGGCATGTTCTGGAAGGTGAGCGTGACCGACCCACCCGGGACGCGCTCGCCGTTGACGATCTTCGTTTGCCCGACACGCGACCACTCGGCGAGGATCTGCCGGACGGTCACGTTGTCTGCCACGAGCGTCACGCGGCCGTCGGCCATCGTGAGGGTGAGCTGACCCGCCCACGCGGGGCCCGCCACCAGTGCCACGAACGCGCTGATTGCCGCGAGCCGCTTCATCATTGCTGCACCTGTGCCCACCAGTATACGACGGCCCCGTCGGCCGACCGGGGTGCCGGCGGCCGCCGGCGAGGTGGCCGACGCGCGCCCCTCTCAGGGTTGAGACGTCTGGAACGAGCAGGCGGCCGCGATAGCCAGGTCGGCCGACGCCGGGGACAACGCCGGGTACATCGGCATCGAGCACACCTCGGCACAGGCCCGGGTCGCGACGGGACACTCGGCGGGGTGAGTCGAGGCAAAGGCCGGTTGACGAGGCATCGGCACGGGATAGTGGATGAGCGTTTCCACACCGTGCGCGGCCAGGTGCGCCTGAAACGCCTCCCGGTGGGACGTGCGCACGGGGAAGAGGTGGTACACGTGTCCCGGGTCGAGCTCCGGCGGCACCGAAACCGGCGCACCGCGCAGCCCCTCGCGATAGCGGACGGCCAGGCGTCTGCGGGCTGCCGTCCAGCCGGGCAGGAACGACAGCCGCTCGCGCAGCACCGCGGCCTGGATCTCGTCGAGGCGGCTGTTGAGGCCGAACTCGTCGTGGTGGTAGCGCGTGCGCTGGCCGCCGTTGCGCAGGCGGCGCAGCCGCGCGGCGAGCACAGGGTCACCGGTGAGGATGGCACCGCCGTCGCCGAGCGCGCCGAGGTTCTTGGTGGGATAGAACGAGAAGGCGCCGAGCGCGCCGAAGGTGCCGACCGGCCGGCCCTGGCACGTGGCCAGGTGCGCCTGGCAACAGTCCTCCACCACGGCGAGCCCATGGCGCTCGGCCACCGCCATGAGCGCCGGCATGTCGGCGGGCTGGCCGTAGAGATGCACCGGGAGGATCGCCGACGTCGCGGAGGTCGTCGCCGCGGCCGCCGCGGCCGGGTCGAGCGTGAGCCGCACCGGGTCGATGTCGGCAAAGACGGGCCGGGCCCCGGCCATCATCACGGCGAGTCCGCTGTAGGCGGCCGACAGCGGCGAGGTGATCACCTCGTCACCGGGGCCGATGCCGAGCGCGCGCAGCGCGAGGGCGATCGCGTCGGTGCCGGTGCCCACGCCGACGGCCTCCGCGGCGCCGCTGGCCTTCGCGAACTCGCGCTCGAAGGCCTCGACCTCAGGGCCGAGCACGAACCACCCGCTCGCGATTACGCGCTCGATGGCGCGGGCGACGGCGGGCGCGTCGGCACCCGGCCGCAGGGCGTTGAACGGGACGCGCGCGCCGCTCATGGCGCGCTGCTCCCGCGGTGCGGATCCTCGAGGTAGCGCGGCAGGTGTTCGCGGTAGAACGCGATGGTGCGGGCGAGGCCCTCGCGCAGCCCCACCTGGGGGCGCCAGCCGGTGGCGTCGCGGAACTTGGTCGAGTCGGAGTAGAAGCTGCCGATGTCGATGGCCCGCTTCTCGTCGGGCCAGGGCACGAGACGCATGCGGCCCGTGCCGGCAATGTCGACGAGCAGCGAGACGAGGTCGCGGTGGGTGATCGGTTCGTCGCCGCCGATGTTGAACACCTCGCCGTTGCAGGCGTCGCTCGCGCCGGCGCGCAGGAACGCGTCGGCGGCGTCCTCGACGAAGACGAAGTCCCGCATCTGCGAGCCGTCGCCGAACACCTCGATCTCGCGGTCCTCGATCGTGAGCCGGATGAACCAGCCGATGAAGCCCTGACGGTTGTGGCGCACCAGCTGGCGCGGGCCGTACACGTTGGTGAGGCGCAGCGAGCAGGCACGCACCCCGAACACGTTGTTGTAGACGAGGTGGTAGTACTCGCCCGCCACCTTGTTGATGCCGTTCACGTCGGTGGGACGCACCAGGTGGCGCTCGTCCACCGGCAGGTAGTCGGGCCGCCCGTAGACCTGTCGCGTGCCCGCGTACACGACCTTGGCGCGGGGGTTGTTGCGGCGGCAGGCCTCGAGGATCGTGAGCTGGCTGCGGCAGTTGATCTCGAGGTCGGTGAAGGGATCGCGGAGGCTGTCGATATGGCTCACCTGGCCGGCGAGCGTGAAGATCACCTCGCGGTCGCGCACGAGGTAGTCCATCGTGCTCTGCTGCCGGACGTCGGCCACGTTGACGCGCACGCGATCGGCGATCCCGTCGATGTTGAAGAGGTTGCCGCCGTAATCGGGGATGAGCGAGTCGACGAGCAGGACGTCGGCGCCGAGCGCCACGAGGCCGCGCGCGAGGTTGCTGCCGATGAACCCGAGGCCGCCGGTGATCATCACGCGGCGGTCGCGGTAGAAGTCGCGGTAGCCGGCCGTCATGGCCGCGTGAGGTCGCGCGGCGCGGGCGCGGCGGGCGTCCCCTCCGACGGGGGCCTGGCCAGGCGATGCCGGCCCCGCACGACCAGGTCCACCCACAACTTGAAGACGTCCACCGCCGTGCGCCCAACCCGCCGCAGGTTGAAGAACTGCGAGCGGCCGTAGGCGCGGTGGTAGTGGTGCACGGGCACCTCGGCGATTCGGAAGCCGGCGTCCTGGATCTTCTTCATCATCTCGAGGCAGATGACGCCCGAGTTCTTCGTGAGCTGCACCCGGTCGAAGATCGATCTCCGCATGAGGCGGAAATCGCAGTCCACGTCCCGCACCCGGAGGCCGAACAGCAGCTTCACGGTGTGGTGGTAGATGCGCCCGATCAGGACACGGTGGAGGGGGTCGGAGCGGCTGATCTTGTAGCCGTTCACCAGGTCCACGCTCTCGTCCATCCGCGCCCACAACGCGGCCATCTCGGCCGGATCGTACTGCGCGTCGCCGTCGGTGTAGAAGACGTACTCCTTGGAGGCGTGCTCGAACCCGCTGCGGAGCGCGCCGCCGTAGCCGCGGTTCACTGCGTGCGTGACGATCCGCACCTGCGGGTAGGCGCGGGCGAGCTCCGCGAGCAGCGCCGGCGTGGCGTCGGAGCTGCCGTCGTTGACGACGATCACCTCGTAGTCCGGCGTGAGCCGGCGCGCCGCGAGCACCGCACCCAGCACCATGCTCGGGATGGTCCCGGCATCGTTGTAGGCGGGGAAGAAGACGCTCAGGCCCGGAGGAGCGGAAACGGCCGAGGGCGGCATGACGAACGCCCGATGATACAGCGGGGCCGCCGACACGGGCAACGAACGGGATCGTTACGGGATCGTGCCTCGTGCCTCGGTCCTGGTGCCTTGGCGGGCCTCGGTCCTGGTGCCTCGGCGGGCCTCGGTCCTGGTGCCTCGTGCCTCGGTCCTGGTGCCTCGGCGGGCCTCGGGCCTGGTGCCTCGTGCCTCGGGCCTGGTGCCTCGGCGGGCCTCGGTCCTGGTGCGACAACCGCCGGCTGAACGGGCTCGGAGGGCGACGCTCCCGCGGCGCCTGGACGGGTTTGGCGGGCGCCACGCCCGCGGCGCCTGGACGGATCAGTCTCGCGCGTCCACCCGCAACGAGGCGATCTGTTCGGAGAGCAGCCCGATGAGGAACACCAGGAACGACAACGTGAGCAGCAGCACCGCGCCGTTCGGGATCTTCGCGTAGAAGTACGCCGTCCAGGCGCCGTACACCGTGCCCGTGACGAAGGCCAGGGCACTCAATGGCAGGAACACCCGGAACGGGCTGAAGATCGTGATCACCCGGAGCAGGATCAGGGCGAACTTCACGCCGTCGCGTCCCAGCCGGATCTTCGAGGTGCCCACGCGGGGCCGCGCTTCGATGGGGACGAAGTCGACGTTGTAGCCCGCCCTCAAGAAGGCGAGCGTGGTGGTCGTCGGCGTGGAGAAGCCGTTGGGCAGCAGGTGGAGGAACTGGCGCAAGTACTCGCGGCGCGCACCCCGCAGCCCCGAGGTGAGATCGGGGATGTCGTGGCCGGCCAGGTAGCCGGCGAGCCAGTTGAGGAGGCCGTTGCCGATCAGCCGCGCGCCCGAGGCCTGGCTCCGGCGATCCCGGGCTCCAACGACGAGGTCGTAGTCACCGAGTCGAGCGGCGATCCGCAGCGCCGCGTCCGCGGCGTGCTGCCCGTCGCCGTCCACGACCATGACGTACAGTCCGGAAGCCCGGCGGATGCCCGACTTGACCGCGGCGCCGTTCCCCTTGTTGTAGGGGTGCCGCACCACGATCGCGCCGGCCTCCGCCGCGGCCGGCCCCGTCGCGTCGGCCGAGCCGTCGTCGACGACGACGATCTCGTGCCACGGCGCGGCCGCGCGCAGCGCCGCCACGACGTCGGCGATCACCGCCGCCTCGTTGTAGGCTGGGATCACGATCGAGATCGACGACGGGTCTGCCACGTTCTCCTCCCGGAAGCTGGCGCGCCGGAATCAGGACCCTCGCGCCGCCAGCAGTCAGCCCTCAGCCGTCCGCACGTGCCGCAGGGAGCGAGGATCTCACGCGGTGCCGAGCAGGCGCTCGACCACGCCGTCCCAGGTGATGAGCCGGGCCCGCTCGTATCCCGCCTCGCCCAGCGCCGCCGCGCGGCGCGGATCCTGCTGGAGGGCGGCGAGCGCCTCGCCAACGGCTGCCGGCAGGGGATCGCACACGAGGCCGTTGACCCCGTGCTCGACGAACTCGAGCGGTCCGCCCGCGTCGGAGGTCGTGACGACCGGTTTCCGCGCGAGGAACGCCTCCAGCGTCACATAGCCGAAGTCCTCGTCGAAGGGGGTGTAGGCCACCGCCAGCGCGCCCCCATAGAGCGCAACGAGCGTCTCATCGTCGACCGCACCGAGGAACGCGACGCGATCCGCCACGCCGAGTGCCTCGGCCTCGCGCGCCCAGGCGTCCCGCTGCCTGCCTTCGCCCGCCACGAGCAGCCGCAGGGGCGGGGGCACGTGCGCCATGGCGCCGACGAGCAGGCCGGTCCGCTTGTTGCCCTCGAGGCGGCCCACCGAGAGCACGTAGTCACCCGGGGCGCCACCGTGGAGCCGCCCGGCGAGCGGCGGCGGATGGTAGAGCGGCTCGGCCGCCACGTCGTTGTAGGCTGCCAGCCGATCCGCCGTGTTGCGCGCGTTGGTGAAAACCCGCTCGCACTCACCGAGCATCTCCCGATCGAGCCGGAGCAGCGTCTCGCGCAGCGCGAGGTCGGCCTCGTCGTGACCGACGTCGCTGAACGCGGTGCCGAAGAGATCGTAGGCCCCGCGGAACTGGTGGATCACCCACGCCACCTTGCGCGGATGCCGGACGAAGTACGACGGGAACTTGGTGCCAATCGCCAGGTCGATGGGCTCGCCGTTGGCCTCGCTCAGGTCCAGGAGCCGCCAGGCGGCCGCATGGGCGAGGATCTCCTCACGCGGGTACCACTTGAACGGCAGCGCGACGAGTTCGGCCTGGTAGCCGCGTTGCTGCAGCTGCGACACGAGCGCCGCCACGTGCGCCTCGGCGCCGCCCCGGTGGAACGGTACCTGGGCGCCGCAGACGACGATGCGCGAGATCGGCATGGGATCCTACCCCCGCGGCCGACGCGGGCCGGGGGCCGCAGGGGCGTCCGGCTGGCGGCTGGCGGCTGTCGACTGGCGGCTCGAGGCCATCAACGCTCGTGAACTCCGGGACACGACTAGGTGGCGAAGCGGACGTTGATCACGTCGCCGTCGGCGACGATGTACTCCTTGCCCTCGAGGCGCACCTCGCCGTGATCCTTGCAGGCCGCCATGGAGCCGCGGCCGACGAGGTGGTCGTAGGAAACCACCTCCGCGCGGATGAACCCGCGAGCGATGTCGGAGTGGATCTCGCCGGCGGCGATCTGCGCCGGCGTGTTGCGCGGAATGGACCAGGCTCGGCACTCGTCGTCGCCGACGGTGAAGAACGACATGTACCCGAGCAGGTCGTAGCTCGCCCGGATGACGCGGTCGAGGCCCGAGGCCGCGAGGCCGAGATCGGCCAGGAACGCCGCGGCGTCGGTGGCCTCGAGCTGCGCGATCTCGAGCTCGATCTTCGCGCACACCGCCACGGCGCGCACCGCTGCGCCGGCCACGAACTCACCGAGCCCCGACCGCTCGACGGCCGCGTCCATCGCGCCGATGTCGGCCTCGTCCACGTTGAGCACGAGCAGCAGCGGCTTGGCTGAGAGGAACTGGAACCCGCGGAGGCGTTTGAGGTCGTCGCCCTGCAGCCCGAGGGCGCGCAGGGGCCGGCCGTCCTCGAGCGCCGGCCGGCACTCGAGCAGCACCGCGTGCTCGCGCTTCAGGTCGGCGGTCGGCAACTTGCGCAGGTCCCTCTCGATCCGCTCGAGGCGCCGCTCCACCACCGCGAGGTCGGCCAGGATCAGCTCGTCCTCCATTGCGCGGGCGTCGCGCCGGGCGTCGATCGAGCCGGAGGGGTGCGGGACCGTCTCGTCCCGAAAGAGGCGCACGACGTGGAGCAGCGCGTCGGCGTTGCGGTAGGCCGCGACGTCGAGCAGCTCCTTCGCGCCGGCCTGCCCGGCGGCAGCGAGGTCGGCGAACTCCACGGTGGCCGGCACGCGCTTCCGCGGGTTGTACATCGCCGTCAGCCGATCGAGCCGCGGGTCGGGCACCTTCGCCACGCCGATCGTGGCGTCGCCGCGAGCATGGCTGGCTGGCCGGTCCTCGTGCGCGCCGGTCATGAGGCGGAACAACGTGGTCTTGCCGGTGGCGGGGAATCCGATGAGCGCGGCGCGCAGCATGACGAACCGATCATGCTAGCACGGCACAGAGAGGCGGCTGGCGGCGATCGACTGGCGGGGGTGCTGGCGGCCGCAGGCGTGGCAGCGGCGGGGCGCCATCGGTGCCGGTCGAGCGCTAGGGGGGAAGACCGAAACGTGACTCCTGGGACGCGACTGGGGGTCCCAACACGAAGGCAAGGCGAAAATCCGACTCGGCGGTCCCGGCCGAAGTTACTGAGCCACCGCATTTTCCCCGCGATTTCCAGTTGACAGCCGCCGGACCTCCCCCTAGACTCCGAGTGGTCCGAAGTGGACCAAAGTGGCTGACAATATGCTCCGCGGGAACTATCAAGCTCGTATCGACGAGAAGGGCCGTCTCAAGGTGCCGAGCGCCTTCCGGGCCTTGATCGAGCAGACGCACGGCGCGCGCGTGTTCGTCACGAGTGTCGACGGCAAGTCGGCCCGTGTCTACCCGATGCCCGCGTGGGAGGGGGTCGAGGCGCGGCTCGCCGCCATGCCCTCGACGCACCCGGCGCGCCGCAAGTTCAGCGACCACGTCAACTACTACGGGCAGGTCGCCGAGATCGACGGCCAGGGCCGACTCCTGATCCACCCGCGCCTGCGCGAGGCGGCGGGCATCGCCGGCGAGGTGGACGTGATTGGCGCCCTGCACTACCTCGACATCTGGAACCACGAGCGATTCGCGACACGCCTGGCCGAGCCGCTCACCGACGACGAGCTCAACGCGCTGGCTGCGGCGGGGGTGTAAGGGATGTCGCGGCACGAGCCCGTGATGGTTGCCGAGGTCCTCGACCTGCTCGCGCCCGCGCGCGGCGGGCTGTTCGTGGACTGCACGGTGGGGCTCGGCGGGCACGCGGCGGCGCTGCTCGAGGCCGGGGCCACGCGGGTGCTCGGGATCGATCGGGATCCCGACGCGCTCGTGCTCGCAGCCGAGCGGCTCGCCCCCTGGGGCGACCGCGTGCTGCTCGCGCACGCCGACTTCCGGGATCTCGGGCGCGTGCTCGACGATCGGTCGGTCGCCGCGGTGGACGGCGTGCTCGCGGACCTTGGCGTGTCGTCGGTGCAGCTCGACGAGGCCGGACGCGGCTTCAGCTTCCGGCGCGACGAGCCGCTCGACATGCGGATGGACCGGTCGACGGGGCCGACGGCGGCCGAGTGGATCGCGCGCGCCTCGGAGGCGGAGATCGCCGACACGGTCTTCCAGTTCGGCGAGGAGCGCTTCTCGCGACGGATCGCGCGCGCCGTCGTGCGGGCCCGCGAGACGGCCCCGATCGCGACGACCGGGCAGCTCGCGGCGATCGTCCGCCGTGCCGTGCCCTCGCGCGGCTGGCAGCGGATCGACCCGGCCACGCGCACGTTCCAGGCGCTGCGGATACGGGTGAACCGCGAGCTCGAGGGCCTCGACGCGTTCATCGCCACGGCCGTGTCGCGCCTGCGCGCCGGTGCGCGGCTCGCGGTGATCGCGTTCCACTCGCTCGAGGACCGCATCGTGAAGCAGGCACTGCGATCGCTTGCCGGTGCGGGCGATCTCGCGCTCCGCCTCCTCACGCCGAAGCCGGTGTCACCGGGTGAGGCCGAGGTGGCACGCAACCCCCGGGCCCGCAGCGCGCGGCTCCGCGCGATCGAGAGGCTGGCATGAAGGCGCAGGACTTCGAGTACGCCATCCGCCAGGATGTCCGCAACAACCCGATCGTGCGCGAGGTGGACCGCGCCCGCTGGCAGGAGTTCGTCACCTGGACGGTCGTCGGGGTGGCGGCAGTGCTCGTCATCGTGGCGTCGCTGCTCCCGAACTTCACGCTGATCAGCCTGGGGTACGACATCGAGGCGATGCGCACGGCCAAGGCGGAACAAGAGCGGGTCAACCGTCACTTGAAGCTCGAGCTCGAGACGCTACGGTCGCCGGCCCGCATCGCCCGCATTGCCACCGACCAGCTCGATCTCGTCCCCCCCGATCCGCGCTCGGCCATCGTCATCGAACGCGTTCCCGCGGGGGCCCCGCCCGCGAAGGGACTCGTCGCGTCCCGGTAGGTACCGCCGTGAGCGATCGCCTGCCAGGCCCGGAGCCCGAGCTGACCGTGGCCGCGATGAACAAGCCGGACCTGATCCGGGCGGCCCAGCAGCGCGATGCGGAGGAGGCTCGGCGGCGCGAGGTCGCGGCCGACTGGCGACCCGTGGTGCGGCTGCGGCTGCGCGTGGTGCTCGTGCTGCTCGCGCTCTGGGTGATGGGCATCGAGGCCCGCCTCGTCTATCTGCAGGTGTCGAAGCACGACGAGCTCCGCGCCCGCGCCGAGCGGCAGCTCACGCGGCGGATCAACGTGCCGGGCAAGCGCGGCGAACTGCTCGACCGCAACGGCCGCGTGCTGGCCTACAGCGTGGACGGCGACGTCATTTTTGCCGAGCCCACCGTGGTGCGCGATCCGGCCGCGACGGCGGCGCGGGTGTGCGCCGTCATCGAGGGGTGTGGGCCGGCGCAGCGGCAGCAGATGGCGGCGCGGCTCGCGCAGCGCCGCCCCTTCGTCTACCTCTGGCGGAAGGCATCGCCGCAGGACGCCCGCCGCGTGGCGGACTTGAAGATCGGCGGCATCGGCCTCATGCGGGAGGATCGGCGCTACTACCCGCACCGTGAGCTCGCGGCGCACGTGCTCGGCTACGTCGGCCAGGACGTGACGGGGCTCGGCGGCGTCGAGGCCGCCTTCGACGCCGTCATCGCGGGTCGGCCCGGATACGTGCTGCTGCAGACCGACGCCAAGCACCAGGCCTTCGCGCGACAGCAGCAGGTGCCCACCGAGGGGGCGACGCTCGAGCTCACCATCGACGCGTACCTGCAGTACCTCGCGGAGCGCGAGCTGCGCGACGGCGTGCGCGAGTACGGGGCGCGCGCCGGCACCATCGTCATCATGGACCCGGCCGACGGGGACATCCTCGCGCTCGCCAACTACCCGACCTTCAACCCCAACGCCTACAACGAGGTCGGCGAGGACCGGCGGCGCAACCGCGCGGTCCAGGAGCTCTACGAGCCCGGCTCCACCTTCAAGGTGGTGACGGCGTCGGCGGCCCTCGAGGAGCGGCTCGCGCGGCCCGCCGACGTGTTCGACGTCAGCCGCGGGTCCATCTCCTTCGGGTCGCGCACCATCCGCGACACGCACCGGTACGGCCCGCTGTCGTTCACCGACGTGATCGTGAAGTCGTCCAACGTCGGGGCGATCCTGATCGGACAGCGCCTCGGCCCCGAGAAGCTGTGCCGCTACGTCGAGGCGTTCGGCTTCGGCCGCGCCGCGCTGCGCGCCCTGCCCGGCGAGACCCGCGGCATCGTGTGGAAGCCCGCGACGCTCGGCACAGGCGCGCTCGCGTCGGTCTCGATGGGCTACCAGATCGGCGTGACGCCGATCCAGATGGCCACCGCCTTCAGTGCGATCGCCAACGGCGGCGAGCTCGTCCCGCCGCGCATCGTCCGGGCGACGGTCGAGAACGGCACGCGGCGGCAGCTGTCTCGCCGGACCGGGCACCGGGTGGTGAGCCCGGAGACGGCGGCGACGATGACGGCCATCATGGAGGGCGTCGTCGAATCGGGCACGGCGAAGGCGGCGCGCCTCGACGGCTACACGGTGGCGGGGAAGACCGGGACGGCCAAGAAGGTCGAAAACGGTCGGTATTCAAACAACTACAACGCCTCCTTCGTCGGGTTCCTGCCGTCGCGGGCGCCGCAGCTCACGATCCTCGTGGTGATCGACTCGCCGCACGGGAAGGGCTACTACGGCGGCGCGGTGGCCGCGCCCATCTTCAAGCGCGTGGCCGAGCAGGCGCTGCGCCACCTCGCCGTCCCGCCCACGATCGATCCCGCGCCCCCGCTCGTCGTGGAGCGCCGGGACCCGCCCCCGACGGGTCCCGCGCCGACCCCGGCGCGGGCCGCCGGCGTCCTCGCGGGCTTCCCCGGCCAGGCGTCCACCGACGGCCTCATGCCGGACCTCCGCGGCATGGGGGCCCGCGAGGCCGCGCGGGCCCTGGCGCGCCTGGGCCTCGTCGCCGAGCTCGACGGCGACGGCCTGGTGGTCGAGCAGGACCTGCCGGCTGGCGCCGCGGTCGAGCCCGGCACGACCTGCCGGCTGACGCTCCAGCGCCGCGCCCTGCTGGCCACCACCGACGCATCCACCTCGCCCGCCGTGCTGGAGCCCGCGCCGTGACGCTCGCTCAGCTCCTCGACGCGGTCGCGCAGGTGCAGCCGCTCGACGGTCGCACCACGCTCGGCGAGGCCGAGGCGGCACGCCGCGTGAGTGGCGTCGCGTACGACTCGCGCCGCATCCAGCCGGGGGCCGTGTTCTTCGCCCTGCGCGGCGAACGGGCCGACGGCGCCGCCTTCGCGGCCGATGCCCGGGCGCGGGGGGCCGTCGCGATCGTCGCCGAGACGCCGGCGCCCGAGGGATGGACCGGGCCGTGGCTCGTGACGCCGGACGCGCGTCGCGCGCTGGCGCGTGCCGCGGCGGAGGTCCACGGGCGCCCGAGTCTTCGGCTCCGCGTCGTGGGCATCACGGGCACCAACGGCAAGACCACGACGGCTCACCTCGAGCGCGCGATTCTCGAGGCGTCCGGCCAGCCCTGCGGCCTGGTGGGCACGGTGGGCCACGTCGTTGGCGGCGTGTCGCGCGAGGCCGACCGCACCACACCGGAGGCGCCCGACGTGCAGCAACTGCTGGCCGACATGGGCGCGCACGGCGCCGCCGCGTGCGTCATGGAGGTCTCCTCGCACGCGCTCGCGCTTCGCCGCGTCGAGGACCTGCGTTTCGCGGCCGGGGTGTTCACGAACCTCACGCGGGATCACCTCGACTTCCACGGCACCATGGAGGCGTACTACCAGGCCAAGCGGCACCTCTTCGAGCTGCTGCCGCCTGGCGCGCCCGCCGTCGTGAACCTCGACGATGCCTGGGGCGTCCGGCTGGCCTCGGAGTTCACCGCGACGACCTACGCCCTCGATCGTCCCGCCGACATCACCCTGGCCTCGGTCTCCTCGTCGCTCGACGGGCTGCGCGGCGAGCTGCGCACGCCGCGGGGCGCGATCCGCGTCGCCTCGCCGCTCGTGGGCCGCCCCAACGCCTACAACGTCCTTGCCGCGGCCGCGGCCGCCGTGGCGCTCGACGTGCCGGCCGAGGCGATCGCGAATGGCCTCGCCGCCGTCGCCCATGTGCCCGGTCGCTTCCAGACGGTGAGCGGCCCCGGCGACGACGTGACGGTGGTCGTCGACTACGCGCACACCGACGACGCGCTGCGGAACCTGCTCGAAACGGCGCGGCCGCTCACGCGCGGCCGGCTGATCACGGTGTTTGGCTGCGGCGGCGATCGCGACCGCTCGAAGCGGCCCCTCATGGGCGCCGTGGCCGCGCGCCTCAGCGACCTCGTGGTGATCACCTCCGACAACCCGCGGTCGGAGGATCCGGAGCGGATCATCGAGGACATCAAGCGCGGCCTCGTTCCGCCCGATCGGCCGATGGTGCGCGGGCGCCAGGCCGTCGTGCCGGTTGCCTCGGCGGCCTGGGCGGCGGTCGTGGACCGGCGCGCCGCCATCGCGCACGCCGTGTCGGCCGCACGGCCCGGAGACCTCATCCTCGTGGCGGGCAAGGGACACGAGACTTGCCAGGTCATCGGCCGGCAGGTGTTGCCGTTCGACGACGTGCAGGTGTCGCGCGAGCTGCTGGACGCGCGCCGGGCGCGCCTGGCCGCCGGGGCGGGGGGAGGCCGATGACGCACCCCTTCAGCCTTGGAGCGGCGGAGGCCGCCGCGGTCATGGCGGCACAGGCACGAGGGGCCGCGCCCGGGCTGCGGGTCACCCGCGGCTCCATCGACAGCCGTACGCTGCAGGCCGGGGACCTGTTCTTCGCCATTCGCGGGCCGCGCTTCGACGGCCACGACTTCCTCACCGACGCCGTCGGCCGCGGGGCCTCCGGCCTCGTCGTCAGCGAGCCCGCGGCGCTCGGGACGGTGCCCGACACCGTGCCCGCGTTCCTCGTGGGCGACACCGTGGCCGCGCTCCAGGCACTCGCCGCCGAGATCCGGCGCCGATCTGGCGCGCGCCTCGTCGCGATCACGGGCTCGGCCGGCAAGACGACGACCAAGGAAATCACGGCGGCGCTGCTCGAGGTGCGGTACCTGACGCTGCGCAATCGGGGCAACCTGAACAACCACCTCGGCCTGCCGCTCTCGCTCCTGGAACTCACGGCCGGTGCCGAGGTGGCCGTGATGGAACTGGGGATGAACCACGCGGGCGAGATCCGGCGCCTCGTCGAGATCGCGGCGCCCGACGTGCGCGTGTGGACCAACGTCGGCACCGCCCACCTCGAGTACTTCGGCACGCAGGACGCCATCGCCGACGCCAAGGCGGAGATCCTCGCCGCCGCCGGCGGCGGTGCGGTGTTCGTGGCCAACGCCGACGACCCGCGCGTGATGGCGCGCGCGGCTGGCTTCCCCGGGCGCACGGTCACCTTCGGGATCGATGCCGGCGCGGACGTGCGGGCCACCCGCATCGAGGACGGCGGCTTCGACGGCCTTCGTGCGATCGTGCACACCGAGGCCGGCGACACCGCCATCGCGTCGCCGCTCCCGGGCCGAGCGCACCTGCTCAACGTGCTGGCCGCCATGGCCGTCGCGCTCGAGGCGGGGATCCCCCTGGACGCGATGCCTCCCCGCATTGCCGCGCTGCGGCCGTCGGCGCACCGCGGCGAGGTGCGTCACCTGGCGCGCGACGTGGTCGTGGTCGACGATGCGTACAACGCGAGCCCGGGGGCACTGCAGCAGCTGCTGTCGGTGGCCGGGCACGACCAGTCGGGCCGCCGCCGGGTCGCCTTCCTCGGCGAGATGCTCGAGCTCGGTCCGGCCTCGGGCGCGCTCCACGAGGAGTGCGGCCGCGCCGCGGCCGCGGCGGGCGTCGCGGCACTCGTCACCGTGGGCGGCGAGGCCTCGTGGGCCCTGGGCGAGGCGGCGCGTGCGGCCGGCCTGCCGACGGGATCCGTGCGACACCTCGCGACGAGCGACGAAGCCGCGGCGCACCTCGCCGAGGTCGTGCGTCCCGGCGACCTCGTGCTCGTGAAAGGCTCGCGCGGCACCCGCATGGAGCGCGTCGTCGAACGCCTGGTGGAGGAGTTCGACTGATGCTCTACCACCTCCTCTTCCCGCTGCACCAGCACTTCTCGTTCCTGAACGTGACGCGGTACATCACGTTCCGCACGGCCGCGGCGACGATCACGGCACTGGGCATCAGCCTGATCTTCGGTCCCCTGTTCATCCGGAAGCTGCGCGAGTTCCAGGTGGGGCAGGTGATCCGCCAGGACGGTCCGGCGAGCCACAGCCGGAAGGCGGGCACCCCCACGATGGGCGGGCTGCTCATTCTCACTGCGGCCATCGCGCCCACGCTGCTCTGGGCCGACCTCACGAACGTCTACGTCTGGATCGCGGTGCTCGCCACCTCGGGCTTCGGCTTCGTTGGCTTCCTCGACGACTACCTGAAGATCGTGCGCCAGTCGCACTACGGCCTGCGGCCCCGCTTCAAGATAGGCGGCCAGGTCGTGGTGGCCCTCGCGGTCGGCCTCGTGCTGCTGTACCTGGCGGGCCACAACCTCTACTCGACGCGGCTCATCTTCCCGTTCTTCAAGGGGCTCATCCCCGATCTCGGCGCGTTCTACATCGCCTTCGCGGTGGTGGTGCTCGTCGGCGCCTCCAATGCGGTGAACCTCACCGACGGCCTCGACGGCCTCGCCATCAGCTGCTTCGGGGTGGCCGCGGCCGCCTTCACCGCCCTCGCCTACGTCACGGGCCACCGGGTGTTCGCCGAGTACCTGTTGCTCGTGCGGTTCCCGCCTGCGGGCGAGCTCACGGTCTTCTGCGGGGCGCTGGTCGGCGCGAGTCTCGGCTTCCTCTGGTACAACTCGTACCCGGCCGAGGTGTTCATGGGTGACGTGGGCTCGCTCGGCCTCGGCGGCGCGCTCGGCACCGTCGCGATCCTCATCAAGCAGGAACTGCTGCTCGTGATCGTCGGCGGCGTCTTCGTGATGGAGGCGCTGTCGGTCATTCTCCAGGTCGGCTCCTTCAAGCTCACCGGCCAGCGGGTGTTCCGCATGGCGCCCCTCCACCACCACTTCGAGCTCGTGGGGTGGAGCGAGCCCAAGGTGATCACGCGCTTCGTGATCCTCGGCATCCTCTTCGCCCTCTTCAGCCTGACGACGCTGAAGCTGAGATGACGACGATGGCGCAGGCGAGCGTGATGCGGGTGCCGGAGGGGCCGTTGCAGACGGCGGGGCGGCGTGTCGTTGTTGTCGGCGCGGGGGCCAGCGGCGCGGCGGCGGCGCGGCTGCTGCGAGCGCACGGCGCCACCGTCGTACTAAGTGAGGAGAAGGCCGACGTCCCCGAGGCGGCGGCGCTGCGTGCCGCCGGCGTCGCCATCGAGCTCGGTGCGAACCGCGCCGAGACGCTGGCTGCGGCCGACCTGATCGTGGTGAGCCCCGGCGTGTCGCTGCGCCAGCCGGCAGTGGCGGCCGCGATCGCGGCCGGTGTGCCGCTCATCGGGGAGATCGAGCTCGCCTCGCGCTATCTGTCTGGCCGGATCGTCGCGGTGACGTGGACGAAGGGCAAGTCCACGACGACCACGCTCATCGGGCGGATGCTCGAGGCGGGCGGGCTGCCGGTCACCGTCGGCGGCAACCTCGGCACGCCACTCTCGTCGCAGGTGGCCGCCACCGGGCCCGACGTCGTGCACGTGGTCGAGACCAGCAGCTTCCAGCTCGAGACGATCGCGGCGTTCCACCCGCACGTGTCGGTGTTCCTGAACTTCTCACCGGATCACCTCGACCGGCACGCCTCGATCGAGGAGTACGCGAGCGCCAAGGCGCGGATCTTCGAGAACCAGACCGCCGAGGACGTCGCCGTGGTGAACGCTGGCGACCCCGCCGTGATGGCGATGGCGGCAGGCGGCGCCGCGCGGCAGATGCGCGTCTCGGCAACAACGCCGGTCACGCCGGGCGTGTCGATCGACGGCGGGATGATCGTTGCGCGCGACGCGCAGGGGACGGCGACGCCGCTCGTGCCCGTGTCGGCGGTCCGCCTGCTCGGCCCGCACCTGGTGGAGGACGTGGTGGCGGCGGCCGCTGTGGCGCACGTGCTCGGGGTGGCGTCGGCGGCCATCACAGGCGCGGTGGCTGGCTTCACGGGGCTCGAGCACGCGCTCGAGCCGGTGGCCGAGGTCGCCGGCGTGCGGTACGTCAACGATTCGAAGGCGACCAACGTCGAGGCCGCGCGCCGCGCGATCGAGAGCTTCGGTCCCGGCCTCGTCGTGATCATGGGGGGCCGATACAAGGGCGGGGACTTCCGCGACCTGCGCGCGCCGCTCTCGGTACGGCATGGCCGCGTGATCGCGATTGGCGAGACGGCGGGACGCATCGCCGAAGCGCTCGCCGGGGCCGTGCCCGTCGAGGCGGCGCCGTCGATCGACGCGGCCGTCGAGCGGGCCGCCGCCCACGCTGCGCCGGGCGGCACGGTGCTGCTCGCGCCGGCGTGCTCGAGTTTCGACATGTTCGACAGTTACGCCGATCGCGGCCACCGCTTCAAGCGGGCGGTGGCCAGACTCGCCGGGATCGGCACGGGAGAGAGCTCAGGAACGGACTCGGGAGGGACCTAGGGAGCGCGGCACGGCGCGTCAGCGCCGTGCGGCAAGACGCGAGTCGTGGGCAGTCATCAGACCGTTCGTCCCGGACGGGGGTCGGCCGCTGGGAACGCAGGCTGCCCCGGTCTGCGAGGCTGGTCTCCGACCGTGATTGGCGGCTGATGACTGCTGACGGCTCGCGTCGGCTCCCCGCGTGCAGCAGGGTTTTCGGGCGCAGGGCGCCCCGGCTTTAGACCGTCAGGGCACGGTCGCGGCTCGGGCCTCAGGGCGCACGACTGGGAACGATAGCGACCTCCTTGGCTGGCAGGTAGAGACGGAACCAACGCATGGCTCGCAAGCTCCGGACCGATCGCGTCCTCTTCATCGCCACCTTCCTGCTCGTGTGCACGAGCATCGTCATGGTGTACAGCGCCTCGGTGGTGGTGGCGAGCGACCGGTTCGGGCAGCCGTACCTGTTCCTCTTCAAGCAGCTCACGTGGATGCTGCTTGGGCTGTGCCTCATGGCGCTCCTGATGCGGATCGACTACCGCCACTACCGGCAGCCGGTGGTGGCGGTCGGCCTGGTTGCGCTCGTGATCGCCGCGCTGGTCGTCGTGCTGCTCAGCCCGCCGATCAACGGGACGCGACGCTGGTTCGGCGTGGCCGGCATCGGCGTGCAACCGTCGGAGTTCGCCAAGCTCGCGGCCATCCTGTTCACCGCCTGGTGGCTCGAGCGCCGCATGGAACAGGTCGACGACTGGCGCACCGTGCTGCTGCCGGTCGGTGGGCTGGCGGGCGTATTGTGCGTCCTCATCCTCGCCGAGCCGGACTTCGGCACCGCGACGGCGGTGGCCGCGGTGGTCGGCGCGATCCTCTTCACCGCAGGGGTCAGCTACCGCTATCTCGCGATGGCGGGTGCGGTCGCGGTGCCGCTCGCCGGCGTCGCCGTCGTGCTGGAGCCCTACCGGATGCAGCGGATGGTCACCTTCCTGGATCCGTGGAAGGACCCCCAGGGTGCCGGGTTCCAGGTGATCCAGTCGCTCATCGCGGTGGGCGCCGGCGGGGTGGGCGGCACGGGGCTCAGCCAGGGCACGCAGAAGCTGCACTTCCTGCCGGAGCCGTTCACGGACTTCATCTTCGCGGTCATCGCCGAGGAGCTCGGTCTGATCGGCGCCACGGCCGTGCTCCTGTGCTTTGCGGTGATCGCGTGGCGTGGCTACCTGGCCGCCGAGCACGCCCCCGACCGGTTCGGCGCGTTCCTCGCCGTCGGCATCACCACGATGATCGTGCTGCAGGGGTTCGTGAACATCAGCGTCGTCCTCGGCCTGCTGCCGACCAAGGGCATCCCGCTGCCCTTCGTGAGTTCCGGGGGATCGTCACTGCTGGTGAACCTGCTGGCGATGGGCGTCCTGCTGAACGTGTCCCAGCAGGCCTCGAGCCGGACGTGACGGGGTGGCGGCACGGGGATGGACAAGCGTGAGAGGGGAACGCGCGTCGTGATCGCGGGGGGAGGGACCGGGGGCCACGTGTTTCCTGGGCTCGCCGTGGCCCACGCGATCTGCCGCGCGCGACCCGGCAGCGTGGTGAGCTTTGCGGGGACGGCGCGCGGGATCGAGGCCCGGGTCGTGCCGGCCGAGGGGTTTGCGCTCGACCTGATCCGGAGCGCGGGCCTGAAAGGCAAGTCGGCGGCGTCGCGCGCGCGGGGACTGGCCTTGCTGCCGGCGAGCGGGCTCGACGCGTGGCGCGTGATCGGCCGGCGCCGCCCGCACGTCGTGATGGGCGTGGGCGGCTACAGCTCGGGTCCGGTGGTCATGGCGGCGGCGGTACGGGGCGTGCCGACGCTGGTGCTCGAGCAGAACGCGGTGCCGGGGCTCGCCAATCGCCTGCTGTCCCGCGTGGTGGATGCGGCGGCGGTGACCTACGAGGAAACGCTGCGGTGGTTCGGAACGCGGGGGTTCGTGAGCGGCAACCCGGTGCGCGCCGGGTTCCTCGAGTCGGCCGGACCGGCGCCGCGCCTCGAGGGCCGGCCCGCCCGGTTGCTGGTGTTCGGTGGATCGCAGGGGGCGCACGGCATCAACGTGGCGATGTTGGAGGCGGCCCCGCGGCTCTCGGCGACGAACATGGACGTGACGCACCAGACGGGGGTTGCGGATCTCGAGGCGGTGCGCGAGGCGTACCACGCGGCGGGCCTGCGGGCACGGGTGGAGCCGTTCCTCGATCACATGGATCGCGAGATGGCCGCCGCCGACCTGATCGTCTGCCGGGCGGGGGCGACGACGCTGGCGGAGCTGGCGGCGGCTGGCCGGGCGGCAGTGCTCGTGCCGCTCCCGACCGCCACCGACGATCACCAGCGGCGCAACGCCGAGGCACTCGTCTCGGCCGGGGCGGCGCTGATGATCGAGCAGCGCGACCTCACGGGCGCGCGGCTGGCCGACACGCTGGGCGCCCTCGTCGCCGACGAGCCACGCCGCCTGCGGATCGCGACCGCCGTGCGTTGCTTGGCACGACCAGAGGCCGCCGAGGTGATCGCCGCGCGCCTGCTGGCGCTGGCGGATCGCACGGCCTCGTCCGGGGGCTCGGCGGCGGTGACGATGTCGAGGCGCAGGTCGCAGGGTGCGCGTCGCAGGGCGAACAGCCCCGCGGCGGCCATCGAACGAGCGCCGCGGCGGTAACGAGGAGACCGTGCTCGGACGCACCAGGCACATTCACTTCGTGGGCATCGGGGGCATCGGCATGAGCGGGATCGCCGAGCTGCTGGTGAATCTCGGATACGCGGTGAGCGGATCCGACGCGAAGGGCTCGGCCATCACGGCGCGCCTGGCGCAGCTCGGGGTGCGTGTCCACGAGGGCCACGCGGCCGCCCACGTCGGCGAAGCCGACGTCGTCGTCGTGTCCTCCGCGATTCGGGACGACAACCCCGAGGTCGTGGAAGCGCGGCGTCTGCACGTCCCCGTGATCCCGCGGGCGGAGATGCTCGCCGAGCTGATGCGGCTGCGATCGGGCATCGCCGTGGCCGGCGCGCACGGCAAGACGTCCACCACCTCGATGATCGCCCTGGCGCTCGAGCAGGCGGGCCTGGACCCGACGGCCGTGATCGGCGGGCGCCTCAGCGCCTTCGGATCCAATGCGCGCCTCGGGCAGGGGCAGTACATGGTGGCGGAGGCCGACGAGAGCGACGGCTCCTTCCTCCGGCTGTCGCCGGTGCTCGCCGTGATCACCAACGTCGATCGCGAGCACCTCGATTACTACGGCACCTACGCGCAGCTGCAGCGGGCCTTCGTGGACTTCGCCAACAAGGTGCCGTTCTACGGCGCCGTGGTGGCCTGCCTCGACGATCCCGAGCTGCGGGGGCTGCTGCCGGCGATGACGCGTCGCGTGGTGACCTACGGGATCGAGGACGCGGGCGCGGACCTGATCGCGCGCGAGGTGCAACTCGAGCCGTTCGGATCGCGCTGCCAGGTGGCGGGCCGGCTGCAGCCCGGGGAGCGCCACCGCAGCCTGGGCGCGCTGCACCTGCGCGTGCCGGGACGCCACAACCTGCTCAACGCGCTCGCGTGCATCGCCGTGGCGCTCGAGCTCGGCGTGACCTACGAGCAGGTGGCCGCCGCGCTTGCAGAGTTCCGCGGGGCCGAGCGCCGGTTCCAGCTCCTCGGCGAGGTGGACGGCGTGATGGTGGTGGATGATTACGGTCACCACCCCACCGAGATCGCGGCCGTGCTCGCCGCCGCCCGGGCGGGGCTCGACCGGCGCTTGCTGGTCGTCTTCCAGCCCCACCGCTACACGCGCACGGCGCAGCTGCGCGAGGAGTTCGGCGCGGCGCTCGCCGGCGCCGACGAGCTCGTGCTCCTGGACGTCTACGCCGCCGGCGAGGACCCGATCCCCGGGGCAACCGCCGAGTCGATCGCGGATGCCGTTCGCGCGCGTGGCGGGATCCCGGTGGCGATCGTGCGTCCGATCGACGCCGTTGCGGCGGCGGTGGCGCAGCGGGCCCGCCCCGGTGACATCGTGATCACGCTCGGCGCGGGCTCGATCGGGACGGTGGGGGAACGGATTCTCCGGGCGCTTCGCGAGAGCCCGGCGACGGCGGGCGCTGGAGAGCATCCGGAGGGCGCCGCGCCGTCGGCGCCGCGGCCATGACGGCCGGTGACCTGCGGGAGCAGCGGGACGGGAGACTGGGCCTGAGATGAGGACGAGGCGGCTCGGAGATCGGCGATGGGCGTGAAGGCCGTCGAGGACAAGCGGTTCCGCCGCGCGGCGAGCCGGCCGGCCTCGCGCCGCCGCGTGCCGGGCTGGCTGCGGCCCGTCCTGCGCGTGGCCGTGCCGGTGGCCGTGATCCTGACCGCGCTCGGCGCCGGGGTGCACGCGCTCGTCGGCTCGCCTCGCTTCAGCGTGCAGCACATCACGGTGGTAGGCAACCACCGGCTCGCCGACGGTGCCGTGACGGCACTGCTCGACGGCCTGCAGGGCCAGCATCTCCTCCGCCTGGACCTCGCCCAGTGGCGGGCCCGGCTGGAAAGCTCGCCATGGGTCGCCAGGGCGGACCTGCGCCGCGTGCTGCCGGACACGGTGGAGGTCGTGGTCGTGGAGCGCGTGCCGCTCGGGCTCGGGCGCGTGAACGGCCGGCTCTACCTGCTCGACGAGGACGGCGGGGTGATTGACGAGTTCGGCCCGCAGCACGAGGACCTCGACCTGCCGATCGTGGACGGGCTCGCGCAGGTGGAGGCCGCGCGGCGCGGCCCGCGTGCCGCGCTCGCCACGCGCCTGCTGCACGACCTCGCTCGGCGGCCGGACCTGCTCGGGCGGGTGTCGCAAGTGGACGTGAGCACGCCGCGCGACGCGGTGGTGCTGCTCGACGGCGACACGGCGCGGCTCCACCTCGGCGACCGCGATTTCGCGGTGCGGCTGCAGTCGTACCTCGAACTGTCCTCTGCCCTGCGGTCGAGGGTGCCGGAGATGGACTACGTGGACCTCCGGTTCGACGACCGGGTGTTCGTGCGGCCGGCGCCCGGCAGCGAGGCGCCCGCCGCGCCCGGCATCGGGAGGGCGGCGGCCAACTGATCCCCGGGGCTCAGTTGGCTGGTGATGTTCGACCCGGGCGCGCGGGCCGGAGCCCACGCGCGACATGGAGACGGCGCACCCGAATCGAGTGAGCGCCGGTGGCGGCACAGCTCGGAGGACGAGTGGCTCGGAAATCGCGTTACGTGGTGGGTCTCGACGTCGGCACTTCCAAGGTGACGGCCATCGTGGGCGAAGCGGCCGACAGCGGCGCCCTCGACGTGATCGGCATCGGCATGGCCGAGTCGCGCGGTATGAAGCGCGGGCTGGTCGTGAACCTCGAGGCGGCGGTGGACGCCATCAAGCGCGCCATCGAGGAGGCCGAGCTGACGGCCGGGATCGAGATCGACACCGTGCACCTCGCCCTCTCCGGCGCGCACGTCAAGGGCTTCAACAGCCGAGGCGTCGTGGCGGTGGCCGGCAAGAACCGCGAGATCACCCGCGACGACGTCGGCCGCGCGCTCGACGCCGCGCGCGCCGTCAACCTGCCGGCCGGCCGGGAGATCCTGCACGTGCTGCCGCAGGATTTCGTCGTGGACGACCAGGACGGGGTGAGCGCGCCCATCGGCATGACCGGCTCGCGCCTCGAGGTGAACGTCCACATCATCACCGGCAACGCCTCCTCCACCCAGAACGTGGTCACCTGCGTGAACCGCGCGGGCGTGAACGTGACCGGCATGGTGCTCGAGCAACTCGCGGCGGGTGAGGCGGTGCTCACCGCCGACGAGCGCGAGCTGGGCGTGGTGCTCGTCGACGTCGGCGGTGGCACCACCGACTACGCCATCTACGAGCGCGGCAGCCTGTGGCACACCGGCGTGATCTCGGTCGGCGGCGACCACTTCACCAACGACATCGCCGTCGGCCTGCGCACGCCGGTTCCCGACGCCGAGCGCGTGAAGCGGCGCTGCGGCTGTGCGCTGTCGGCCATGGTGGCCGAGGAAGACACCATGGAGGTGGCCTCGGTGGGCGGCCGGCGGCCGCGCGTGATGTCGCGCCGCATCCTCGCCGACATCCTGCAGCCGCGGGCCGAGGAGATCTTCCACCTGCTCTGGGACGAGATCCGGCGGGCGGGCTTCGAGAAGTCGTTGCACTCGGGCATCGTGCTCACGGGCGGCGGTGCAATGCTCGAGGGCCTTGCCGAGATCGCCGAGCAGATCTTCGACCTGCCGATCCGGCGCGGAGTGCCCACCGGCGTCGGCGGCCTCACCGACCACATCGCCAGCCCCTCGTTTGCAACACCCGTTGGCCTCGTCACCTACGCCCATCGCCACGCCGCCGAGGAGAACGGCGGCGGGGCGGTCAACGCCTTTGCCCGCGTGGCCGGCCGGCTGCGCGGCCTCATCCGCCAGTTCTACCCCAATGCCTGACACGCTGCACGACCACGACACCGATCACGGAGGCGCCACGATGGACGACACCCGGTACACCGCTGCCAGCCAGGGAGAGGGCCCAGACACCACCCCCGCACCCTTGCGCCTGTCGCTGGCCGAGGAGCACCGCCGGGGGGCGCGGATCAAGGTGATCGGCGTCGGCGGGGGCGGCGGCAACGCCGTCAACCGCATGGTTCGTGCCGGCCTCGAGGGCGTCGAGTTCATCGTTGCCAACACGGATCTGCAGGCCTTGCAGATGAACGCGGCTCCCACCAAGCTGCAGATTGGGGGGAAGCTCACCAAGGGGCTCGGCGCCGGCGCCGACCCCAACGTCGGCCGCCACGCGGCACTCGAGGACACCGACAAGCTGATCGAGGCGCTCGACGGGGCCGACATGGTGTTCGTGACGACGGGGCTCGGCGGGGGGACCGGCACCGGCGCCGCGCCGGTGATCGCCAGCCTCGCGAGCGAGCTCGGGGCCCTCACGATTGCCGTCGTGACCAAGCCGTTCCGGTTCGAGGGGAAGCGGCGCAGCGCCCAGGCCGAGCGCGGGCTCGCCGAGCTGCGCGACAGCGTCGACACGGTGATCACCATCCCCAACGACCGGCTCCTGTCGACGATCGATCCCTCGACACCGATCGGCGAGGCGTTCGCGGCGGCCGACGACGTGCTGCGGCAGGCCATCCAGGGCATCTCGGACCTGATCCTCGTCCCGGGAATGATCAACCTCGACTTCGCCGACGTGAAGACGATCATGTCGGGCATGGGCATGGCGATCATGGGGACCGGCCTCGGCGAGGGTGTCGATCGGGCCCGGGCGGCGGCCACCCGGTCGATCTCCAGCCCGCTGCTCGAGGACGCGTCGGTGAACGGCGCGCGCGGGGTGATCATCAACGTGACCGGCGGCCCCGACATCACCCTGACGGAGGTGAACGATGCCTCTACGATCATCCAGGAGGCCGCGCACGAAGAGGCCAACATCATCTGGGGGGCCGTCGTGGATCCGAGGATGACGGGCCGGATCAAGATCACGGTGATCGCGACGGGATTCGATCGCGCCGGTGTCCAGGCCGCCGCGCCCGTCCCCGCCACCGACACGCCGGTGGATCTGCAGCAGTACTCCACCTGGCGCAACCAGGAAGTGGCGCGGGAGCGGGCGGCCTCCGTGCAGGTGGCCATCGGCCGCCGGAGCGCCATCTCCCTGCCCATGGGCCTGGCGGCTACGGGCACCGACGCCGGGGAGGAGACCTCCGCGTTCGACATGCCGGCGTTCCTGCGGAGGCAATCGGAGTCGTAGCACGGCCGGCGGCCAGCGGCCGGGCCGACGAAGTACCGCCACTCAAGGCTCCGCCGGACCGTCGTGCGCGGCGTGGTAGAGTAGGAACACCCACGGCACGCGCGAGCGCCGGCGCCTGAGGCGCAGCGCCACCTCGGTGATTGGCCGCCGGGGCCCTGTGCCGGTGCTGCCAGACGCCGCGCCGTCCCCATCCGACCCATGAACGCACGAGACTTGCGGCAGCGGGCTCGCGACGTGCTCGCCCGCGAGGTGGGTGCCGTCCGCAAACCGCATGTCGGCCGCCTGCGCATCGGCCTGGCCTTCCCGAACTCGTACTTCGTCGGGATGTCGAACCTCGGGCTGCAGACGGTCTACCGCCTCTTCAACGACCTCGAGGACGTGGTGTGCGAGCGGGTGTTCCTGCCGCCCAGGCAGGAGCTCGCGGCGCAGCTCGCCGGCGGCGTCCGCCTCTTCACGCTCGAGTCGCAGACGCCCCTGGCCGACCTCGACGTCCTGGCCTTCTCGGTGTCCTTCGAGTGGGACTACACCAACGTGGTCACCATGCTGCGGCTCGCCGGCCTGCCGGTGTACGCCGCGGAGCGGGACGCGCGGCACCCCCTCGTCGTGATCGGCGGAGCCGTCACCTTCGTCAACCCTGAACCGCTCGCGCCCTTCGCGGACGTGATCGCGGCCGGCGAGGGGGAGCACCTGGTGCCGGCACTCGTCGAGGTGCTCCGCAGCGGGTCCACGCGGGACGCCGTGCTCGGCAGCCTCGCGCGGCGGCGCGGGTTCTACCTGCCCGCCCTCTACGAGCCGCGGTACGACGACGCCGGCCTGCTCGCGGGCCTCGACCCGCGCCCGGGGACTGGCGCGCCCGCCACCGTGCAGAAGGCCGCGGTGAAGGCCACCGAGGGGCTCGACCCGCCGCACACCAGCATCTTCACCCCGGACACCGAATTCGGATCGCGGTTCCTCGTGGAGGTGGTGCGTGGATGCGCGAACCTGTGCCGGTTCTGCTGGGCGGGCTACAACTACCTGCCGGTGCGTGCGTTCCCGGCCGACCGGATCCTGGCGCTCGCCGAGGCCGCGCGGCCTGCGGCGACGCGGGTGGGGCTCGTGTCGATCGCGCTCTGCGATCACCCGGAGATCGAGCGCATCCTTCGGCGCCTGCTCGAGCTCGGCTACGGCATCAGCCCGGCTTCGCTCCGCCTCGACGATCTCACCGGGCCGATCGTGGCGATGCTGCGGCAGAGCGGGGAGCGATCGATCACGATTGCCCCAGAGACGGGGTCCGACCGCCTGCGCCGGGTGATCAACAAGACGGTGACCAACGCGGAGATCCTCGACCGAGCGGATCTGATCTTCGCGAGCGGCATCGAGAACCTGAAGCTCTATTACATGATCGGGCTGCCGACGGAGACCGACGAGGACCTCGTGGCGATCCGCGACCTCACGCTCGAGATGAGGGCCCGCATGTTGAAGCACGCCCGCGCCCGCGGGCGCATCGGCCGCATCGTCGCCAGCGTGAATCCGCTCGTGCC
>Ga0114939_10000739_pt1 | contig 26892 bp, 24 predicted proteins | sample AshMeaCrysSpring_FD_87196 | JGI IMG/M metagenome (GOLD analysis project Ga0114939, IMG submission 87196) | Groundwater microbial communities from Big Spring, Nevada to study Microbial Dark Matter (Phase II) - Ash Meadows Crystal Spring | ecosystem: Environmental > Aquatic > Deep subsurface >...
CGCAGGCGTCGCCGGACGGCCGGCGCGCCACGCGCGCCTTCGGGCGCGGGCTGCACGAGACCACCGGGGTCGGGGTGGGCGACGGACGGGCGTCGGGGTTCGGTGTCACTGCGCGCGGGCTCCAGGCACGAGGGCCTGGGGCCGGTAAACCTTGTCGGATGCCGCGCCGGCACTGGGTGCATCGCGCGCAGCAGGCTCCTTGGATACGTTCGTGTTGCCGCACAACTTCCGGGGCCGCCGGCTCACATCGGGAGCCGGCCCGCCGCTTCGGCTGCGCGGGGCATCGTCGCTTGTGGCTGCGCGCCGTGCGCGCAACCCGCCGCGTCGATCTGCAGGTGCCCGGGTAAACTCCGAAGAATCAAACACTTACAGCGCGATCGTGGCGCAAAGCATTATAGGGGCCAAACCCCGAGCGCGTGCCGCCGCGTCCCCGCCCCCCCAGCGTGACTCGTGCGCGGTTGCACGGCCCGTGCCGGCGGTGCAGCAGGTGGTCGTCGACGAAGGCGGCGACGGCCAGCGGCTCGACAACTTCCTGCTGCGGCGCCTCAAGGGCGTGCCCAAGACGCACGTCTACCGCCTCATCCGCAGCGGCGAGGTGCGCGTCAACAAGGGCCGCGCCGCCGCCGACACCCGACTGGCCGCCGGCGACGTGGTGCGCGTGCCGCCGGTGCGTACCGCCGAGCGCGCGAGCGCTGGCACGACGGGTTGCGCAGCCGGCGCGAACGACGCGGGCGCCGCCGCGGCACGCACTGCACCCCCGCGCGAGTTCGCGCTGCTGCTGGAAGACGATCACCTGCTGGCCATTGCCAAGCCTGCGGGCGTGGCCGTGCACGGCGGCAGCGGCGTGAGCTTCGGCGTGATCGAGCAGCTGCGCCGCGCCCGGCCGCAGCTGCGCTTCCTGGAGCTGGTGCACCGGCTCGACAAGGAGACCTCCGGCGTGCTGCTGCTGGCCAAGAAGCGCAGCGCGCTGACCGCGCTGCAGGACCAGTTCCGCCAGCGCGGCACGGCCAAGCACTATGCGGCGCTGGTGGTCGGCGCGTGGCCTCCGGCGCTGCAACGCATCGACGCCGCGCTGCACAAGTACCTCGACGCGGCCGGCGAGCGCCGCGTGCGCGTGGTGGCGCCCGACGCGCCCGAGGGCCGCCGCTCGATCACGCGCGTGCGCATCGCGCAGGCGTTCGACGGCTTCACGCTGCTCGACGTCGCGCTGGAAACCGGGCGCACGCACCAGATCCGCGTGCATCTGGCCGACGCCGGGCACCCCATCGTCGGCGACCCCAAGTACGGCGACTTCGCCCTCAACAAATCCCTGGCGCGCGGCGAGCGGCTGACGGGCGTGCGCTTTGCGCGCATGTTCCTGCACGCGCGCAGCCTGGCCTTCGACCACCCGGGCAGCGGCCGGCGCATCACCCTCGAGGCGCCGCTGCCCGACGATTGCGCGACACTGCTGCGCATGCTGCCCCCACCGCGATGAAACCCCGCCAGTTCGACCTGATCGTCTTCGACTGGGACGGCACCCTGTTCGATTCCACCGCGCTCATCGTGCGCTGCATCCAGGCCGCCTGCGCCGACGTGGGCGTGGCCGTGCCCAGCACGCGCGACGCGGCCTACGTCATCGGCCTGGGCCTCACCGACGCCCTGGCGCGCGCCGCGCCCTGCCTGCCCGTGGAGCGCTACCCCGAGCTCGCCGCGCGCTACCGCCACCACTACTTCGCCGAGCAGCACGAGGTCACGCTGTTCGACGGCACCGTCGAGCTGCTGCAAGCGCTCAAGGCGCGCAACCACTGGCTGGGCGTGGCCACCGGCAAGAGCCGTCGCGGCCTGGACGCCGCGCTGCACTCGGTGCAATTGCAGGGCCTGTTCGACGGCACCCGCACCGCCGACGAGACCGCCAGCAAGCCGCACCCGCAGATGCTGCTCGAGCTGATGCGCGAGTTCGGCACCGAGCCCGAGCGCACGCTGATGATCGGCGACACCACGCACGACCTGCAGATGGCGCGCAACGCCGGCACCGCCGGCGTCGGCGTGAGCTTCGGCGCGCACGACCACGAGGCCTTCGCCGAGTTCGAGCCCCGGTTCGTCGCGCACACCACCGCCGAGCTGCAGCGCTGGCTCGAAGCCCACGCCTGATGCCGCCCATGGCCGACCCTGCCGAACAGAAGCGCGAAGCGCAGCACCTGTGCGCCTCCGGCGACCTGGCCGAGCGCTCGCTGGCCGTGGGCTTCGACGTGCGGCTGCACGGCGAGGCGGTGCGCGCCTTCGCGTTGCGCATCGATGGGCGCGTGGTGGCCTACGTCAACCGCTGCGCCCACGTGGCCGCCGAGATGGACTGGCAGCCGAACCACTTCCTCGACGGCGAGGGCCGCCTCATCGTCTGCGCCATCCACGGCGCCGAATACGACCCGCGCGACGGCCGCTGCGCCGGCGGGCCGTGCGGGCGCGCACGGCTGGTGCCGGTGGACGTGGGCGAAGAGGGCGGCGAGGTGTATTGGTATCCTTCGCGCGCCGTGCGTCCGATCGACTTCGGATGAGGCCGGCCCCGCAAGGACGCACACCATGACCACCGACCCCGACAGTCCCGCCGCCGCGTCGTCCGCACCGCGCTTCGAGCCCGCGGCCGCCCGGCAACCGCCGCCGGCCGGCATGGCCGGCATCGAGCGCGGCGTCGAGCAGATGGTGCACGAGTTCGTGCAGGAGCGGCGCAGCGAGCGGCGCTGGCGCAATTTCTGGCGCCTCGCCTGGCTGCTCGCCTTCCTGGTGCTGGCCTGGGCCCTGTTCAGCCAGGGGCACAAGGCGGCGGCGCCGGCCACGCCGCACACCGCGCTGATCGAGGTGCGCGGCGAGATCGCCGCCGACACCGAAGCCAGCGCCGAGAACCTGGTCGGCGCGCTGCGTTCCGCGTTCGAGGACAAGGGCGCGCAGGCCATCGTGATGCGCATCAACTCGCCGGGCGGCAGCCCGGTGCAGGCCGGCATCGTCAACGACGAGATCCAGCGCCTGAAGGCCTTGCACAAGAAGAAGGTCTACGCCGTCGTCGAGGAGATGTGCGCCTCGGGCGCCTACTACATCGCCGTGGCTGCCGACGAGATCTACGTCGACAAGGCCAGCCTCGTGGGCAGCATCGGCGTGCTGATGGACGGCTTCGGCTTCACCGGGCTGATGGAAAAGCTCGGCGTCGAACGCCGCCTGCTCACCGCCGGCGAGCACAAGGGCATGCTCGACCCCTTCTCGCCGCAGGACGAGAAACAAAAGGCCTTCGCCCAGGAACTCATCGACCAGGTGCACCGGCAGTTCATCGAGGTCGTCAAGGAAGGCCGCGGCGAGCGCCTGAAGGACTCGCCCGACACCTTCTCCGGCCTGTTCTGGAACGGCGAGCAGGCCGTCAAGCTCGGCCTGGCCGACGACTTCGGCACCCTCGACTCGATCGCCCGCGAAGTGATCAAGGCCGAGGAGATCGTCGACTACACCCCGCACGAGAACATCGCAGAACGCCTGGCCAAGCGCTTCGGCGCCGCGGTGGGCGAGGGCGCGGTGCGCGCGCTGCGCCAGATCGGGCCGCTGAAGTAAAGGCCCCGTCGAGCCCCCGTCGGCGGCGCCGGTGCAGGCGCGGTACACACTCACTCGCGCAGCTTGTCGGCGACCTGCGTCTTGTTGTTGGCGCCCAGCTTGGCGAACACGCTGCGCAGGTGCGCGCGCACCGTGGTGGGCGCCAGCTCCAGCGACTGCGCGATGTCGCGGTAAGTCGCTCCGCCGGCGTAGCGGCGGGCCACGTCGCGTTCTCGCGCACTGAGGGCATCCAAGTGGGTCCGCGGGCGCAGCGCCAGCAGGTGCAGGTCGTGCACCGGCGCGAACTGCGCCTTCACCTGCTGCCCCAGAAAGACGGCCGGCTGGCCGGGATGGCGCGCGGCCACCTCGGCCAGCGGCTGCGGTACGCGCGAGCCCGACCAATCGGGCCATTCGCGTTGCAAGAGGGCACCGAAGCCCTGGTCGCGGTCGTGCACCGTGCCCGTGCGGTCGATGATGGCCGTGGCCCAGCCGCGCCCGCGCCCCTCCTGGTGTGCGGCGTCGGCCAGGCCCACGGTGCGGCAGGTGGCATAGGCCTGCATCGCGTGCGGCGCAAGCTGCTCGAAGCGCAGCGCCTCCACGTCGCCGAAACGGTCGCCCCGGCGCGATCGCGCCAGCGTGATGAACTGCGTGGCCCCGCTGTGGACGTCCACGGTACCGACGCACACCACGTGCAGCAACTCGTAGCGGGCCGCGTGCGCGCGCAGCGGCTCGTGGCGGGGCGTCTGCCAGCGCGGATCGTCGAGATCCACGCACACCGCACGGCCGGGCTGAGCCGAGGCGCCCTGCGCCAGCGGGTCGCAGTGCCGGACCTTCTCGTAGTCGACCATGATCTGAGCGTCCACGCGGTGCAGGTGCACGGCATTGATGAACGCGCGCCCGTCCGGCCCCACGCCCGCGCCCAGCCCCCACAGCGCCCGGTCGAAGCGCAGGTGCGGCTTGAGCGCGGCCAGCGCCCAGGCCTGGAACCCCTCCATCGGCACCCGCGTGGCGCCGGCATGCCAGGTCAGAGCCAGGTGGTTGTCGCTGCGGCGGGGGTCGTTCATGGCCGTCGGGGGCGGTTGGGGCCTGTCACTGTGCGTCGCGGGGAGGTGGTGCCCGCCATGGCCGGACGCGGCCACCAGTGTGCAGACGCAGCCACGCGTTTGCCAACTCCCGCACAAGGGAGTGCGGCATCAGCCAGTACATATGTACTAGCACGTCCACGGGGCCTTGCCCGGTGCGGCATTGGTACAGATGAACGATGCACGTCGACCGGGCCGGTCGTACCCTACGTTTCACGGCCGCCAGCGGTTCGCCTGCGACAGTCGCGCGTCGCGGCGCGAAAGCGCGAGTGGAGTTTCAACCAGGGGCAGCAAGCCCGGAGGGCGACATCATGTTCAGGAAGCATCTCATCGCGCTGGCGCTCACCGGCGCTGTGGGTATTGCGCAAGGCGACGTGCTCACGTTCGATGGACCTTGCACCAACGGCCTCAGCATCGTCACCTGCTCGAACGCAACAAGGTTCGACCAGAGTCTTGGCGATACGGCCCTGATCGATGTGTCGACGTGGGCCACTTTTACCGGTTCACTGGTCGCTGGAGCCACCGATGGCATGTTCTTCTGGGATCTTAATTATGACTCCCTGACGAACGTCGCCTACGGCCTCAATACGGCATCGGCTCCGTCGGCGGTGTTGCTCAAGCCCACTCTGTCGGCCACGTTGGTCACACTGAACAGCCTGCAAGTCGGTGAGTGGAACCCAGTGCCTGGCGCGAGTACGTCGATCGTCGTTTACGACCTCGCGAATCTGTCGACACCGGTTTCTTCGTGGACGGGCAATCCCGCCCCCGTCGAGTCGTTGACATTTTCGGGGGTGTCCTCGACGAACGGCCTGCTGATCAAGTTCGGCCCGGATTCGTTCTATACCGCCATCGACAACGTCGACTTCACCGTCACCGCCGTCCCCGAACCCGCGTCGATGGCGCTGGCGCTGGCCGGCATCGGGGTGCTGGGTCTGGCGCGGCGGCGGCAGCGCGGCGGCTGAGAAGGCTCGCGTCCACGGCCGCCGGGTCAAGGCCGGTGGTCGGCATCATCAGGGCGGCTGCGCAGGCGTGCAGCCGCCCCTTTTTTCATGGCGCGGGTGCGTCTTCAGAGGGCTCGCGAGCCGTGCGTGGCTGCTCGCGCAGCGGCTCATCACGGCGACTGGCGCGTACCGCGTACCCCCCGAACATCTGTACCAGCACGAGCCTGGGGGGCGTCTGGGCACCCGGGTCGTACAGGTGAACGATTCCTTCCGAGGCACTTGCGGGCAACATCCGGCTTGAACGGAACCCGTCGAGGAGGTCTGTCATGAACGTCCGCAAGCACCTGGCCGCGGCCACCTTCGCGCTCTTGGCCGTCGTGGCCGTACCCGCCGTCGCCGCGCCGGGCGACCCGGTGCTCCTGCCCGGCAGCTTCGACGGCAACCCGGTCGCGGCGTGGGACGTGGAGGTCGAGTTCGTCTCGTCGGGTGGCGGGTTCGACCACCTGCTGGACTTCGCGGGCTATGGCACCGATCCGGTCACGAACCTCATCGACCCCGCCTTCCCCAACCCCCTCTTCGCGGGCACGGACTCGAGCAATCCTTCGACGGACGTGATCGGCTACGCCATCTCGAATCCCGGAGACACGGTGAACCTCGGCACCTTCGCGTCGGGCAACGAGCTGGTATTCCGGATGGTCAACTACGAAAGCATCCGGCTCGGCACGCCGGGGCAGCTGAGTACGCCCTTCTTCTACACGGGCACGCTGGGCGCTACGGGCGTGCCGGGCGGGTCATTCAACGATCCGGGAACCCCGCCTCGTCCGAGCGGGCCGAACTACGCCGATGTGACCTCGATCGAAGAGTCCGGCCGGCTTCGCTTCACGGTCGGCTTCGACGACCTGGTCGGATTCGAACAGGACTACCGCTTTATGGTGTTCCAAGTGTTCGCCACCCCGGTGCCCGAACCCGCGTCGATGGCGCTGGCGCTGGCCGGCATCGGGGTGCTGGGTCTGGCGCGGCGGCGGCAGCGCGGCGGCTGAGAAGGCTCGCGTCCTCGCCTTCCTGGTCGACCCTGACCGCCCAAACGCGAGGGGGAGCTGCGCGCCGGCGCAGCTCCCCCTTCTCTTCCTGTCCTGGCCGTCAGCTCACAGCGGCGGAATGCGCAGCAGTTGCCCCGGGTAGATCTTGTCGGGGTGGCTGAGCATGGGCTTGTTGGCCTCGAAGATCTTCATGTATTTGTTGGGGTCGCCGTAGTACTGCTTGGAGATCTTCGACAGGTTGTCGCCCTTGACCACCGTGTAGTACTGCGACTCGGGCTCGGGGTTGTTGACCGTGATCATGTCGTTGACCTGGGCCACGCCGGCCACGTTGCCGCAGCACAGCAGCACCTTTTCCTTGGTGGCCTGGTCGGGCACCACGCCGGCCACGGTGACCGATGCGCTGGGCGCGTCGAAGCTGATGTCCAGCCCCGTCACCGGCAGGTTCTGGGTGCCGATGTAGGTGGCAATCGCCTCGCCGGCGGCCTTGCTCAGCTGCGACAGGTTTTCGGGCGTGGGCGCGGCGGCGGCGGCCTCCTGCGCGGCCTTGGCCTTGCCGATGCCGAACAGCTTCTCGCCGGCGTCCTTGAAGAATGACAACAGTCCCATGGTTCTCGCTCCTGGAGATGTGTTGAAGGCGGTGCGCGGTCGACCCCGGTCGGACCTCCACGCCCGCGACAGCATGCCACAAGCCCGCGGCCGTTGTGTGAACCGGCGGTGCCCACCGCGGGTCTGCCGCAGCAGCAATGACCGGCTGCGGCGCGTCGTCAGCGGGCGCGCAGCTGCTTCGTCAGAGCGGGCGGCAGGTCCAGTCGCCCTTGCACTTCCACACGCCGCATTGCACGTTTTGCAGTGTGCCGCCGTTCAGGCGCACCGTCAGGCGGGTGTCCATGTCGGCGTAGTCGCGGTAGAACTCGCGCAGTTCGCCGGTGGGCGGTTGTTCATTGGGGTCGATCTTCATCACCGCCGGCCCCAGCCCGCCCTGGCCGGGCTTGCAGCTGGCCTGAGCGTTGGTTTCCTCGATGCGCGGGATACCCGACGTCAGGTAGGCCAGCGGCCGAACCTCGGCATAGCCTCCGCCGCTGCCGTACACCACGGCGCGGCCGGAAAGGCTGCTGCCCTGGTGGCGCAGGGCATCGAAGATCATCGTGCGCGATTCGGCGTACTGGTTCGTGAAGCGCGTGCCGCTCAAGGTGTAGGCGTCGTCGTGAAGCTCGTTGGCATCGCCGCCCGGCGTGTAGCTGCCCCAGTTCAGGTTGCTGCCCCATTCGTCCAGGCGTCCGGTGTTCGGGTTGGGATCGAGCTTGCACGCCTTGGCGGCACCGCTGCCGGTGCAGCTGACCTTCCAGCTCACGGCGTTGCGCGGGATGTTCACCGGATAGGCGGGCGTGACAGGGCCGTCGTCGAATAGCACCAGCACGTTGTCCAGGTCCAGGGTGAAGCCGCTCGCGGTCTGCGTGTACTGGGCGAAGGACGGTACGGTCGTGCCGGGCACCGCCGGGTGCGTGTAGGGCTGACCGCCCGTGAAGGTGTAGTTGCCGATCTTGCAAGCGTTGTAGACGAACAGGCGCGGGCTGCCAGTGCCGTTCACGGAGATGCTGCCGCCGCCTGGGCAGGGCCCCGAGGATGTGGGCGTCAGGTCGGCCAGCTTGATCGCACCGTAGTCCAGCGCGGGAATGAGCTTCGGAATGATGCGGTTCGGCCCGATGGCCGTGAGCATCCAGATCGACACGACGCTGGCATCATCGATGGGCGAGATCGGGTCGCCGGTGATGCCCGCCTTCTGCGCCGCCGACAGCGACGCCCACGGGCCCAGCAAGCTGGCGTCGACGACGAGCGTCTGCGCCGGCGTGGTGGTGGCCGCGCCGGCGTTGTCCGTGGCCCTGGCGGTGATGCTGCGCGTGCCGGCGCCCAGACCGGACAGCGCCAGCTCCCAGGTATCCGTCGCGCCGCTCTTGAGCGTGCCGTTGCCCAGCAGCGTGGCACCGTCGAAGAACTCCACCTTGGCGATGCTGCCCCCGTTGTCGGTGGCGGTGGCCGACAGCGTCAGCGACGCCGGCGCCGTCAGCGGCGTCGTGGGCAGCGCAGCCAGCGTCACGGCGGGCGCCTCGTTCACCGTCACCAGTGCGGACGCTGTGGTGGACACGCCGCCGCGGTTGTCGGTGGCGCGCGCCGTGACCAGCAGCGAGCCCGTGCTGCGGTTGTTGAGCACCACCTCGTACACATCGCTGGTCCCGGCCTTGGGCGACGTGGCGGTGCCCAGCAAGCTGGTGCCGTTGTTGAAGAACTCCACCTTCTGGATCGAGCCGTCGCCGTCGCTGGCCTGGGCCGACAGGGTCACGGTGGCGTTGGGCGACAGGCCCGTCACCACCGGCGCATTCATCGTCACCGAGGGCAGCACGTTGCTGGGCTCGTTGATCGTCACGGCTTTCACGGGCGTGTCGGTCGCGCCGTTGGCGTTGTCGGTGGCGCGCGCGAACACGTTCAGTGCGCCGGCTGCCCGGTTCGGCAGCACCAGCTCCCAGGTGTCGGCCGTGCCTGCCTTTGGCGTGCCCGCACCCAGCCGCGTGCTGCCGTCGAAGAACTCCACGCCCTGCACCGACCCGTCGCTGTCCGCGGCCACCGCGGCCAGCGTCAGCGTGGCGGGCGCCGGGCCGGAGACGATGGGGTCGGCCAGCGTGACCGATGGGGGCACGTTCCCGGGCACCGACACCGGCACCGGCACCGCTGCCGACGTGATCGTGGCGCCGCGGTTATCCGTGGCGCGGGCGGTCAAGGTGTAGGTGCCGGAAGCGGTGGGCGTCCAGTCGTGTTCGTAGGGCGCGGTCGCGTCCTCGGCCACCTTGTTACCGTCGACGAAGAACTCCACCTTCGCCACGGTGCCGTCGCCGTCGGCGGCCGTGCCCGTCAGCCGCAGCGGCGTGCCCACGACCCCCGAGCCGGACACTGAAGGCCGCAGCTCGATGGTGGGCGCGGCGTTGTCGTCGCTGCCGCCGCCGCAAGCCGCGACCAGCCATGCGGTTGTAACGAGCAAGGCAGGGCGCACGGACCTTGGGAGGACGAAGAGCTTCATGGCGGACTCGATCGACTGCTGTGGCGCACCGGGTCAAGCCCCAACGACCAACCTCGTGGCACACGCCTGTGGGAATCGATTGTGGTAGGCGTGCAGGGTCTTGTGGGGCCCGCTGCATCCCCGAGGCAAGGGGTCGCCCACGAGTTGAGCGCCCGCGGTCAATGGTGCTTCGGCGTGCGCGCGCCATTCGAAGCGGCCAAAGAAAAACGGCACCGCGTGTGCGGTGCCGTTGTGCAGTGCGAGGAACGGTTGCTACGGCTTACGGCGCGCAGGTCCAGTCGCCAGCCACCAGCGTGCAGTTGAAGGCGGTGGCGGCGCCGCCATTGATCGCCACGCTCAGCGTCACCACACCGCCGGCATAGGCGGTAGGCGTGGCCACCGCATAGCCGTCCGCGGCGCCGTAGACGATGGCACGACCCGCGGGCACAGCCTGCTGCGGCGCGAAGGCTTCGTAGCGCACGTTGGCGTCATCGTCCGGCGCAGCACCTCCTGCCAGGTGACGCACGCCCGTCGTCGTCCAGCTACTGTCGCCGGCGTTGAAAGTCCAGGTGAAGTCGGTGCCCCAGCGGTCGACCGCACCGTCCTTGAGCATGCAGGTCGTACCCGTGCACGACACCGTCACAGGGGCCACGAGCAGGGTGCCCGCCGTGTTGCCGTTGCCCAGCACGTCGATGTTCGAGAACTCGACCGTGTAGTCCGCTCCCGTCGCCGTGTACGTCAGGAAGTTCGCACCGAACTTCGGCGTGCCCGTGAAGGTGTAGCCCCCGAAGGCGCAGGTCTCGAAGTCGATGCGGCCACCCGCCGACACCGTTGCATCGCACGCACCGCCCGGCGCCGCTGCGGCGATCGCCGGCGTTTCCTTGCCGAGGGTCAGCGCGGCGTGGTCGCGAGCGGCTGCGTTGACCGTGCCGGCGAAGGCCGCCATCACGTAGTTGGCGATCTGGTTTGCATCGGTCAGCGCCAGCGTCGGCGCTGCCGTGATGCCCGCCTTCTGCGCCGTCGACTGCGACGCCCAGCTGCCCACCGGGTTCGGCGACACGGTTACGGACTGTGCCGGGCTCGATTCGGTCACGGCGCCATCGTCGTCGGTGGCCTTGGCGGTGATGCTCAGCGTGCCTGCGGCCGTGGGCGTGTAGGCCAGCGTCCACTCGTTGGTGGCGCCCACGCGCGCGCCCGCGCCCAGCGACGTGGCGCCGTTGAAGAACTCCACGCCGGAGATCGTGCCGTCGCTGTCGGTGGCGGTGGCGCTCAGGTTGATCGCCACACCCACCGTGCCGGTCGCACCCACCGCGGCCAGCGTCACCGTGGGAACGTTGTTGGCCGGGTCGTTCACCGTCGCCGTCTTGGCGGCGGTCACAGTCTCGCCACCGCCGTTATCGGTGGCCTTGGCGGTCACGTTCAGCGTGCCGGCAGGCTGGTTGTTGAGCACCAGCTCCCAGGTGTCCGTCGTGCCCGTCTTCAGCGTGCCCGCACCCAGCGACGTGGCGCCGTTGAAGAACTGGACGCCGGAGATCGTGCCGTCGCTGTCGGAGGCGGTGGCCGTCAGCGTCACGGTGGCAGGCGCGGTGCCCGACACCACCGGGTCGGCCAGCGTCACCGTCGGCAGCGCGTTGGCGGCGGTCGTCACCGAGATCGTGACGGCCGTCGACGTGGCCGTGGCGCCTTCGTCGTCGGTCACCACGGCAGTCAGCCCGTACGAGCCCACCGCCGTCGGCGTCCAGCTGAACTCGAAGGGGGCCGTCGTGTCCTCGCCGACCTTGGTGCCGTCGACGAAGAACTCCACCTTGGCGACGCTGCCGTCGGCATCCGCCGCCGTGGCGGTCAGCGCCTCGGCGGTGTTCACGACCAGCGAGCCGGTGCCCGCTCGGGCCAGGCTGATGGTCGGATCCTGGTTGTCGTCGTCATCGTCACTGCCACCACCACCGCAGGCAGTGGCCAGCACGGCAATGGCCGACACCACGGCCACGCGACGGAAGCGTTGAGGGAACGGACTCGTGTATTTCACAAACAGACTCCTTGAATCGGGGGTTGGAGCCGCCGACGCAACCTCCGTGGCGCTTCGCTCGGCTTGGGGCGCATTCTGAGATCCGGCCCGGTCGTTTTGGGGGCAAAAGTCGGCTCTGTACCCGTCGAGGGGAGTGCATACTTCACACGCATGGCCGATGGATGTTCCGATGCGGCATGCGGTGGCGGCTCTGGGCAACGGTCTTCGTTTGGCGGCAGACGCCGGCAGGTCCTGCTGCCGCCCGGTTCAGCGGGGTAGGGAGATACACCGAGCAGACCTGCAACCCATCGAACTAGGGGGTGTACAAGGGGCCGCGGCGCGGTAGAGTTTGGCTGTCACAAGCTGTAACTTCCCTTCCATCCCCTGCAACTACTACTGGGAGATCTGCATGAAACTGAAACCTGTCGTGGCCGCTGCAGCGCTTGCGCTCGGCATGGTCGGGTCGGCGTTCGCCGAGCCCGTCGTCGAACTGGGCGTCGTCGGTGGCTCTCCGGTCATCATCAACGCCGCCCCAGACGGGTCGGGCAACGACTGGGGCTGGCTGCACTTCACGCTGGCCGACGGTTATACCGGGGTCTTCGGCGAGATGGCTGGTGCAGAGGGTCTGACGATCTCTCGACTGGACCTGTTCGGCGCCTTCCCGATCCCTGACCCGTGGACCCCGTCCGCCTCCGATACCGACCTGTCGGACGGCTTCAGCTTTGCCGGCCTCGTTTCGGGTGGATCGTACAAGCTGGAGTTCATCGGTGCTACGGGCGCCTCCGGCTTCATCCAGGGCGTGACGGCCGTCCCTGAGCCCGAACTGTGGCTCGGCTTGGCCTCGGGCCTGGGACTGCTGGGTTGGGCGCGCCGCCGCCAGCAGAAGCAAGCCTGATACTGCTGCGCTTACATCACGCGGCAGTACCAGAGGCCGCGCGTTCAAGAGGGCCCCGCAAGGGGCCTTTTCACTTCTCGACAGCCATCGCTCGCTGGGCGGCGGACCTGCGGGTCGCGCTGTGGGCATGCAGCGACAGCATTCCCCCGCGTCTCGGCGGTAGTTCACGCCCCGTCCCTGCTGATGGGGGAGTGCCGCAGCACCACAGGCACATTGGCCCGTGCTACCTTGGCCGCACGATCAGGACGTCACGGGAAATGGGTGCATGGACAACTCCGACATCATTGCCGCAGCAGCGGCTGCGCGTTGAGGCGAACGGCCTGGCGATGGCAACCCCGCGTGTGCTGTCGGTGCTGCGCGCGCGCTGGCTCACGGCGCTGCTGGCCGGCGCGGCCGTGGGGTTTCTGACGTACGCAGGCCTGCAGCTGCAGCCCCGTGCCGCCACCGCGACGGCGTCGATGCTGGTGAAGGTCACCACGTCGCCCGACGGTCCCAACGGCGCGATGCCCGTGCATGGCGAGCTGGCGACGCAGGCCGAAATCATCCGCAGCGAACGCGTGGCCCGCCGCGTCGCGGTCAACCTGGGCCTCGACGGCGACGACACCCTGCGCCGCGAATGGCGCCGAGTCACCGGTGGCCAGGGCGACTTTCACACGTGGCTGGCCGAGCGGCTGATCGGCCGGCTCGAGGTCACGCACTCGCGCGAGACCGACGTCGTCACGCTGGCCGTGACCGACGCCGATGCCACCCGCGCCGCCACGCTGGCCAACGCCTACGTCAAGGCCTACATCCACGTGGCGCAGGAGATCAATGGCGAACCCGTGCGCCAGTACGACGCCTACTGGCAAAGCCGCATCGACCAGATGGCGGCACGCCTGCAATCGGCGCGGGCACGGCTCGAAGCCGTTCAGACCCAGGCTTCGGCCATCCATGCTGCCGACAGCGCCGACCCGTTCGTCCGCGAAACCACCGCGCGTGTGCTGTCCGCCGAAGCGGGTGTGCTTGCCAACGATGCGCAGGCGGCCACGTCGCTGGCGGCGCCCGTCCACGCCGACAATGCGCAGCGTGCCGCGTGGCTGCGTGCCGCGCTCGACAGCCTGCGCGGCAGCGCACACCCTGCCGCGGCGCAGGCCGCATCGTCGGCCGAGCTGGAACGCCTGGAGCGCGAAGTCGCGCAGTCCAAGTTCGCATACGAAACGGCGGTCAACCGGGCCAACATGCAAAGCGCCGAAAGCACAGCGCGATCGCTGAAGACGCTGATCACGGTCTCGACACTCAAAGCGGCCACTCCGCCCGTGGCCAGCGGTGCCGAAGCCGCCGCGCAGCACCGCGCACTGGCGCTGGCGCTCGGCCTCGTGGCCGCCGTGGCGGCGCCGGCTGCACGCGAGAAGCTGGATCCGCGCCTTCGCAACGCCGACGACGTCACCGTGCGTCTGCGCCAGCCCGTGCTGGCGGTGCTGCCCGGTACCCGGCGCGGCTGGCAGGCACGGCGCGCCGTGCAGCCGCCGCCCGCACCGCCAACGGGTACGGGCCTCGCGGTCACGCAGGGTCGTCACAAGAACGCCGCCGACGACTTCGCCGACACCGTCGTGCTCGAGCTGGGTGAGCAACTGGCCGCCACGTCCGCCGACGAGGCTGACCGCGCGATGGTCGACAACGGCACTGCCGGTGCTGGACCGGCCACGTCCCACAAGGCCGAGCCGCCGTGCATCGTGGCCGACCCCGACAGCCCCCAGGCGCTCGCCATCGGCGCTTTGGCCGCCGCGCTGCTGCAAGGGCCCCTGGGTGCGCACCAAGGCGCGCCGGGCGTGGGCCATACCCTGGCCGTGTTGGGCACGGGACGGGGCGACGGCCGCAGCTTCGTCGCCGCCAACCTCGCCGCTGCCCTGTGCCGCGACGGCAGCCGCGTGCTGCTGATCGACGCCGACCTGCATCACCCCAGTCAGCACGCGCTGGCCGGCGTCGACGGCAGCCGCGGCCTGACCAGGCTGCTGGCCGGCCGGGCCGAGCCCGACCTCATCCACCCCGTGCCCGGCGTGCCCGAGCTCTTCGTGCTGCCCGCCGGTCAGTTGCACGGCCACCAGCTGGCGCACGAGCTGCTGCGCCGCCCGACCCTGCCGCTGCTGCTGCGCGAACTCACGCGCAAGTTCGACCACATCGTCATCGACACCCCGGCCTCGGCCGAAGGGCCCGAAGCGCAGGAAGTCGCCGCGCGCTGCGGCGCCGCGGTCATCGTGGCGCGGCGCGGCCACAGCCGCCTGCCCGCACTGCGCGCGCTGGCCGAAGGGCTCATGCGCGGCTACTCGCGCCTGAGCGGCGTGGTCATCAACGAAGCTTGACTATCCGAGCGCGCGGCCAGGCGATGCTGGCAGTGCGGCTGCGCCGCCAGCCACTCGTCGTGGCGCGTGTACAGCGCCTGCACCCCGGGCCGGTTTCTCGCAGCGGCCGACGCGTCGGCCGCGCGCACCGGCGCGTCATGCCGCGTCACCGTGACGCGGAACAAGCCCGACTTCGACTGACCCAGCCACAACTGCGCGGCACCGTCGCCCACGTCGGGCAGCTTGCGCATCGGCGCGAGGCGCTGCGTCAGCACGTCGCGCAGGTGGTCCACCCGCGATTCATCGAGGCCCGGCAGCATCAGCTTGACGAATGCGAGCCTGTAGCGCGACGCCGCCGCGCTGCTGCCCGAGACACGATGTCGTATCCCAACTGCAGCCGTCGACCGTCGCGAAGCGTCAACTCGGCATGGCGCCACTGCGCCCGGTGCGTCGCGTCGCAACGCGGCGCGTCGCTGTCGGGCGGCGGCGTGCGCCACGGGTGCTGGCCGAGGCGCTGCACATCGGCCGGTGCCAGCCCCAGGCACACCTTGCCCACGCAGTAGCTGCCCAGCTTGCGCACCGCGTCCGCATACTGATTCGCCCGCGGGGCGGCTTGCGCCGGCCCCCGTGCACCCAGCACCGCACTCAATGCCAAGCAGCCGGCCAGCAGCCTGCGCCAACAGCGTCGCGTGTTCGACATCTCGATCGCTCCCAACTCGCGCGCCGCTGCGATGGCGGCGTTTCGGCCCGGCCCGCGCGGGTCGCACCAGACGGGGCACATCCGTCTAGGCCCCGTATGGCTGTGGGTGCGCAAGGCGCAGCTGATGCGCCGTGAACAAGTGCAGCGCCCGCGGCGCTGCGACGCTGCACCCGTGGGCAATGGAGCGCATCGACCGCCGCTAGACTTCTTCGCCATGACCGTTCTCGTCACCGGCGGCGCCGGCTTCATCGGCGCCAATTTCGTGCTCGACTGGCTGGCCCAGCCGGCGGCCGAACCGGTGGTGAACCTCGACGCGCTGACCTACGCCGGCAATCTGGAATCGCTGGCCAGCCTGCGCGGCGATGCGCGGCACGTATTCGTGCGCGGCGACATCGCCGACCGCGCCCTGCTCGACGCGCTGCTGGCCACGCACCGCCCGCGCGCCATCGTGCACTTCGCCGCCGAAAGCCACGTCGACCGCAGCATCCACGGCCCCGGCGCGTTCATCAAGACCAACGTCGAAGGCACCTTCACCCTGCTCGAAGCGGCGCGCGCCCATTGGCAGGCGCTGCCCGCGGGCGCGCGCGAGGCGTTCCGCTTCCTGCACGTCAGCACCGACGAGGTGTACGGCTCCCTCGCACCCGGCGCCGCGGCGTTCACCGAGCAGCACCGCTACGCGCCCAACAGCCCGTACTCCGCCAGCAAGGCCGCCAGCGACCACCTGGTGCGCGCGTGGCACCACACCTACGGGCTGCCGGTGCTGACCACGCACGGCAGCGACACCTTCGGGCCCTACCAGTTCCCCGAGAAGCTCATCCCGTTGATGATCGTCAACGCCCTGTCCGGCAAACCTCTGCCCCTGTACGGCGACGGGCTGAACGTGCGCGACTGGGTCTATGTGCAAGACCACTGCCGTGCCATCCGTGCCGTGCTCGAGCGCGGCCGCGTGGGCGAGGCGTACAACATCGGCAGCGGCACCGAGAAGACCAACCTGCAGGTGGTGACCACGCTGTGTGCACTGCTCGACGAGCTTCGCCCCAGCACCCACGGCCCGCACGCGCGGCTCGTCACCCACGTGGCCGACCGCCCCGGCCACGACCGCCGCTACGCCATCGATGCGCGCAAGGTCGAGCGCGAGCTCGGCTGGCGCCCCGCCGAAACCTTTGACAGCGGCATCCGCAAGACCGTGCAGTGGTACCTGGACCATGCCGACTGGGTGGCCCACGTGCAGACCGGCGCCTACCGCGCCTGGGTCGACACCAACTACGCCGGCCGAGCCGCGGCGTAAGCGCACCGGCCGCCCCATGCCCCGATCGCGCGCGACATGAAGATCCTGCTCTTCGGCGCCGGCGGCCAGGTGGGCTGGGAGCTGCAGCGCGCCCTGGCCCCGCTGGGCGACGTGGTCGCGCTCGACCGCCAGTCCAACGCCGACGCACTGTGCGGCGACTTCACGCGGCTCGACGCACTGGCCGCCACCGTGCGCGCCGTGCAGCCGCAGGCCATCGTCAACGCCGCCGCCTACACCGCCGTCGACAAGGCCGAGGCCGAGCCCGACCTGGCCCGTACCCTCAACGCCGCCGCGCCCGCCGTGCTGGCGCGCGCGGCCGCCGCCCTCGGCGCCTGGCTGTTGCACTACAGCACCGACTACGTCTTCGACGGCAGCGGCACCACCCCCTGGCGCGAAGACAGCCCCACCGGCCCGCTCAACGTCTACGGCCGCACCAAGCTCGACGGCGAACACGCAGTGCGTGCCAGCGGCTGCCGCCACCTGCTGCTGCGCACCAGCTGGGTGTACGCCGCGCGCGGCGACAACTTCGCCCGGACCATGCTGCGGCTGTGCACCGAGCGCGACGCCCTGCAAGTGGTGAGCGACCAGGTCGGCGCACCGACGGGTGCCGACCTGCTGGCCGACATCACCGCCCACGCCCTGCGCGCCGCCATGGCCAACCCCGCGCGGGCCGGCACCTACCACGTCAGCGCCGCAGGCGAAACCAGCTGGCACGGTTATGCGCGGCTCGTCTCGCAATGGGCGCTGGCGCGCGGCCTGCCCGTGAAGGCAACGCCCGAGCGCATCACGCCCGTGCCCAGCAGCGCCTGGCCCGCGCCGGCGCGGCGCCCGCTGAATTCGCGGCTCGACACCACGCGCCTGCGCGCCACCTTCGGCCTGCACCTGCCCGACTGGGCAGCGGGCGTGCGGCGCATGCTCGACGAGGCCACGGCACGCTGAACCTGCATGACCCAGAAGCGTCCGGCCATAATGTGTATACGAGCCACGCAGCGTACACATCATGCGCACCAACATCGACATCGACGACCGCCTCATGGCGCAGGCGCTCAAGGTCACCGGTCTCAAGACCAAGCGTGAAGCGGTGGAGCTCGGGCTGCGCACCTTGCTGCGACTGCGCCAGCAGGGTGAGCTGCGAAAACTGCGCGGCAAGCTCGATTGGCAGGGCGACCTGGACGCCATGCGACGAGACAAGCCATGATCCTGGTCGACTCCAGTGTCTGGATCGACTACTTCCGAGGGCGAAGAACGCCGCAGGCCGACAGGCTCGACGGCCTGCTCGGCCGTGAAGTGCTTGCGGTAGGCGACCTGATCATCGCTGAAGTGCTGCAGGGCTTCGACCGCGACCGCGACTTCAACCAGGCGCGGCGGTTGCTGACCACACTCGACGTCGTCGTCCTCGGCGGCGCTGATGTTGTTGTCGAGGCCGCGCGGAACTTCCGTCGCTTGCGCAGGCTTGGTTACACGGTGCTCAAGACCATCGATACGGTCATTGCGACGCGCTGCATCATCGACGGTTATGCGCTGCTGCACAGCGACCGTGACTTCGAACCGTTTGCCACGCACCTGGGGCTTCGACAGGCATGACCACCCTCGTCACCGGCAGCGCCGGCTTCATCGGCCTGCACGTGGCCCAGCGCCTGCTGGCGCGCGGCGAAGCCGTGGTCGGCATCGACAACCTGAACGACTACTACGACGTGCGCCTGAAGCACGCCCGCCTGGCGCTGCTCCAGGGGCAGGGCGGCTTCGCCTTCGAGCCGCTCGACGTGGCCGACCGTCCCGGCATGCGGGCCCTGTTCCAGCGCCACCGCTTCACTCGCGTGGTGCACCTGGCAGCGCAGGCCGGCGTGCGGCATTCGCTCACCCACCCGCACGCCTATGCCGACGCCAACCTCGTCGGCTTCGTCAACGTGCTCGAAGGCTGCCGCCACGCTGGCGTGCAGCACCTGGTCTACGCCAGCAGCTCCAGCGTCTACGGCGGCAACCTGCGCACCCCGTTTCGCGAGAGCGACGGCGTGGACCACCCCGTGAGCCTGTACGCCGCCACCAAGCGCGCCAATGAGCTCATGGCCCACACCTACAGCCACTTGTACCGGCTGCCCACCACCGGGTTGCGCTTCTTCACCGTCTACGGGCCGTGGGGCCGGCCCGACATGGCTTACTTCAAGTTCACCAAGGCCATCCTCGCGGGTGAGGCGATACCCGTGTTCAACCACGGCCGGCTCGAACGCGACTTCACCTACATCGACGACATCGTCGACGGCGTCATCGGCGTGCTCGACCGCCCCGCTGCGCCCGACCCCGCCTACGACCCCCTGCAGCCCGACGCCGCCACGTCCAACGCCCCGTGGCGCGTGCTCAACATCGGCAACGCGCAGCCGGTGCCGCTGATGGACTTCATCGCCGCCATCGAAGATGCACTGGGCACCAAGGCCCGCATGGACATGCTGCCCATGCAGCCCGGCGACGTGCTGGCCACCCACGCCGACACCACCCGCCTGGCCGCGCTGCTGGGCGGCACCCGCCCCGCCACCCCGGTGCGCGAGGGCGTGGCGCGTTTCGTGCTGTGGTATCGGCAGTACGCGGCTCGCGCTTAGCACCCCAAGCAATGCCCACGCCTGCGGAGGCAACACGCCACGGCGTACGGTTGCGCGCCAGCCCAACCCACCGAATCGTTCAACTAGGTGATGGCCCCGCACGACGGAGGCGATAGACTCGTGACGTTTCCGCAGACCGCCCATCGGTATTGTTCAGTTACATCTACCGGTGCAGGCCCCACAACAAGGGAGTTGCCCAAGCATGAGCGCGCAGCCCATCCCCGCTGCGGCCACAGCAACGCCACGCGGTGCGGTGCGCATGGGCCGTTGTGCCAGCCCCTTGGTGCATGCGCGGGCGAGGGGCCCGTGCCGCTGACGGCCACCCCCACCGAGCTGCCCGACGTGCTGCTGCTGCAGCCCGACGTGCACACCGATGACCGCGGCAGCTTCATGGAAAGCTGGAACCAGCGCGACTTCGACGCCGCCGTGGGCCGCACCGTGCGCTTCGTGCAGGACAACCACTCCACCTCGCGCCGCGGCGTGCTGCGCGGCCTGCACTACCAGCTGCCGCCCCACGCCCAGGCTAAGCTGGTGCGCGTGGTGCGCGGCCGTGCCTTCGACGTGGCGGTGGACGTACGGCGCAGCTCGGCCACCTTCGGCCGCTGGACAGGCGTGGAGCTCAGCGCCGCCAACCGCCGCCAGCTGTGGATCCCCGAAGGATTCGCCCACGGCCTGCTGGCGCTGGAGGATGGCACCGAGACCCTCTACAAGACCACCGCCCACCACCACCCCGACGCCCAGCGCAGCCTGGCGTGGGACGATGCGCAGGTAGGCATCCGCTGGCCGCTGGCCGAAGCGGCGGCCGACGGCCCCGTGCTGTCGCCGCGCGATGCCTGTGCCCCCGCACTGGCCGATGCCGAGTGCTTCGCCTGAGCGTGCAGCGGCCATGAAGAAGTTGCTGCACCTCATCGCCGGCGCGCGCCCCAACTTCATGAAGATCGCACCCATCGTGCGTGCACTGCGCGACGACGGGCGGATGGCCTTCAAGATCGTCCACACCGGCCAGCACTACGACCGGGAGATGAACCAGGTCTTCTTCGAAGAGCTGGGCATTCCCGATCCCGACATTCACCTCGGCGTCGGCGGCGGCAGCCACGCGCAGCAAGTGGCGCGCATCATGGTGGCCTACGAAGAGGCCTGCGCCGCCCACCGCCCCGACGCCGTGGTCGTCGTGGGCGACGTCAACTCCACCATGGCCTGCGCCATCGTCGCCAAGAAGCTGCACATCCCCGTGGCCCACGTGGAAGCCGGTCTGCGCAGCGGCGACATGCGCATGCCCGAAGAGGTCAACCGCATCGTCACCGACAGCATCTGCGACTGGTTCTTCGTCACCGAACCCGCCGGCGCCGAGAACCTGCTGCGCGAAGGCAAGCCCGCCAGCGCCATCCACCATGTCGGCCACGTCATGGTCGACAACCTGCTGCACCAGGTGGAACAACTGCGCCACGCCGACACAACCGCCTTCGAGACAGCCGCCTACAAGGCCCGCCACCAGCGCTATGGAGTGGTCACCTTGCACCGCCCGAGCAACGTCGACCACGCGCCCACCCTGGCCGGCATCGCACAGGCACTGCGCGAGGTGTCGCAAGAACTGCCGCTGGCCTTTCCCGTGCACCCGCGCACCCGCCGCCACCTGGAGCAATACGGCATCGACCTGGGCCCCGACATCACCCTGCTCCGCCCCCAGCCGTACATGCCCTTCCTGCACCTGTGGAAGGACGCCGCCGTCGTCCTGACCGACAGCGGCGGGTTACAGGAGGAAACCACTGCCCTGGGTATTCCATGCGTCACGGTCCGGGAGAATACCGAGCGCCCCATCACCATCGAACAAGGCACCAACGTACTGGCCGGCACGCGAGCGCCCGACATCGTCGCCGCCTGCTTGACAGCGCTCAGGGAGGGCGCAACCGAGGGCCGCAGGCCACAGCTTTGGGATGGACGCTCAGCGCTGCGCGTAGTAGAAGCGCTGGTCCGAGGGCTGCATGCACCGTGAACAACCCACAGACCTTCACCACAAGCAGCGACCCGTCTGCACCGCCGCCACAGGCGAGCGCCGAAGGCTCTGCCGGGCGCCGCCCGCACGTGACCGTGTTCGGCTGCCGCATCGACAACCTGACAATGGACGAGACGGTGGACGTGGTGGCGGGCTTCGTTCGCTCGGGCAAGCCGCACCAGCACGTCGTCGTCAACGTCGACAAGGTCATCAAGGCCGACCGCGACTCCGACCTGCGCCGCATCATCAACGCCTGCCCGCTGGTGAACGTGGACGGCATGCCCATCTTGTGGGCGTCGTACCTGCTGCGCAAGCCGCTCAAGCAGCGCGTGGCCGGCATCGACCTGTTCACGCGCCTGATGGACGAAGCGCCCGCGCGCGGCTGGCGCATCTTCCTGCTGGGCGCCAAGGAGGACGTGGTCACCGACGTGCGCAGGCTCTACGAAGCCAAGCACGCCCAGATCCAGATCGTCGGCCACCGCAACGGCTACTGGACGGCCGAGGAAGAACCCGACGTGGCCCGCCAGATCGCCAACGCGCGGCCGCACCTGCTCTTCGTGGCCATCTCGTCGCCGAAGAAAGAGCAGTTCCTCGACCGCTACCAACCCGTCATGCAGGTGCCCTTCGCGATGGGCGTGGGCGGCAGCTTCGACGTGGTGTCGGGCCGCGTGCCGCGCGCGCCGCTATGGATGCAGCGCAACGGCCTGGAATGGTTCCATCGCTTCGCGCGGGAGCCGCGACGGATGTTCAGGCGGTACTTCGTCGAGGGGATGGCTTACGTGCCGATGGTGGTGCGAGAGGTTCTGCGCCGGCAATAGTTGGAACAGCCTTGACTTGGGAAATCGCATGGCCGATTGCCCGAGACCCGATTCCTAACCTGCGACACTCTGCCGGGTTGGAGGCCAGGGGATGGACCTGTCGCGCACTCTGAAGCTGGTCGGCGTATGCATGCTGAGCGTCTTTGCGCTGGCATGCAGAGACACCGAAGCCACCACGTCGGCAACTACACCTGGCGAAGTGGGTGGTGCTATTTCGCGCACCGCCGCCGCTCCCCATGCCTTGCCGAGCTGCTCCCGCGGCGAACCCGACTGGATGGACCGTCTGCCGGCTCACCAGCGGCGAATCGTGCCTGCAGACTGCACGACGATGGCCGGGCCACGGCCGCTCATCGCATGGGCCGAGGCCGCTGGCCGTCCCGCTGACCATAAGTGGACGTTGACCGTTCGACGCAGCGACACGCGCGAGATGGTGCGCGAGTACACCGCGCTCGACGAACCGCGTACTTTGCTGGACGAGCCTCTGCCGACGGGCCGCTACGAGTGGTCAGCTGCAACCACGACCAGGACTGGGCAGAGGCTGGAGTCCCGCTGGCGCAGCTTCGAAGCACCTGATGGAACCTCCGAACAGGTCATGCGCATCTGGAACCACATACCCGACGGTGCTGCAGTGGCCTCCAGGGTGATCGCCAGGGCGCGCCCGCGCCTCGTGCCGGAGGGCAGCAGCTTTGCCCAGATCCGCGCCGCAGCCGAGATGCCGGCCAATCGCGGCGTTTACGACGCCCTGCGTGCGCGGGCGGTGCAGGCATTTGCGAAACCCACCCCGGACGTGGTCAGTGCTCCATCGCTCGCCAAGGTCCAGAACGTGGCAGATGTGCGGCAGATCCAGCGGCTGATCCATACCGCACGTGGCGAGCGCTTTGCGATAGAACACCTCGCTCTCATAGGCCACCTTGAAGGGCGAACTGATTATCTGGACGCCGCCAAGGAGCGCATGCTTGCGCTGGCCGCCTGGGACCCTGATGGACCAAGCAGCGAGATCAACATCAATGGCGCTAACCGTGAGGTGTTCCTCGCCTTGGCCGTGGGACTCGATCTGCTGTGGGACCGGCTCGACACGGCGCAGCGACGTGATGCCGTCGCGTCGCTGCGGGCGCGCCTGATGCAAACGGCGAATGCCGTTCGAGGCCTGGACAGGGAGCCCTTCTCGTCACATCCGGTTAGTAATGTCCGATGGTCGGTACAAGCGCTGCTGCTGGCCGCTGGTCTGCCCGGATTCCCCGAGTCGAGGGATTTGCTGGCCAAGGTCTGGGACCGCAGCTTGCTGACCATGGGCACCTGGTATGACGAACATGGCGGCTTCGGCAACGGTGTTGCCTACGCCTGGTATGCGTTCAATGCCGGGGTGACTCACATTGCGTCCGCCCGAGTTGTCGCGGGCGTGGACCTGTACCGCGACCCCGCGCAGCGGCGCGCGGGTGAGTTCCTGATCGCGTTTACCCCCGCCGCACACGAGCAACCCAGCGCCTTCGGCGACGATATCGAAACCCCGGACCACTACGCCGCCTACGCTCCCAGCTACTACCGATTGCACGCCCAACTGAGCGGTCAGCCTCACGATGCGTGGTACTGGCAGGTCAATACTGCCAACGCGCAGAAGCTCGTGGAGCCCTTGACTTGGCAACTGCTGATGCTGGGCGTGTCGTCCGAAGTTGGTCCCGCCCCACCGCAACAGGACGATTGGTTCTTCCAAGGTGCGGGCGTGGCTGCCATGCACGTCGATGCCAAGGCACCGGCTCGCACCAGCCTGTTCTTCCGCTCCAGCCGCTTCGGGGCGTTCAATCACTCACACGCCGACCAGAACTCGATCGTGTACGTGTCGCAGGGGCAACCCCTGCTCGTGAACTCGGGCTACTACCCCTACTACGGGTCACCACACCATAAGGTCGCCCGTGCCACACGCTACAAGAACGCACTGACTTTCGACGGGGGTGTCGGCCAGGCAGAGCCCTTGCAGTCCAACGCAAAGCCCGGCGAGCCTCTGCACACCATGGATGCATCGGGGCAGCTATTGTGGTCCGGAAACCACGCAAGCGTCTCGTATGTCAGCGGTGACGCGACGCAGGCCTATCGCGCGTACGACGCAAGTCGCGCCAAGTGGGTCTCCTTGCTGACCAACGCCGTTCGATCGGTAGTGATGGACAAGGCACGCGGCATCACCCTCGTGTACGACTGGGCTACCAGCGACACAGCACGCCGCTGGGAGTTGAACTTCCATTCACTGCATCCGTTCACCGCTCACGGTGATGCATGGCGCACGAGCAACGGGCCTGCCTCCGTGTGCATCGACCGCCATGGTCTACCCACCGAGTTTTCGCAGACCACTGAATGGGAAGTCCCGCCCGAAAACACCGCTGCTGCACAGGTGCACGGGCGATTCACGGCGCGGGAAAGCGGCGGCGAGCTTGTTCACCTGACCGTACTTCGCGACGGATGCCGCGAGGCCATCGTAGAGGCCGCGTTCGATGGCCGCAGCGTGACGGTGAACGCTGGCGGCCTGCGGGTGAGGTTCGACGGGCGCGACCTCACGCTGCAATAGGCGCGCTTGGCTGCACGCACCGCAGCCGTGTCACCAGCCTCGCAGCGCGCGCTCGGCCGCGCCAGCGCAACACAGAGCAAGGCTGCTTCGCGTTGTATTGGTTTGAGTACCAACCCAGCGGCGGATCCTGCTGGCCGCTGAGCAGCGCCAGTTCGTAGCCATCCGCGTACGTGCCGTGAACGTTCAAGTCCAGCACGACCTGCCGAGCACCATGCTGCAGCATCAGGGTGTGGTCGCTCAGTACGGCGGTCCATACGGGGTGGACATGCCAGTGCAGCTCGAGCACTTGCTCCTTCGGCCCACTCAGCTCGTCTGTCACCCTCAGCGACGCTGTCGCGGCATCGAACTCCACCGTGCGCTGATGCGAAAACCCTAGCGCACCCCTCGAGTATCCGTCGTGCGCGGCTGACAAGGAGAGATCGCCACCCGCGCTGCGCCGAACATGAACGCCGCCCACTCGTGCCTTGCGCGTCCACATGAAGCGTCCACCCGACACGGACTGGTCCTGCTCTGCGACGCGCACGGTGTTGTGCGCTGCCGTGCCTCTGAAGTAGTCGCGCCAGGGCTTTTCGCACCAGTAGGCATAGGTCCCGCTGTCCACGAGCACGGGCACGCCACCCACGCTCAGCAAGACCTGAAGCGCATCGGCATGACCGTGGGCCGCAATGCCCAGGTAGCCCAGAGGCCCCACGTCGACCAGCCCGCGCACCTCGTTGTGCGTGTTGGGGTGGCTCACGAACAGCTCATACCCGCCTTGCGGGAACGACAACCCGGCTTGGCGCGACGTGCTCGCGGGTGCGGAGTCCGACGACCCATACAACCACGCGGCGTCCACCGCGCCGCGGTCGTCCAGGTCAGCCACCCAATCGGGGCGGCCAAACAGCCGCGCTCCTTTCTGAAGCATGGACGCATAGGGGTCGTGGTGGTCCTGCGGCAACAGGCGCAGCACCTGCGCGCCATCGGCATCGCCCACCTGCGGCACGGCACCGCCCACGCTCATCACCGACCGGACGAAGCAGCACATGGTCGCCATGCGGTCCAGGTACGCCGCCGACATGGGCGCCCCCTGGGCGGCGGCGGCACGTTCTACGACGGTGAAGAAGTCGTAGACAAACGTGGCGTACTCGAACGCCTGCTCCTTGTGTACGCCGTCCGTGCCCACCTGCACCAGGATCTGTTTCTCGAGCTCGCGACGCGCCGCAGCTCCCAGCTGGCGCACCCGGGGCCAGCACGGCCAGGTACTGGCCGCCACGAAGACGCCGGCCAGTTCGCCGATCAGATGATTGTTGGCCGACGAGTGCCGCGAGTACTCGGCGGCGATCGCCAACACGTGCATTTGCACGCTGTCCAACCAACGCTGGCACAAGGCCTCGCCTTCAGGTCCACTGAACAGCGCCGACGAGTTGCCGCCAACGAGCTGCCACGTCACCGCCCAGTTGATCAGCCGCAGCGCCATCTCCAACCCACTCGTCCAGTTCGGGCCGGTGTACGGAGGGCACTGGTCGAGCCAACTTACCAGGTGCACACGCAGCGTCTCGAGCGGCTGCGCGTCGCCCGTAAGTGCATGCGCCTGAGCCAGGCTGACCCAATGCAGGTGGCGGTTGAGCTCCCAGAGGAACTTGATGTCACCCACCTGGGCGCGGTCAGATAGCGAGACAGTGTCGCTGGGTACTGCAGGCGCCACAACGCCGGTCAGCGGACAGCGGTTCCAGTTCGGGGTGCGACCCACTGAGTAGTGCGCCGCTGAAAACAGGCGAATGTCGCCGGCCGCCATGCGTGCGGCCTCCGCGGTGTATGGCTTGTTCGAAACGCCGACTGGCGTCAGCATCCAGTGTGAGCGCGAAGGTGCTGCGTCTGCAGCGTCAAGCTGCGGGAGCGGGCGCCCCCGCAGGCGCCAAGCGCGTTGACGCACAGCAGTCACGGTGCGGTGCACCACCTCGACGGGCGTCATGCAGCGCAGGCGGTTGACCAACCAGGACCAGCGCCCTCGGGTTTCAACGCTGCTCATGAACCGTTAGCCCGTTGCCGCCCGAGTGGACGGGCGCCACGAGGGCTTCAATGCCAGC
>Ga0114939_10000740_pt1 | contig 26864 bp, 29 predicted proteins | sample AshMeaCrysSpring_FD_87196 | JGI IMG/M metagenome (GOLD analysis project Ga0114939, IMG submission 87196) | Groundwater microbial communities from Big Spring, Nevada to study Microbial Dark Matter (Phase II) - Ash Meadows Crystal Spring | ecosystem: Environmental > Aquatic > Deep subsurface >...
GCGGCCGGGGCGTTGGCGCCCGCATCGGTAACGACACCAGCGGTATAGCGGTAATCAGAAGCGCGCGTGGTGTAGCCCGTCGCGTCCTCGCCATCGATCTTGAGCTGGTAGGTCACGACCAGGTCGGGTCCAACCGCCTGAAAGGCCAGGTTACTGACCGTGGCCAGCGGGGGGAGCTTTGCAGCATGCGCTGCCTCGGCAGAGGCGACCGAGTTTGTATCGTGACAGACCGCGCACGACTCGAGCGGCTTCAGGCTGCCAGCCACCGGTCCCGTCGGACCCGCCGGACCCGCCGGACCCGCCGGGCCTGCCGGGCCTGCCGGGCCTGCCGAGCCGTTGGTTCCGTCTTTGCCGTCGTCGCCTTCACAACCGGCCAGGCCGATCGTGGCAGCGAGCGCCAGCATCGCAATCAATGGCATACGCGATCGCGTGATGCCTCGGGCGCCTGCGAATTTCATTGTTGACTCCCTGGTAGGAACGTCGCACTCGAGAACCGAATGTGCGGTGTCTCACGGAAACCGCAGATTCACGCGCGATCGTAGGGAAGCCGGAAAGTTCCCTGTACCTCGGTTAACCGCAGTTTGGCTGCGTCGTTGGCAGCGGGCACCAGCTCGTTGCGAGTGACTCTCAACTAGCCACGCTCCTCCCACGGCAATCGCATATTGCTCCCGCGCGCCGCGCGGCCGCGCGGTCGCAGCAGCGATCAGCAGATCCGTGGCAGCGGGTCGTCCTCGAGTTCCTCGATGACGCGCTCGCCGCCGAGGGTGGTTTCGAGCAGCACGCGGGCCGGCTGTTCCTGCACGCGGCCGATGATCGCCGCTTCGCGGCCCGACGGCAGCGACCGCATCGCCTCGAGCGCGCGGTCTGATTCCTCGCGCGCAATCACCGCGACGACGCGCCCCTCGCAGGCGAGGAAATACGGGTCGTAGCCCAGCATCTCGCACACCGCGCGCACCGAGTCGCGCACGGGCACGCGCGCCTCGTCGAGCGCCACGCCGAGTCCGCTGCCGTGCACGATCTCGTGCGCGACGGTGGCGAGCCCGCCGCGTGTGGGATCGCGCATGAAACGCAGCCCCGGCAGCGTGGCGAGTGCGCGAGTAATGGGCAGCACGCTCGCCGCATCGGAACGCAGGTCGCCGCGCAGGCCGAACTGCTCGCGTGCCAGCATGACGGCGATGCCGTGGTCGCCCACCGGCCCGCTCACCAGCACCGCATCACCCGCGCGCACCCGGCCGATGCCGAGTTCGAGCCGCGGATCCTTCACGCCGATGCCGCTGGTGTTGAGGTAGATGCCGCCACCCTCGCCGCGCCGCACGACTTTCGTGTCGCCCGCCGCGACCACCACGCCGATCTCGCGCGCGGCCTCGGCGATGCCCTCGACCACGCGCTCGAGCACCGCGAACTCCAGCCCCTCCTCGAGCAGCACGCCGAGGCTGAGGTACTTCGGGATCGCTCCCGCGACGGCGAGGTCGTTGGTGGTGCCGTGCACCGCGAGCGAGCCGATGTTGCCGCCCGGGAACTCGATCGGCTGCACGGTGAAGCTGTCGGTCGTGAACACGAGCTGGCCCTCGCCCGCGTCCCAGGGCAGCACGGCGGCGTCGGTGCCGGTGTCGAGCAGCGGGTTGGCGAGGTAGCGCGCGAAGAGATCGTTGATCAGCTCACGCATGAAGCGCCCGCCGTTGCCATGCGCCAGCGAGACGTGCGTGTCCAGCTGCGTCATTGCCGGCCACTCCGGAGCAGGCCAGTGCCATCTCTCCGGCCGCTGCCCGACCGGCCCCCGATCGCGCTCACAGGCACCATCGCCTCTTCGTTCCAGGCGTCCAGCTCGGAGCGGATGTGCTCGCGCATGTGCTCGCGCACGTCGTTCACCGAGTTGAAGAACTCCGCCATCATCAGCACCCAGCAGTACATGCCACGGCGCGTGAGCCGCAGGGCGTCGCCGTCGTGGCGCGTGGCGCCCAGCAGCCGCATCGCCACGAGCTCCGGCGCCATGCGCAGCCAGAAGGCCGTCCCGTGCCGCACCGCGATGTCCTCGCGGCTCAGCGCACCGCCGAACAGCCGCACGAGGTAGTCATAGCGCATGCGCTCCTTCGCTCCGAGCGTGCGCCGCTGCGTGATGCCACTCTGCCCGCGTTCGACGCGGCGGCAGTAGTGATTCAGCGAGAAGGTGGTCGAGTACATCTGTCCGCCCACGTAGCTGAACGCCCCGCTGCCGACGCCGACGTAGTCGTCCTGGTCGATGATGTACTCGTCGAACATGCCCTCGCCGCGCGTAAAGCACCATGCCGAGGAAGCGCGATACCGCGGCAGCAGGCGGTCGAGGATCCGCTCGTACATCGGGTGGCGCAGCGACTCGTCGGCCCGGCCCATGGTCTTGCTCATCTTGTGCCGCGCGGTCGGCGCCGTCATGAGCGGGTAGCAGGACACCTGGTCCACGTCGAGCTCGAGCAGGGCGTCGATGTCGGTATCGAGCATCGCCATCGTCTGGCCCGGCAGGTTGAAGATCATGTCCACGTTGAGCGTGGGGAAGATACCCCGGACGCCCAGGAGCCGGGCGCGGATCTCGGCGCCGCTGCCGTATTTCTCGAGACGCTCCATGCCGGCGAGCAGCCCGTCGTCGAAGCTCTGCACGCCGACGGAGAAGCGCGTCACGCCGGCGTCGCGGTAGCGATGCAGGATCGCGGGCTCGAGGTGGTTCGGGTTGGTCTCGATCGAGACCGTCTGCACCGGCGACAGCGACCTGATCAGCGCAATCGTCTCGAGCAGCTCCTCCGGGCTGACCGTCGGGGTTCCGCCGCCCACGTACACGTCGGCGAACCGGAAGCCCGCCTCGTGGTAGAGGCGGATCTCGCGGCGCAGCGCGTCAAAGTAGCGCCCGGTCTTCGTCTCGTTGTAGCGCACGCGGTGGAACGAACAGAACGGGCACAGCACCTCGCAGAACGGCACGTGCACGTAGAGCTGGCAGGCGCCCGCCGGCGGTGCCGGCATCACCTCCGACGCGTCGTCCTCGTCGAAACGCATCGCGCCCGCGTACTCGCGGCGCAGCACGGAGAGGAATGGGCGCTCGAACCAGAGCATCGTGGCAGTGTATCCGTAACGACCTTGACCGTTGCCGTTCAGCGCGCTGCGCAGGCGCGCCCGAGGTGCTCGGCGACCTGTCCGTAGCTCAGGCCGCCGTCGTTGCAGGGAATCCGCTCCGGCAGCAGAACCCGGAAGCCGCGCTGCGCGAGACCGTCCGCCGCGAGCTCGAGCAGCCGCCGGTTCTGGAACACGCCGCCGGTGAGCCCGGCCACTGCAGTGCCGGATTGCTCGCGCTCGAGCTCGGCAACGCGACAGATCGCGTCGGCGAGCGCCGCGTGCGCGGCACCGCAGCGCTCGCCGCGATCGCGGGTCCGGTCGCCGCAGGCTTCGAGCAACGGCACCCAGTCGATGCGCAGCACGCCCTGCGCGTCCGGTGCGATCGGCAGCGTCGGAAAGAGCACAGTGTCCCGGGCACAGGCCTCGAGCCACATCGGGCCCTGGCCCTCGAAGCTGGTCTCGGTGACGCCGAGCACGATCGCCGCGAGTGCGTCGAACACGCGACCCGCGGCACTCGAGCGTGGCGCGTTGACGCCGCGCTCCCAGGCGCTGCGCACGATCGGGTCCGGCACCGGGACCGGACATTCGACGCCGGCCTCCCAGCACAGCGCCGCGGCGCTGCGCCACGGCGAGCGTCCGGCCCTGTCGCCACCGGGCAGGCGGAAGCTGCGCAGGCTCGCGACGCGCCGCCATGCACCCGGGCGGCCCGCGAACGTCTCGCCGCCCCACAGCGTGCCGTCGCCGCCGTACCCCACGCCGTCCCAGGCGAATACGATCGCGTCGCCGACGTGGCCGTGTTCCGTGACGAGCGCCGAGCCATGGGCGTGATGGTGCAGCACGGTTTCGAACGGCTCGCCGAGCGACTGCACCCAGCGCGTCGTGGTGTAGCCCGGATGCGCGTCGCACAGCCAGCGCCGCGCGCGCACGTCGTAGAGACGCTGCAGGTCGCGAGCCACCTGCTCGAACACCTCCTCGCTGCGCCGCGTGCCCATGTCGCCGACGTGCGGCGAGACCGCGACGCGCCGTCCCCAGGCGAGTGCCACCGTCAGCTTCAGGTGCCCGCCCACGGCGACCACGGGCTCGGGCAGCTCCGCGGGCAGCTCGAGCTCGAGCGGCGCCACGCCCCGGCCGAGACGGATCGGCCGCGCACGGCCCGCCGCGATGCGCAGCACCGAATCGTCGGCGGGACGCAGGATCGGCCGGTCGTGGTGCAGGAAGGCGTCGGCCACCGTCGTGAGCCGCGCTTCCGCCTCGGCGGGATCGGTGAGCACCGGCTCGCCGCTCACGTTGCCCGAGGTCGCAACGACGGGGCCGCGGAAGGCTGCGAGCAGCAGGTGGTGCAGCGGGCTGTACGGGAGGAAGGCGCCGATTTCCGCGAGGCCCGGAGCGACCGACGGCGCGAGGCGACCATCGGCGCGGCGTGGCGAAAGCACAATCGCTCTTGCCGGGTCGCGCAGTGCCTCTGCGGTAACACTGTCGATCTCCAGCTCCTGGCGGGCGGGGTCAAGTCCGTCGTCGCCGCCTTGTGGAAACATCACGGCGAGCGGCTTGTCGGGTCGCCGCTTGCGCTCGCGCAGCCGGCAAACGGCATCCTCGTCACTCGCGTCGCAGAACAGGTGATAGCCGCCGATGCCGCGCACCGCGAGCACGCGCCCTTTGCGCAACGTGACGACGGCAGCCGCCACCGCCGCTGCATCTCCCGTGACTGGAGCACTGCCCGGCGCGACGAACGTCAGGTGTGGACCACAGACCGGACAGGCCACCGGCTCGGCGTGAAAGCGTCGGTCGAGCGGGTTCTCGTACTCGCGCCGGCAATCGGCGCACAGCGGGAAGCGCGCCATGCTCGTGTTCGGCCGGTCGTAAGGCAATGCCGCGATCAACGTGTAGCGCGGGCCGCATTGCGTGCAGTTGATGAAGGGGTAGGCGTGACGGCGATCGGCAGCGTCGGCGAGTTCGCGCACGCAGTCGTCGCAGGCGAAGAAATCAGGCGGTACCGAGACCTCGGGCTGCTCCGCCGCGCTGCTCGGCGCGATCGCGAATGACTTGCCCGCCGGCGACTCACAGTCCGCGACGCCGCGCACGCGCGGCTGCGCAAGCGGCGGCGCGCGCTCCACCAGCCCGCGAATGAACGACTCGACGCTGGCCGGCGTGCCCGACGCGATCACCTCGACGTCTCCGCGCAAGTTGCGCACGTGGCCGGCGATCTCGAACTCGTGCGCGAGGCGATAAACGAAGGGACGGTAACCGACACCCTGCACCCGGCCGGTCATCACGATCCGGCGGACGACGCGCGCCTCCACATCGTTCACGGTGCGGCGGATCCGCTGCTGGCAGGCGACGACGCGGTCACGCCTCGGCGCCGGACGCCTTACGCCCGGCCCAGACGTTCTCGCGTACGCCGTTCGCCCACCAGATCCGGCAGGCGCCTTCGTCGGAAACCATGCAGGGGCCGACCGGCTGGCGCGGCGTGCAGGCGAGGCCATACAGCCGGCACTCGTTCGGATAGATCCGCCCGAGCACGACCTTGGCGCAGTCGCAGCCGGGAGGCATCTCGCCGGCGCGCTTGCGCGCCATCTCGGTGTAGGACGGCAGCCGGACCCGCGAATCGTGTGAGGCGTACGCGGCCCTCAGCACGTAGCCCGAAGCAGGAATCGCGCCGATGCCCCGCCAGTTGCCGGCGACCACGTCCATGGTCTCGTCGATGAAGCGCTGCGCAGTGGCGTTTCCGCCCGGGCGCACGACCTGCGGATAGCAGTTGTCGAGGAAGCACTTGCCCTCGATCTTCTGGCGCAGAACCGAGTACAGCGCCGCGAGCAGCGACTCCGGCGTGAAACCCGCAACCGCGGTCGGAATGTGATGATCGCGCGGCACGAACTCCCATTCCTCCGGTCCCATCACGGTGGCGACGTGCCCCGGCGCGATCAGGGCCTCGAAACCCGGCTCGCCGGAGTCGAGCAGCAGCGCCACCGCCGGCCAGGTGCGCCGGCCCGACATCAGGAACAGCAAGTTGTCCGGCGCACCCTGCGCCAGCAGCGCGGCAGCCGGCGCGGTGGTGGTCTCGAACCCGGCGGCGAGGAACACCACCGTGCGGTCGGGATGCTCCTGCGCGATCTTCGCGGCTTCGAGCGGACTCGCGATCGGCCGCACGTCCGCCCCTGCGGCCTTGGCCTGCTCGAGCGAACGGGCCTTGCTCTTGGGTACGTTGACCGGCACGCGCAGCATGTCGCCATAGGCCACGAGGATCACCCGCTCGCGCAGCGCCAGCTGGATGGCTTCGTAGATGTCTTCCTCGGGACAGATGCAGACCGGGCAGCCGGGGCCTGGCACCAGCTCGATGCTGGACGGTATCGCCTTGCGCAGGCCCGCAGTGGTGATCGAGCGCTCGTGTCCGCCGCAGACGTTCATGACCTTGATGCGCTCTGGCAGCGGCAGCGCGCGGATGCGCGCGAGCCATTCGGCAGCAGTGATGGTCATTGTCTTTCCCCCTTCAGCGCGCCGGCCGCTGTCCCGCGGCGTGGGCACTGGCCCCGTCAGGCTGGATGCTGGGCAGCGTGGTCTCGCCGCGCGCAGCGCGCTCCCGCTGGCCGGCGACCTCGCGCTCGAGCCAGCCGAGCCAGGAGGTGAATCCCTCGCCACCGCGGCTCGTGAGCTCGATCGTCGTGCCGCCGAAACCGATCTGGCGCAGCGCCGCATGCGCGCGCTCGGTACTGAACTCGGAGAGGTACGGCAGCAGGTCTGTCTTGGTGATCAGCGAGAGGTCTGCAGCGCGGAACATCACCGGGTACTTCGCGGGCTTGTCGTCGCCCTCGGGTACCGAGAGCAGCGTGACGTTGCGGTGCTGGCCGAGGTCGAAGCTCGCGGGACACACGAGGTTGCCGACGTTCTCGATGAACAGCACGTCGAGGCCCGCGAGCGGCAGTGAGTGCAGCGCGTCGTGAACCATCTGGGCATCGAGGTGGCAGGCGTTGCCCGTCGTGATCTGGACTGCAGGCACGCCGCAGGCACGAATGCGCGCGGCGTCATTCTCCGTGGCGAGATCGCCCTCGATCACCGCCACGCGCATCCGCCCGTCGAGAGCGCGGATCGTGGCCTCCAGCAGCGAGGTCTTGCCCGCGCCGGGCGAGGACATGAGGTTCAAAGCCAGCACGCCGTGCTCGCCGAAGTGCGCACGGTTGTGCGCAGCGACGCGGTCGTTCTCACCGAGGATGGCGGTGATCACCTCGATGGTCTCGGTGCGCCCCGGCACGGCCGGCGCGGGGGCGAGCGGCGCGCGCTGCGCGGCGGGACCCAGCGAGCATCCGCAGTCACGGCACATGGATATTCTCCAGCAATCTCGTCAGTGGACCGCTGCAGCGGGCCCGGTCTCGATCTCCACCCGCGTGAGCAGCATCTCCTCGCCGGCAATCACGTCCACCTGCCAGTCCTCACAGGCGCCGCAGACCAGTCGGTTCACCGGCGCCGCGCTCTCCGCACCGCAGCTTCGGCAGCGCACGCGCACCGGTACCGTCTCGATCGTAAGAGTCGCGTGCTCGGCCAGGGTTCCCGCCGCAGCGATCGGGTACGCATGCTCGAGCAGCCGCGCCTCCACGCCCGACAGCGGCCCCACCGCGATCACGATCGACACTACTCGTCGCGCGTCGTTCTCGCGCGCCACCTTCTCGACCTGCCCGATCAGCGCCTGGCAGACCGAGAGCTCATGCATGCTCGAGGATCTCCTCGAAAAGTTCCCAGGTCGAGCGGGCTTCCTCCTCGCTCACCCTCTGGATGGCATACCCCACGTGCACCAGCACGTGATCGCCGGGGCCAATCTCCTCGCCCTGCAGCATGAAGAGGCTCACTTCCCGCTCGATGCCCTTGGCCTCGCAGACGGCGGCGTAGCCGTCCACGGACTTGATCCTCATCGGCACGGCCAGACACATCTCGGTGACCTCCCCCTGCGTAAGCTAGCCAAACCGGCCGGCGCGAGGCTCGCAGACCCGCGGCGCCGGCACAACTCCGTAAATGCCGCGGGAACTTCAGGGCTGACCGGCGGTCGGCCGGCCGACCGGCGTCCCGACCACGTCGCGCGCCGGCTCAACGACCCCGGCCCCCGGCTCGAGCGGCGGCTCGCGACGCTTGCGCAGCCCGGCGAGCAGCAGCGTGCCGAGCGCCAGCAGAATCTCGTCCATGAACGGGATCAGGTCCGGCATGACCAGGTCGACCACGAACAGCGTAGCGACCAGCTTGAACAGCGTCGGGAACCGAAGCCCGGCCGCGAAGCGCGTCACGATGTTTCGAATCACTTCGGCCTGCCTCCGGGCGTCATGACCTCGACGGAGAGGGTGAAAGTACGCGACTCGTTCGCGCGCAGTGCCCCGACGCCGACCACCTGTCGCGAGATCTCCTGGCCCCGCTCGTTGCGGATCGCGAGGACCACGGAATACTCCCAGTCGCCGCCGCGCTCAGGGTGCTGCACCGTTCCTTCGACCTTGAGCGCGGAGAAGCCTTCCGGCTTCGGCGGCGCCACAGCGCCCAGGAAGCGCAGGTGGTGCCGGCACTGCGGACAGATCGGCGCGCTCTCGAGGATGGTCGCCTTGCAGTGCGGGCAAACACGGGTCTTCCCCACGCTTCCTGCGAGCCGCCCGGGCAACATGCTCGAGGACACCGGGGCTACCTGCGGCCCGATCCCTGGTCGCCCCAGCCGAAGTCGGCCTGGCCGCGCATCTTCGAGCCGGCGGCGACGGTGAGGGCCGCGCACTTCACGTCACCGTTGATCACGCCGGTCTCGAGCAGTTCGACGCGGGAGGTGGCGATGATGTTGCCTTCGACCTGGCCGCTCACGATCACGGTCGCGGCGCTGACCTGGCCATTGACGTGAGCGCCCTGCTCGATCGAGACGTTGCCCTGCACGTTCACGTCGCCCTTGAAGCGACCAGCAATGCGCACGTCGCCAGCGCCTTCGATCTTGCCCTCGATCGTGACGTCGGAGGCGATCAGCGATTCCTTGGCGGGACCTGGAGCCGCACGGCGGATCGGCTCGACGCCGAACGCGCCGGTCACCACGGGGCGCGGTGCCGGGGCGGCCTCGGCGGCGGCGCCGCCGGCTTCGTCAGTTGCCGCAGAATCCTTCACTGAGGGGTCTTTCCAAAGTGCCATTACTCGATGCTCCTGTGTGCTCTGGGTAGGTGTGAAATCCGTAAGACGATGCTCTGCCAGCAGGGGTCTGACCGCCCGGCCTGCCGCTTCCCGGGGCGGAACAGTCGCAAAACGCGCAACTCCACGCAACACCGGCTGCAGCGCCCGGCACCCGCACGACGCCTGGCAGTACGAACCGGACTCGCATCGCGCGGTGGACCGACGCTTGTCCCTGGCGCTAGCGTGCCAGGTCTTCCTCGATGTAACGGAGCAGCGCCTCCAGCATCACCTCGCGGGGAAAGTCGTTGCGGTTGGCGAAGGTCGCGGCCGCAAAGGCATGCTGGCGGGCAACCGGCACCGCCATGGCCCAGTGGTCGGCGTTGGTGAAGGCGAGCAGAGTCGAACCCGGCAGGGCCTGGTCGTAGAAGATGAGCTGGCTGTCGTTACGGGCGTCCGCTTTCTCGCTGATCTCGCGCCAGCTCGGCTTGAGACCGGTGGAGATGCGCGTCTCGGGGTCCGGGAAAGCGATCACCGAGTAGTAGCGAATGTCTGCGGGCAACTCCTGTTCCCGGATCCATTGCCGCCGGTATTCGGTCGAGAGGCTCTGCAGCGCCCCGCCATCGCCGGAGTCGCACTCGGAACGCGGCACCTTGGTGAGCAGTTCCATCCGCGATCGCGTGACACTGTCGGCCAACGGCGAACCGCCGACGGCGCCGGCGAAGCTGACCACGGCCACGACTGTCTGGGCCAGCTCAGGGTAGGCCACCAGGGACTCCAGTATGTCCGGGGCGCCTTTCGAGTAACCGATCAGAACCAGCGGGCGCCCCGCCTTGCCGGGCGGGAGGTTGGCGATGAACTCCCGGATTGCCGCCGCGTTGGCAGCCGAGCTCGCCAGCCCGTTCACCTCCAGCAGCTCCACCTGGTAGCCATGCTCGGCCAGGTGCAAGGGAGCCGAGTAGTCGTGATCGAGCCAGTTCTTGACGCACTGGTAACCGAAGCCGGGCACCATCAGCACGAGGAGGTCCTGTTCCGAGGCGCCGAGCGGTACAGGCGCCCCGGTCGCGGGCGGCTCGATGCCGATGTGCGTCAACGCTTCCTCGCAAGGGCGGTAGTCGGGCAGGGACTCGCCATGGTCGCGGTTGACGGTGCAGAAGATTTCCCGGAAACGGCCACGACCGTCGACCAGCGTCAGTTCCTCTCCGGCACCAAGACTCAGCGGAGCAAGGTCCCTGGACCATGGCACCAGCGGCTGGAAGCTGCAGCCGCCGAGAATTCCCCCCGACAGTGCGGCCAGCAGGACCGCAGCAGGCAGGCTCGCAGCGGAGAGCGCTGCCCGCCTATGGAGACCTGATTGCATTACGAAAGAGCAGTGCTGATTGATTCGTGGTGCTGGCAGAGGGACTTGAACCCCCGACCTGCCGCTTACAAGGCCGATCGCGTCGATTTTGCCCAACTCCGCGCAACAACAGACCGCAGTATCTTCACGCTCCGGTGTGTTGGCTACTGTTGCACAGAGTGTCCGGTTGCGGCGGCTACTGTGGCAGAAGTGTGGCAAGTCCTGCGGGCGATCCGATACGCACGCGCGCGAGCTGATGCATGCGCTTATCACGCGGCCAACTCGCACCCCCTGCGGGGCAAGACGGCAAGCTCATGTCTGAGACCTGCCGTCGCACCTTGTCGCGCCCCGGCACGGCCAGGCGTCGGATGCGCTGCACCAGCGTCCAGTAGTCACGTGTGACCTTCTCGAGGCCGGTCATGCCAGGGCCGATGACCGGCCCGCCGACCGGCATCGCGGTGGAATGTGGCGGGCAGGTTCAATTTCCGAGGCTCACCACGCGAGCCCGCTGCGGCAGGCAGCCCAGGATGATTGCCAGCATCGAACAGCTCGCGCTCATCGCGAGGATCCTCGCACACCTCGAGCGACTGGTACCGCAGCCGCTCAAGCATCAACCGAGGCGCTTGCGGATACGCCGAACGTACCAGTGGGCGCCGACGATGGTAGCGCGGCCGTGCTCGAGAACGAACGTGATACGGCCGTAGCCCAAGCCGGCGCTGAGCGACGGCCGGAACGTGAGCAGCCCGGGCGACGCGCTGGCGGGCAGAAAGCCCAACTCGGACATGACGAGGTTGGCCTTCGCGACGAACTGGCCGCGGTTGGTGAACCGCACGGCGAGCGTCTCGCCACGGGCTAAGTAGGCCATCGCCAGCGCGAACAGCACGCCCGTCACCAGCCCGGCCGGCAGCGTCCCGAGCAGCGTCTCGCGGAACGGCAGGTCGTTGACGGCAGCCTCGAGCAGCGCCATCAGGACCGTCCACGCCGGAGCGAACAGGAGGAAGAGCCGCATCGCCGAGGCGATGTAGCCGCGCGGGTGCAGCACGGCGAACGCGGCTTCGGCCGCGCCGTCCGCCGGCCCATCCAGCTCCCGACCGGCCTCCAGCGCGCCGATCAGCCGGTCGGTGTCGAAGTCCCAGCGCGTGTCGCTCAGCTCCGTCGCCTCACGCGCGGCGAGTAGTCGGATGTCCTCCGGCAGTTCGTCGGGCGTGGGCATGGGCGCCCCGTCCACGCAGACCGGGAAGACCCGCTTGCCCATTGCGAGCGCCATCGCCACCTCGCTGCGCACCAGGTCGTCGGGTAGCAGCAGCCGCCGCCGTCCCGCGGCGTCGGTGATGCCAGTCCACTGCCGGCCGATCACGACGACACAGGCATCGCAACCGGCCATCGCCTCGCGGATCCGGTCCACGAAGTCGAGGCTCGGCTCGATGCCGGCTACGTCGATGAACACATGCTCGGCGCCGAAGTGGGCCTTCAGCCGGTCGAACAGACGCCCGGCGTAGGGCTTGCTGTCGGCGCGTCGGTAGCTGATGAAGATGTTCGACATGGTGCCGGCCCTCGACGCCGGGGCGACGATCGCGAGTCACGTCGAGCGCCCGCTGCGCGTCCTGTGCGAGCCTTTCCAACTCATCCGCCATGCGTCGCAACACTTCGGTCGCATCATCGCCGTGAACTATCAGCAGTCGTGCCAGGACCACGCGGCAAGCCCGCTGGTACTGCTGTAGGCGGGACATGGCCGACAGCATCGAGGCGATCGAGAATCTGCAACCAACCCCGACCACCGCGACGCCGCCGCCAGTCAATGATGAAGTGACACACGACGCTGAGGAATCTGCCGATGAAGCACCGGATACGGAGCTTAGAACCTATCTCAAAATCGCGTGACGTGCATCGAGCGGTTAAGATCGGTGCGTGCTACGCATATCGGACGAACAGTGGGAGCTGATCCGGAAGCACTTCCCGGAGGAGCACTATCCCGACGATCGTCCCGGCCGCAAGCCGATGCCGGCGCGCAAAGTGCTCGAGGCGGTGCTGTGGATCCTCAACACTGGCGCCCAGTGGCACATGCTTCCGCAGTGCTACCCGAACTACAAGACGGTGCACCGCCGCTTTCAGCAGTGGTGCGAGAACGAGGTGATCCGCGGCGCGCTGACCGAACTGGCGAACGCGCTGCGCGAGGACGGCGCGATCGACGAATCGGAATGCTACATCGACGCGACGTTCGCCTCGGCCAAGGGTGGCGGCGATGAGATCGGACCGACCATGCGCGGAAAAGGCGTGAAAATCATGGCGATTGTCGATCGTCACGGTTTGCCGCTCGCGGTCACAACGCACGCCGCCAATCACCACGAGGTCACGCTGGTGCAGCTGACCTTCGATTTCTACATGATCGAAGCGAAGCCGGAGAATCTGATCGGCGATCGTGCGTACGACAGTGACCAGCTCGACGCCGAGCTGCGTGCACAGGGCACGGAGATGATCGCGCCGCACCGTTCCAATCGCGTCCGCAAGAAGACCCAGGATGGTCGACGTCTGCGCCGCTACGAGCGGCGCTGGATCGTCGAGCGGTTCTTCGCTTGGATTCAGTGGCAACGGCGGCTCCTGGTTCGATGGGAATACCACCCAGCCAATTTCCTCGGCTTCGTGCAGCTTGCAGCCCTCTGCATCCTGCTCAAGCAGTTTTGAGATAGGTTCTAAGCATCGCCGAAATCTGCTCGGCCGAACATCGTCTTTTTCTCACGGCCGACTACTCGACTTTCTCCAGGGTCAGTTCGACGAAATCCTCACCGTCCAGACGGCTCGATTTCGTCTCAGCCGATCACGGCCACCTGCCGTTTGAGGTAGCCTCTCGGCCCCCGTCTGTCACCCGGTGTCCACCCATCTGACAAGGCGCGTCGCCCATGAGGATCTTTCTGAGCTACCCCTCTGAAGACCGGCCGCTGGCGGAGGCAATCAATTTCGCGCTGGAGGACCAGGGTCACGAAGTCTTCTTCGACCGGGAGGACTTGCCGGCGGGCGAGGAGTTTCACGGTCGAATCCGAGCCGCCATCGAGCGCGCCGACCTGGTGATCTTCCTGCTCGGCCCCGAGGCACTCGACGCGGGCAGCTACACGCTGAACGAGATCGAGATCGCGGAGAAGATATTCAGGAGTCCTTCAGGGCGAGTGCTGCCGGTGCTGGTACGGCCGACACCCCTGGACCACATCCCCGCCTTTCTGAGGGCGGTCACGCTGCTGCAGACGCCCGGAAACCTGACGGCCGCCGTCGCCGATGCAGTGCGTCGGATTGCGCGCGCACGCAGTCGCAAGCGGAGGCTGGCAGCATCGGGGGCGATCGCATTGGCCGCGCTGGTGGCTGTCGCAGTGCATCGGCTGTTTGTATCGGGACAGCCCGCGCAAGAGCGGATTGGCAAGGACGGAGCGCCCGCGGTCGTCGTGCCGGCCGGCCCGTTCACGATGGGCGACGACGAAGAGTCGCCACGGCGCGAGGTCTACGTCGGCGCCTTCTATCTCGACCGCTATGAAGTCACCACCGCACGCTACGCCAGGTTCCTGGGGGCTACCGGCTCCGTTCGACCGCCCGACGGCTGGGAAACTGTGGACCTTGCCAGGAGCAGCGAGTTGCCGGTCACGGGCGTGGACTGGCACGACGCCAACGCTTATTGCCAATGGGCGGGCAAACGACTGCCAACCGAGGCCGAGTGGGAGAAGGCCGCGCGTGGGACGGACGCGCGCCGCTATCCCTGGGGCAACGCCTCGCCCACGCTTGATCACGCCAACTTCCAGAACACTTCGCCGCTGGCCTATGACGGCGGACTCGCCGCGGTGGGTACGCATCCTGCCGGTCGAAGCCCGTACGGCGTCCATGACTTGGCCGGCAACGCGGCGGAGTGGGTCGCCGACTGGTACGCAGAGGGAATTGTTCGCGGCGACGTACGCGACCCGATCGGCCCGGCCAACGGCACCGGGCGGGTGATTCGCGGCGGCGGCCGCTTCGATCGCGAGGACCGCCTGACCGCAACCAAGCGTATGTACGGCAGCCCGGAAGTCCGCGGCGAGGACATCGGCTTCCGGTGTGCGCAGAATGCGGGGTAGCAACGTGCCCCCACTTCCGGTGAGGCCCGAGAATATCCCGCACTGCGGCCTGTGGGGCGTGCTGACGCTTGTCGAACTCGTCGCCCGCGGCTGCTCCCGGCCGCCGGCCTAGCGTACCGCCGCCAGCGCCGCGGACAGTTCCGCCCCCTTCGCCTCCCGCAGCGCCACGCACTGGCGGATCCGCGCCAGCGGCCGCTCGAGATCGAGCGTCGCGACATTCGCCTCCGCAAGTTTGGACCGGAACAGCGCGTCCACCCGCTTCGCGTCCGCCTCGGTGCAGTAGTTGCCGGTGAATTCGATCGCGCCGCCAAGCAGGCCGCCCGTCCGCGAGCGGAACTCAGGATAGTTCGCCTCGATCCAGTCAAGCACCAGCGGCCGCGTCGCCGGTTGGTTGCTGAGCAGGAGGAGCATGCCGAGCGATTCACGGTTGGTCAGCCCCTTCGTCGTCACCCGCGCCACCGTCTCGCGCCCGGCTTCCGCGGTGTCGACCGAACCGAGCGCCTGCACCGCCTGCCGCCGGAACAGTGGATCGTCCGACGCGAGCAGCGCCGCGAACAGCTTGTCGCGGAAGGGCTTGCCCAAGTCGCGCGCCGCCGCCGTCAGCGCCGCCGGCCGGTAGGCGGGATCGAGCGCGGCCGCGTCGCCACCCAACGCCGCGTCCGCCGCCTTCACTAGCGTCGCGCGCGCCTGCGGCTCGTTGCCGTTCAGGGCGACGAAGCTCGCCAGCGTCTGCCGCAACTGCCGCCGCTCGCTATCCTCGCTCGCATAAGCGCCGCGTGCGGGATTGAGCCCGAGCTCACCCAGCTTCGGCCCGAACCAGGTCCGCATCGCACGCTCCAGGTTAGCGCTGTCGCTTGGGCTAAGCACCCGCCCGTCGAGCGCGGCGATCTCGTAAGGGATGCGGACCGCGACCAGCCGCTCGCGATGCTGCGCGAAGCTTCCCGCGGCGTTCATCAACTGGCCAGCATCACCCCGGCCGGCCAAATAGCCTGCCCAAAGGCTGTCGCCCGCCGCCAGCGCGTCCATTGCGGGCAGCCCCGCCGCAGCCGCGATCAGCCGGTCCCAGTCGGCCTTGGGCAGGTCGTAGCGATAATAGCCCGCGCCGTCGGCATTGCCTGAAAGCCAGGGCGCCGTGCCGGTGACCTTGAGGCCGCCACCCGTCGCTTTGTCGAGAAGCGTGCACTGCACCCCCTCGCCGGACCGAGCGCAGACGGGCGCGAGCCACGTCCGGTCGGTTGGCAGGTCCACCCCGATCGGCTTGTAGCGCTGCTGGTTGAGCGAATAGGCGCCGCCACCCGCATCGGCGAAGCTCACCATCGGCACGCCTTCGCGATCGACGAAGCTCCGCCAGGCCTCCACGACGCGCGGGTCCTTGGCGCCGTCGGCGATCGCCTGGAAGAACTGGTCCGCGGTCGCGGTGCCATGGGGGTGGCGCTCAATGTGCAGGCGCACGCCCGCCTTGAAGCGCTCCTCGCCCAGATAGCGTTCGAACATGCGGATCACCTGCCCGCCCTTCTGGTAGGTGATGCCGTCGAACGCCGCGCCGATGTCCTGGCTGCGGGTGATCTGCTGTCGGATCGGGCGGTTGGCGGCGCGGCTGTCGCCGTCCATCGCATCGAGCGCCGAATCCAGTTGGGCGATGCCGCCGCCGAGATCGGGTCGCCACTGGGCGCCCACACGGTTCCCCAGCCAGTCGGCGAAGCTCTCGTTGAGCCAGATGTCGTCCCACCAGCGCGGCGTCACATAGTCGCCGAACCACATGTGCGCGAGCTCGTGCGCCATCACCTCGCCGTAGAACCGGAGCTGCGAGGGCGGCGCGTCCTTGTCGAGTAGCAGCAGCGTGTCGTCGAAGGTGACGAGACCCGCGTTCTCCATCGCGCCCCCCATGATCGGCGAGGCGATCACGTCAAGCTTCTCGTACGGGTAGGGAATGCCGAAATAGTCCTCGAGAATAGCGAGGATCTTCGGCGTCTCGCTCATTGTCGTCGCCAGCCGCGGCGCCTGCCCCTTGGTCGCGATCGCCCGGAAAGCGAGCGGCTCCTTGCGCACCGCGTTGGGCGGGATCGACCCCTCGACCACGTCGAAATCGCCGACCGCGAACGCGAGCAAATAGGTCGGGAGCGGCTTCGTCGGCGCAAACTGGTGGCGCACCAGCGCGCCTTCCGCCTTCGTCCCGGTCTCGGGCGTGTTGGCGAACGCCTTCTGGCCCGCGGGCGCGGCGATCGAAACCGTGTAGCTAACCTTGTGCGCGGGCTCGTCAAAGCCCGGGAATACGCGCCTGGCGTCGATCGCCTGGAACTGCGTCCAGGCGTACCAGCCGTCCTTCACCTGGACCCGGTAGAGCCCCTCGGCCGCGGTGCTGAATGGCGCGTCATAAACGAAGTGGACCGTGTGCCGCCCCGCCGGAAGCTCGGCCGGCAGCGTCACCTCGGCCACGCCCGAGACATCCACCTCCTTGTAGCTCACCTGCCGCGGCGCCATCCGCCCGGTCCACACCTCGGCGCGGCTCACCCTCAGGTCGCGGCCGTGGAGGTATATGGTCCGCGTCGCCGCCTTCAACTCGAAATCGATCTGCGTCCGACCCTCGAACCGCTCCTTCGATGGATCGATCGTCAGGTCGATGCGGTAGCCAAGCGGCTTCACGCCCGCAGGCAGTTCGCCCACCGGCACCGCGGCGAGCGCGGGCGCGCCGGCAATCATCAGGCCAAGGATTGCAGCGAGGATGAAGCGCATTGGCGAAAGTTCCTAAAGGGCCCAAAGGGGCGCGAGGCTAGGCGCGCGATCATCAGGGTGTCAAACGCATCTCGCGGCGTCCGGAAAGCTTTCGCGAACGATTTTCCACGCCTCCTCGGCGGTTTCCACCCAGTGGAACAGGTGCAGGTCGGAGGCCGATGTGACCCCCTCCTCCACCAGTGCCTCCCAGCCGACCACCGGTTCCCAATAGTTCCGCCCGAACGGGATAACCGGGATCGGGTGCATCGTCCCCGGCTGGATGAGCGTCAATGGCTCGAACATCTCGTCGAAGGTGCCGAAGACGCCGGGAAACACCGCAACCGCCCGCGCACGTCGCAAATCGATCAATCAGCAGCGATCAAGCCAGACGGCCTGAGCAGTGACAGCCTCCCATTCCAGCCGACGCATTTTGTCCAAGTTGACGTGAAGCGCCACGGCCGCGGCACGTCGGGCGCATTGCATCCGTGAACCATCAGCAGCCGCGCCAGGAACACGCGGCCGGCGCGCCGGAACTTCTGTAGATCGGTCATGCCGCCGATGCTGCCGCGCCGCGTGGCGGGCGTCAGGCGCATATGTGGCAGGAACGTACAGAAACAGCCCGAATTGTCGCGGTCTGTGAAGCTGCAGGGGCCGGGCGGTGGCTGCGAAGCGATGCAGCCAGCGTCTGCCTCCCCCTCCCCGCCCCGAAACAAGAATCCCGGCGCGGCAGTCCGTGTCAAAACGGACGGTGAGGTCAGGGTTAGCAGGACGCCTCGCTCTGCGCGGCTATCTCTTTTCGGGGTCGAGGTGGCGCGATTGCTGCGGATCTCAGGCGTAGGCCAGTCGCTCGATCAGAGCAGCGCTCCCGATGACCCTCATCGCCCGCTTCAGGTTCCATACCAAGGTCGCCAGGCTCAATTCCGTCCCCGCACCCCATCGACCGCGAAGCAGGAACCGCGGCTTCTCGAAGATCCGGCATTTCAGACTGGCAAAGAGGTGCTGGACGACACATCGCCGCAACCGCATCAACTCGGGCGTCGCGCGCGCATGCATGCGTTGCAACGCCGCCTCGTGCAGATGCCTTGCGCCTCCAGCGCCTCGGCCTGCGCCCCGTTGGAGTAGCCCGCATCGGCCACGATGTTGAGAGTCGGCTGCTCGAGCGAATCACGCGCCGCCTCGGACAGATACCCGGTTCGTCCCGGTGGCGTCCGAAAACGCCTGCGTCTCGACAAAGAATCTATCCGCGGCACGACCGGTTCGGCCTCCGACATCCGCAGAACTTCGGACTAGTGACGGGACCGGGCACCCGGAGTATGGCAAGGGCGGTCGGGCGAATTGGGCCCGGCCGCCCCCGCTCTCGGCAATCAGCGGCTCAGCGGCACCGACTTTTTCGCGACCTTGTGTCGCGGCTTCACGGTGACGTGATACGTCACGTCCAGCGAGAAGTTGGTCGCGGGCACAGATCCAGCGAAACGAATCGTGTGTTCCCCGACCGACAAAGGCGGCAGGAGCGCCCAGTAGCCGTCGGCTACACATTCGTGGGGCACTGGCTCGAACGGGATCCCGAAGAGGTTGTCGTCAGGGAGCGTGCACAATCCAACTTCGCTGTACACCCGCAGGTCGTACACGTTGGAGATGACTCGACCGTCGATCTCGAGTACCAGATCCTGTGCGGAGTCGATGATCGGCTCGATCAGGCCACGCACGTAGGCTGCTTGCTCGTCGGACCAATCGTCATCCCCGTACTCCGGGGTGTTCACCCAGAAGTAGTTCACGATAGGAAAGAACAGAGCTGTGCCATTCGGTACGGTGATCGTTCGCTCCGTCGTGCCGCCAAAATTCCCTGCCAGAAACCAGACTTTGCCGGACTGCCCCATGGCGGCGTAGGCCCCGTCGGGATCAAGGATCGGATTGGTTGCGGCAGGAATGGCCAGCGCCCATTCCAGCCAGTCCGCAGCCAGTTCGGCGTAGCCTTTGCCGAACGCATTGGACTGCGGCGGCAACGGCTTCGGCGCCGCCTGCGCCAGTCCGGCCACCGCTACGAGAGCGAGTGCCAGCAGACTGGAGGAAACCAGATTCGTGATCTTCCTGTTCATGGTTCGTTTCCCTTTCGGTGTCTTGCCGCTCTGCAATTGCACATGTGGTGTTGCGGCATCCAGCCACATCGACGGCCCGGCCGCGTCGCGATGACGCAGACTCCGAATCAACCCGGACGGCAACTCAGAACCACGAGGAAGCTCCGCACCCGAGGCGGTGCATCGCACGATCCATCAGATCGGGCGCAATGGGCTTGCTCCATCGGCGTCCTTCGTCGGTTAGGTCCTGTTCGGGATCGGTGATCTGCGTGACCTTGCGGACGTCGATCGGCCGTACATAAGGCAGGAATCTGTACTCAGGACAAAGCCGCTCTTCGATGCGGCCGCGCAAGCTTTCGCCTTGCTTCACACCCATAAGATGCTCCACAGCGGCGCGCCTAACCGAAAGCGAAGGCACATCGAGGAAGTCTAACAGCGCCTCGACCGCCTCCTTGCCGTCACCCGAGGCCAGACGCGCGACGCCGTCGACTGCAGCGGTACGAAGACTCGTCTCCTCGGCCACTGTAGAGAACGAGTGCGGATCGGGCCCTCTTCGGGTGTGATCGGCGTCAGCACAACGCTTCGGAAGAATGGAAGCGCTGCAGGGTGACCCAATTCGGAAGCAGCGTAGATCAGGCCCCACCGTGTCGAGTTGTCCTTGGCACTGCAGTGGTTCTCCTGGCGTGCGATTTCGATGACGACATCGTGAGCTTTTTCGCGAATTGCGGTTACCGCAAGCTTGTAGCGCTCGTCCGCGTCATCTCCCGCGACGTTGATCGCCGCACGGAAGTTCATCAAAACCTGGCCTGCGGGACTGAATTGAAGCTTGGCGGGACCCGCACCGGGCCGCAGTGAGCCCGGCAAGTCCGAGCCGGGAATCGGACCAGTTCCCTCGCTCATGGAGAACTCCTGTCCTGTTAGTGAAATTCAAGCGGTCTCGGCGATCGTCTCGCACTTTCAAGACTCTAACGTTTGAGTCCTTGAAAACAATCACCCGAACGGATGATTCTTGCCGTGACGCCGATAGTCTTCGCTGAGAGCCGACGCCCTCCACGGCTTGTGAGCAGTGGAGCGGTCCAGAGGCCAACCCAGCACCACAGCATGTTGCGAACCCCGACGGCGCCGGCCCACTTTCGTGGCCGGTCGGTCAAGGCGCGGGACGCGAATCTCGAGGCTCACCCCACGAGACCGGGCCGGCGCTACGCGTCCCCGGTGATTGATCTCGGCACCTTGGCCGCCCTCCTACAGCACGACCACCCGCTCGCGGCCTTTTGCCTGAACTTGTGATCGCCGGGCGGAGCTCGATTTGGTTGTGATGGTCACTGCCGGTCTCTGCGATCGCCGCCTGCCTATCACGGTACGGTGCTCGACATGCAAATGTCCGGGCCAGCTGCAGGTGCGCCCGCCGGTGCGGACGCGCTCCGCCTCAGTTGGCTCGATCTCGGTCCCTGCCGACTGACTCGGCGACCCTCTCCACCTCCAACCACTCCAAATTCATGCGCCATGCGCCGCAGCAACTCGGGCGCGTTCTCGCCGTGGACTATCAGCAGCCGCGCCAGGAACACACGGCAGGCCCGCTGGAATTTCTGTTGGTCGGTCGTGCGGCCATGGTGCCGAGTCGCGGGCTAGCCGTCGCCGTGCGTCGTGGTGGGTCGATGCAATCTCTCAAGGCTCACCACGCGAACCCGCTGCGGCGCTGCGCTGTCCATGTGATTGATCCCGGCACACTCGCCGGCCTGCTCGAGCGTCGCCATGAGTTCGATGCTTACTGCTCGCGCTGCGATCGCTGGCAGACATCGCCGCTCGTCAATCTCGTCGCCCGCGGCCAAGATGCACGACGCTTGCCGGTCCCGTTGCGCTGCTCGTAGTGCAGATCGCCAGGACGGTTACAGGTGCGACCGCCCGTGCCGACGCGCCGCCCCAGCGGGTGGATGGAGCCGCACCAACAAAAAGCCCAGCACTTGGCCGGGCTCCTTGTTGTCTTGAGCGCGTCGCCTACGCCGCGAGTCGTCGTCTGGCCAGGCCGAGACCGGCGAGGCTTAGACCGAGCAGCGCGAGCGTGCCGGGTTCGGGGACGATCGTGCCGTCAATCCGCCAGCCTGAGCGCGCACCGCGTGGCCCCCATACTTCCGGATTGAATTGGTCGAGGCCGGCTTCGAGAGCAAGCGGCGATGGGAGGCAGGCGGTGTCGCCTATATCGCACAGGGGGGCCCTGAAAGCGGCCGGCGTGCCGTTGCCAAACCAGATGCCAAGCCGCAGCCAGTAAGTGCCGGGATCGAGATTCCAGTTAAGTCCTGAGAGTCCGACCCAGGCAACTCCGCCCTGCTGTACCGCGAGCGTCGAGAACAAACCGGCGATCGGATTGCCTGGCGGCCCATTTGCATCGTCATAGATCTGGAAGAAAGCGTCGCCACTCGTGGTCACCTGAGTCCAGCGCTCTACTGAAGTGATCGTGGTCTGACCGCCGACAGTGAACTGGCCGGCGCGATGACCGGACCCGGTGGCCAGATTTGGATCGGCCGGACTCGCGGGACCCGTATCAACAATCGTCGCTCCAATCGCTACGGTGCCAGTCGATAGCAGTGCCACAGCCAGCAATCCCAGAATCTTTGACTTCATGTCGCTCACCTTTTCTTCTTTGTTTGTTTTGCGTCCCGGCGCATCCGTCGGGCTCAACTTGAGACGTGAGCAAGATTCACGCCAACCGGCGACGGGGTAACTACGTCATGCATTTTCGTGGTCCGAGTGGACCACAAAGGATCGTGCGGCACTGCAGCATGCAAGGAATCCCGACTCACTCCCTGGTCGGTGACGGACTCGAATCTTGCGCGGCCCGCTCAAGCTCGGCGTGCTGCCGCTGCAGTTCGCGCACGCCCCGCCGAGCCGGCCCGTCATCGCCGTACCAGTGCCCTATTCAGTTCGATCTGGGTGTAGCGGCGAAACGTCGTCTGCGCCGCGTCGCATTCTGTGCAAGTGGCGATGGATCCTCGAGTAGATCCTTGCGGTCCCGAAATGTGGTGCTGGCAGAGGGACTTGAACCCCCGACCTGCCGCTTACAAGGCGGCTGCTCTACCAACTGAGCTATGCCAGCACGCGTGGGGGATTCTAACTTCGACTCGCACCCGGTCCAGCGCGGCGCCGCGATCTCTTGAGCAGCGCACCGCTGCTAGGGCGGCCCTCCGGTTACGGCGGCCGGCGTGTCTTCCTCGGGCGGCGTCGCTACGGGGCACGGGCGCAGCTGCAGGTTCGACGACCTCCCGGGAGCGCTCGCCTGCAGCTGCTCCATCTCTGGGAGCCCGCCGTTGGCCTGGCGGTCAACTTCGAGCCAGGTCACGTCCTCTTCGCGCAGCCGCGCCGCGTTCACAGGCTCGAATCCGGCGGCCTGAACCGCGGCCGCGGCCTGTGCGGCCGTGTCCGGATCGGCGTAGACGCCGATCGAGACCACGGTACCGATACCTTCCTCGGTGAGCACATACGCGTCGGCCAAGCCAGCCGCCCGCAGTGCCACCTGCGCATTGCTCGCATCCTCCGGTGTCGCGAGCCCCTCGAGCCGCAGCCAGGTACCAACAGGCACCTGCTCGCGTGACTCGCGCAGGCGGACGCTGAAGCCGAGCTTCCCGAGCTGGGCCGCCGCCTGTTCGGCTGCGCTGCGCTCGAGGAAAGGACCTGCACTAACGCAGGCCAGATCGTCGTCGCTGAGCGCCACCGTGTCCGCGCCGCTGCTCGTCACTGGTGGCGGGGCCGGCACTTCGCGCAGCAGACGTATCGTGCCCTCGCCCACCGCCGCAGTGGGATACCCCGCTCCCGCGGGCGACGGTGCGACCCAGAACGCCCACGCGGCGAACAGCAGGTTCGCGAGCAACAACATCAGGAACAGCGCGCGCAATGCCTCGAGTCTCCCGCGGAGTCGGTCCGCGAATGTTAGCGGAAAAGAAAGGCCCGCTCCCCTCGCGGGTCGCGGGCCTCGCCATCGTGTGCGGGTCGCGGGCGGATTACTTGCCGCCCGCCGCCATGAATCCCGCGAGTTCCGTGATCTCCGCGTCAGTCAGCGCAAGCTTGGACTTGTGCTTCTGCTCACCCTTTACGATTTTCTTGATGGAGGCCTCGAGGTCTTTGGCGTCCTCGCCCGCGAAATCCGCGGCCTCGTGGCACTCACCGCAATCCGCAGCAAACTTCTCCTTGCCGCCGGCCTGCGCCGAAACGGTCCAGCCCGCCGCACAGGCGCTCGCGACCGCAACCATCAGGATCCGATACCCCTTCATCTGCTTCTCCTAAGTACGTGTGGAATGGTCCCGCCAACGCAGAACCGGGATCAATCGCCCGCGGGACGCGTGTGACTATTTTCCGCCACTTGCCATGTACGCGGCGACGTCAGCCGCCTGCTGCTCCGAAAGCTTCAGGGCTTCTTTGTGCTTCACCTGGCCGGCGACGATCTTCTGGATCGTGGCCGAAAGGTCGGAGGCAGGTTCGCCCTCGAAGTCCGCGACTTCGTGGCACTCGGAGCAAATCTCGTTGAACGCCGCCTTGCCAGCGGCTGCATCGGCGGACGCGACGGCTCCGTATCCGGCAAGGCCGGTCGCCGCCATCAGGACAGTCAGCAACCTGTTGATCTTCATCAAGTGTCTCCTTGACAAACCGTATACGCGCTCATCGCACCGACCACGCAGTGTCCCCGGCCCAGATGATACACGGACGCCGGGCACCCCTTGGATGGTACCCAGGCAGTCGGGGTTCAAGTCGCCTTTCCGGCCAGCACGGCGAGGCCCCGCAGCACGAGGTCCGGAATATGCTCGGCCGGCGAGCGAAGGCGCGGCAGAACGTCCGCGGCCGCTCCGCCCGTCAAGAGCAGCCGCGCCCCCCCACCGACCGCCGCGGCGGCATCCATGACGCACCGGTCGACGAGGGCCGCGAGGGCGATCCGGCAGCCACCCTCGATCGCACCGCGCGTGTTGTCGGCGAACCCCGCGTCCGAAACAGACTCGCAGCTCGCGGCATGTCGCGCGCCGAGTTCGCTGGTCGATCGCAGCAGCGAGGCCACCATGAGCTCTGGCCCCGGCACGATGTAGCCGCCGAGATGCCGCCCGTCGGCGTCGACCACATCGATGGTGGCGGCCGTGCCGACATCCGCCACGACGCACGCGCCGCGGGCGTGTGCATAGCCGCCGATCGCTGCGACCCAGCGGTCTACGCCAAGAAGTGCAGGATCGGCGTAACCGTTGCGAACGCCCGCCGCCTCACGAGTGGTTGCGACGAATCGCACCCGAGCGTCGCCGGCGAGCTTCGCGGCCGCCAACAGGCGCGCATCGACCGAGTCCCCGGCGACGCTTGCGGCGAGCACCCGTCCGACCGGCCGATCGCCGAACAGCGAGTCCGACCAGTCCCGAACGGACCAGCCTGCGTACGCCGCGGCCGACTGCGCTTCAAGCGTGCCGTCGGGCCGGAGCTGCGCCCACTTCACGCGCGAGTTGCCGATGTCGACGAGCAGCGTCATGACGCGGGCCGCAGGCTCACGTCGCCCGAGTGAAACCGCTCGAGCCGGCCCTCCACCTGTACCAGCAATGCGCCTTCCGCGTCCGCGCCGCGGGCCACGCCGTCCACCGTCGTGTCGGCCTGGGTCACACGCACCGCTTCTCCGGCGAGCGCATCGAGCGCCTGCCAGCGCGGCGCAAACGGAGCGAAGCCGTCGCGCGTGAACTCGGCGAGCGACGCGAGGATCGCGGCCACGAGCGCGCCGGCGAGCTCGTTGCGTCCCGGCGTGCGGCCCGCCATCGCCTCATGCAAGTCGGTCACGGGAAACGCGCCCCTGGCCTCGAGATCCGCGCGCACGTCGGACGGCAAATCGAGGTTGAGCCCGAGCCCGACCACCACGGTCGCCGGCCCGCCTGCCTCCATGCGCAACTGCAGCAGCAGACCACCAAGCTTGCGGCGCTGCCAGACAATGTCGTTGGGCCACTTGAGCCCGATCCCATCGGCGCCGAGGGCAAGAAGCGTCTCGGCGACCGCAACGCCGATGGCGAGACCCAGCGCAGGGAGGCCCGACGGCGTTTCCGCGAAAGCCCACGCCACGGAAAAGGTGAGTCCCGAACCGAAAGGTGCCACCCATGATCGGCCGCGCCGGCCACGACCCGCGTGCTGGATCTCGGCGAACAGGATCCGCGCCTCATTGGGTCGCGGCGCCAGCGCTTCGTAGAGATGGGTGTTGGTCGAATCCACCTCGAACCGCACTTCGAGCGCGAGCGAGGATGCGCCGCGACTCGACGCGACGCGTTCGATGCGTGTGGCGTCGAGCAGCTCGACCGTCGCCGGCAGTCGATAGCCCCGCCGGGGCTCGCTCTGCACGTCGATACCCTGCGAGCGCAGTTCGCCGACCAGCTTCCACACCGCGGCGCGGCTAACCCCGAGGCAGGCTGCAAGCTGGGCACCCGAGTGCAGTGCGCCGTCGGCGAGCAGCGCGAGCAGCGCGTCCCTGCGCGTGCTCATCGCGGTCGCAGCAGCCACAGGCGCCGCGCGCGATTCTCGTTGCCGGCGCGCATGCGTGCGAGGTTCGCGCGGTGCGTGTAGACAATGAAGGCGGCGACTGTGATGCCAAAAAAGGCGAACGCCATCGAGCGAGGCTCGGAAAGCGCGAAGTGCACCGACAGCGCTGCAGTGCCGAGAATCGTGCCGAGGCCGACGTAGCCGGTGAGCATGACGCAGGCGAGCCACGCCAGCGCGAACGGCAGCAACGCGCCAGGAGCCAGGACCGCGACGGCGCCGAGCATGGTCGCAGCGCCCTTGCCGCCGCGGAACTCGTGCCATACCGGGTAGACGTGACCGACAACGACGGAGAGAGCGCAGGCAACCGCGAGCCAGTCGCGGTTCACCGTCGGGTCGATGCCGACCATCGGCAGGTCGAGCCCCGGCAGCACTCCGACGGCCAGCAGTGCCTTCCCCACATCGATGGCGAACACGCCGAGCGCGAACTTCCAGCCTTGGGTCCGCAGCGCATTCGTGCCGCCGGCGTTGCCGCTGCCGAGTTCGCGGATGTCGACGTCGCGGAGGCGGCCCATTATCAGGCTGCCGATCATCGAGCCGAGCAGGTAGGCAAGCAGAGTCTTGACGCCGAGTTCCAGCACGAGCACCTCCTCGCGGAATTCTACCAGCGGCCCTCGCTGGTGCAGCGATCTGCTGCGCGGTCGCCGCGTACACTGCGCACATCGTCCATAAACCGAAGGAGATACCACGTGGGCAAGCTCGAGCAGGATTTCGCCGCCTATCGCGCGCGCATGAACGAGCGCGTTCTCGCCGAGGACAATCGCGTGATCAAGCGCGTCTACTCCGTGGACTCGCTGGCCTATGGCGAGGACGGCGCGTTACCGAAACAGACGAAGGAGTTGCTGGGACTCGTGGCATCGTTAGTACTGCGCTGCGACGACTGCGTTAAGTACCACCTCGTGGAGGCGCGCTCTGCCGGATCGA
>Ga0114939_10000741_pt1 | contig 26862 bp, 27 predicted proteins | sample AshMeaCrysSpring_FD_87196 | JGI IMG/M metagenome (GOLD analysis project Ga0114939, IMG submission 87196) | Groundwater microbial communities from Big Spring, Nevada to study Microbial Dark Matter (Phase II) - Ash Meadows Crystal Spring | ecosystem: Environmental > Aquatic > Deep subsurface >...
ATCGCAGGGCAATCCACGGCGGCGCGCCCAACGGGTGCGCTGGTTCGGCCACCTTCGCGTCCGACGAACGTTGGCGGGCGCCTGGCCCGGTCTATGCTAATGTCATGAACGTTCGGCGGCAGGGCCGGCGTGCGACGCCCGCCGCCGCCGAGTCGGAACCCCCGATGCACTGCCCGACCTGCCGCTACGACAATCCCGCGACCACGCGCTTCTGCGGCGCGTGCGGCGCGGTGCTCGTGGAAAGCGCCCCCGACGGCCGGCGCCGCCGCATCCTGCGCCCGTGGGGCATGCGCCGGACCGCGCCGCCTACGATCTCGCCGGACATCCCCGACCTCGCCGATGATCCGGCGAGCCGCCGGCCGGTGGCCGACCTGTCGTCCCGCGTCGACTTCTGGATCGTGGCGGGCCTCGTCGTTGCCGTGATCGCCGCGACCTGGCTCGCCGGCAGGGTCCGACCGGCGACACCGGAGAGCGCGGCTGCCATGCCGGCGGTCGGGCAGCGATCGCCGTCGTACGTCACCGTGGCGATGCCGCCAATCGTGCAGGAAGCCCGCCTCAAGGCCCCGCCGCTCGTCGACGTGCCGCCGTCGCAGTCGCCCGCGAAGCCGCGTGCCGCGCCGGCCAGCCAGCCGACCGTGGCGCGGGCCGCGCCCCCGGCCCCGGCGGTCGTGGCGTCGCCTCCGGTCGACGCCGCGAGCGAGCCGGTTCGGGCCGAGCCTGCGCCGCTTGTCGTCGCCGCGGCGCCGTCGAGCCCGCCGCCGGCGACCGACCGCTGGCAGCCGCTTCGAAGCGCGGTCGCCCGGTGTGCGTCGATTTCCGGGCTCATCCCGCGCGCAATGTGCGAGCAGGAGGCGCGCCTCGCCCACTGCGACGGATTCTGGGGCGTCGTTGCCGCGTGCCCCGTGCAGCGCACGGAATACGGCCAGTAGCGCCGCATCCCGTTCCGATCAACCGCGCGACGCGGGACCGCCCGGCCCGCTTCCTCCGCGCAGGAGAAGATTGAGCAGGATCGCGCCGAAGGTGGCGGTGGCGATGCCGCCGAAGCCCACGCCGCCGATCCTCAGCGTGAAGTCTCCGGCGCCGAGCACGAGCGTCACCGCCGCGACGATCAGGTTGCGGTTCTCGCCGAAGTCCACCCGGTTGTCGACCCAGATCTTCGCGCCGGCGGCGGCGATCAGACCGAACACGACGATCGACACGCCGCCCAGCACCGGCGCCGGTATGGTCTGGATCAGCGCGCCGAACTTCGGGGAAAAGCCGAGCGCGATCGCAAGGAGCGCCGCGATCACGAACACGACCGTCGAGTAGATGCGCGTCACCGCCATCACGCCGATGTTCTCGGCGTAGGTCGTGACGCCGGTGCCGCCGGCGTAGCCGGCGGCGATCGTCGCGAGCCCGTCGCCCAGGAACGCGCGGCCGACGTAGGGGTCGAGGTCGCGGCCGGTCATCGCCGCGACCGCCTTGAGGTGGCCCAGGTTCTCGGCGACGAGGATGACCGCGACCGGCGCGATGAGCGCGATCGCCTCGGCGCGGAAGTTCGGCGCGGCGAACTGCGGCAGGCCGAGCCACGCGGCGCTCGCCACGCCGCCGAAGTCGACCGGCTTGCCGAGTGCCATGCCGTTGGCGAGCGCGACGTAGGCGGCGTAGGCGATCGCGAGGCCGACGAGGATCAGGAGGCGCCGGATCATCCCGCGGGCGAACACCGCGACCGCGCCCACGGCGACGATCGTGAACACGGCCATCCAAGCGTCGAACGGGGTGCCGGTCGCGCCCTTCACCGCGATCGGGGCGAGATTGAGGCCGATCACCGCGACGACGGCGCCGGTCACCACCGGCGGCATCAGCCGCTCGATCCAGCCCGTGCCCGAAGCCATCACGACGAGACCGATCAGCGAGTACGCGACGCCGCAGGCGATGATGCCGCCCAGCGCGGTGCCGAGGTTCGGATTGCCGCCGCTGCCGGCGTAGCCCGTCGCGGCGATCACCACCCCGATGAACGCGAAGCTCGAGCCGAGGTAGCTCGGCACGCGCCCGCCGGTGACGACGAAGAAGATGAGCGTGCCGATGCCGGACATCAGGATCGCCACGTTGGGGTCGAAGCCCATCAGCAGCGGTGCGAGGACCGTGGCGCCGAACATCGCGACGACGTGCTGCAGGCCCATGGCCACCGACTGCGGCCACGGCAGCCGCTCGTCCGGTGCGATCACCCCCTCGTTCTTGACGGCCCAGCGTGTGAGGACGAATCGGCTCATGGTGGCGCGAGAGGGTGACGATCCGCGCATTATCGCGCGGACGCCGTGCCCGCCCCCTCCGAAGCGCCGGCGAAGGGCCTCGCCGCACCGGGAACGCGCGCCGGTCGTGCTTTCCGGGACTAGCCGTTGCCGGCCGCGCAGGCGAGGCGGATGCGCTCGTACTCCTCGGGCGTGTCGATCGCCGCCTGCCGCGCGGCGAGCGTCTGCTCTGCATTGCGCATGAACGCCGTCAGGGCATCGCCGAGGCGACGGTCGAGGGTCGCCTGCGCCTCCGCGACCGTGTAGCCGAAGTGAGGCGCGGGACCGACGACGAGCTCGAGCTCGCTCTTCAACCTCGGCACCGACTCGCGCACGAACGCGACGTAGGTGTCGACGTGCCGCTGCTCGTGCTCGCGGATCACGCGCGCGCGACAGGGATCGTCGCGGTACTCGCGCGCCACGTAGACCGTCATCGGCGCGACGTAGAGCTCGACGGCGACGGCGGGGCGCACGCACGCGCGCGCGCCCATGCGATCCTCGATGCCCTTGACCTCGAGCGTCGAGCGGTGCCCGAACTTGGCCTGCGTGAGCCCGATCGTGCGCACGGCCTCGAGAGGCGACGGGCTCAAGCGCGTCAGAACGTCGGCTGGCACCGTGCCGTCCTCGGCGATCCGCGGCGGCTTCATCGAAATGCTCACCGAGGACGGCGGCAGGTCCTCGCAGCGGGACTCGAAGCCGCCCGCCGGGGAGAAGTGCGCGAGCGCCAAGCCCACGCGCTCCCATCCGGTGAACGATGCGATCGACAGGATCGCACCGACCGCGACGGCGATCCGCGTCGCAGGGTGGAACCGGGTCCAGGAAGTGGAAGCTCGCATCGGAGGCCGAAGGCAGTGAAGGCGCGTGTATCGAGAATCTAGCAACAAGCGGGATTGCGCAATGCCTCGCACCGACGGGAGGCGCGCAGCCCATCGAAAACGTCGAGGCGCTTTACGCTTTTTCGCGCCGGCATGCGAGCGTCATGGCGGGTGCGCGCCGCGCTCACGTAGAATGTCGTACAAGCGGCCGATCCGCTTCGCCCGTCGACGGATGTCCGATCTTCCCGCCCTGGCCCTGTTTGCCGTGATCCTCGCCTACTGGGGACGCGTCGCCGCGATGTCCTGGCGCATCCGCCGCCGCACCCGGACGCTCGCCGGCGTGGTTCCCGAGCAGCCGATCGAACGCGTGCTCTGGTGGTTCTTCGTGCCCGTGGTCGTGCTCTGGATCGCGCTCCCCTTCATTGCGGGAACGCGCGCGCACGGCAGCGCCGCGCTCCCCGCGATCGCGCGAGAGGGGGCGTGGCTCGTGCTGCGCTGGTGTGCGGTCGGGGCCGCGTTCGGCCTCCTCGTGGCGACGATCCGCTGTTGGAAGCGCATGGGGCGGCACTGGAAGATGTCGGTGACGCCAGGCGAGCGCCAGGTGCTGATCACCGATGGCCCGTTCGCGCGCGTGCGCCATCCGATCTACGGCTACCAGATCCTGCTCATGCTCGCGTCGATCGCGGTGGTGCCGACGCTGCCGATGCTCGCGATCGCCGCGGTCCACCTCGCGCTGATGCTCTCCAAGGCGCGAAACGAAGAGGCCTACCTCGTTGGCATCCACGGCGAGGCCTACACCGCGTACATGGCGAGGACGGGGCGCTTCTTTCCCAGATCGTCCGGGTAGCGTGCCGATGTGCGCACGGGCGAGCTTCGGACGCAGGCGGCGGGTACGGTCCGTGGCACGGCATCGCGGAGGGCGATGGCGGGCGTGGGCGTGCGCGGCGCTCGGCCTCGCCTTCACCACGTTCGCAACGGCAAGCCCGATTGCCCCGCCCGATCGTGCGCGGCTCGAGGCTCTCGACTGTTCGGGGGTTTCGGCGGGCGACGTCCGCGAGGTGCTCTCCCGCGCTCCCGCCCCGCGGGTCATCGCGCTGCATGGCAGCGTCCCGATCGTCACGATGGAGCCGTTCGCCGAATTCCTGGTCGCCATGGGTTACCCGGACGAACGCGTGCGCGACCCCGTCGACGGCAAGCGTTCGTACCCGAGCTTCGTCGACAGCCGCCGGGTTGCCGGCGAGGTCGCGTGGCACTACGAGCGGGACGGCCTGATGCCGATCCTGATCGGGCACTCGCAGGGTGGCATGATCGTGATGAAGGTGCTGCACGACCTCGCCAGCCACGGCGGCGTTGCGATCCCGGTGTGGGGCCCGGGGCGGCCCGAGCCGGAGGCCAGGACGGCGATCGTCGATCCGCGCGACGGCGCCCTGCGCCCTGTCCTGGGCTTGAAGCTCGACTTCGCCGCGGCGCTCGCCACCGGCTCGCTGCCGCGCATTCTGCTCGGGCAGTGGGGCATCCTGCCGCTGTTGCGGGACGTTCCGGACTCTGTCGCGGAGTTCACGGGATTCGCCATTCCCTGGGATCCGATCGCGGGCACCGGTCCCGAACCCGCGGGATTCCGCGCGACCGGGAGCGCGCAGGTGCGCAACGTGGTGTTGCCCGGCGACTACAGCCACGTCGGGCTGCCCGCGGTGGCGCACCTTGCGGCCCAACCCGAGACGCGCGCGTGGATCGACGCGTGGCGGCCGGGTAGCGCGTCGCCGCTGCCCGAGGGCGTCGACGTCCGCAACCTGCTGCACGCCGCGGATCTCTGGCACAGCGTGAAGCGGCACTGGTGCCGCGGGGCGAAGGCGCTCGCCGGCGAGACCATGACGCAGGCTTCGAGCCCATGATCGGCCGCCTGAACCTGTTCCAGTGCGCGATGCTGCGGTGGCGCGAGCTCCACCCGTATTGCGCGGCGCACGTGATACGCATCGCGGCGCCTCTCGACGCGTCCCGGCTCGAGCGGCGCATCGGGGGCGCGCTCGAGGCGCTCGGGCTCACCGGCTACGTGCTCGACCCGCGCCGCCGGTGCTACGGATGGAGCGGCGGGCCGGCGCGGGTTGCCGTGCCCGTGCTCGAGTGCGTGCGGGGCGAGACGCCGCTCGAGCGCGCCGCAACCGAGATCGAGACGCTGATCAACCGGCCGTTCCCGCAGGCAGGCCCGATCGACCCGTTCCGGTTCTTCGCCGTGCGTGACGGCGACGGCGCCTTCCTGCTGGGCCTCGTTTACGACCACATCGTCGCCGGCGGCGATTCCATCGTCGTGCTGATGACCGACCTCGCCGAGCGCTACCTGGCGGAAAGCGAGAACGACGCGCCGCTGCCGCGCCTCGAGCGCTTCCCGGCGACGTACGCCGCGCTGGTCCGACGGCACTGGGCGCGCCTCGCATCGGCGCTGGTCGCGCTCCCGACGCAGCTCTCGGGCTGGCGCCGGGCGCGGCGCCCCGGCATCAAGGATCCCGGCGACGGCTACAACGGCTTCGTGCACTTCGAGGTAACGCCGGCGGAGTACGCCAGGGTGCGCGCGGCGGCGAAGCGGCACGCGGTGACGGTGAACGACCTCCTGATGGCCGTCGTGCTCAAGGTGGTTGCGCCGTTGTGGGGCGGACCGCGCCCCGGGGCCCGCCGCAACGAGGTCGCGGTCGCCTCGATCGTGAACCTGCGAGACGACTACCAGGGGCCGGCCACCGAGGTCTTCGGGCCGTTCCTCGCCTCGATGCGGGTCGTGCATCCGGTCCCGGGCGCGGCGACGCTTGCCGAATTGGCGGCGTCGGTCCACGCCCAGACCGCGCGCGCGAAGCGCCGCCGCCTCTACTACCTGACGTTGCTCGGCCTTGCGGTCGCGGGACTGATGTGGCGCTACTCCGGGCCGGAGCGGCGCCAGCGCATCTACCTCAAGTATCATCCGGCCTTCGCGGGCCTCACCCCGCTCAACGTCAACCGGCTGCGCAGGCGCGGAGCCTCGGCCGACGGGGACTACCTGCGCGGGGCCTCGACCGGCCCGATGTCCGCGATGGTGATCTCGGTCACCACGTCCGGCGCCGCGATGCGCGTCGGCATCACCTATCGGCGCGCCGCGCTGTCGCGCAGCGAGATGGACGACGTCGTACGCGCCTTGCGTCAACACCTCGAGCAACTGTAATGGCACTCACTGACCGACTTCTCCGCCGCCTCGCGGCGGTCGCGATCGCCGGACTCCTCGCCGGCTGCGGCGCCGTCATGGTCGCGACGGATCCCGCGCCCGTCGCCGCGTCCTCCACCGAGCCGGTGCTCAAAGCCTTCGCGATGGACCGCGCGCTGGAGGAGCGCATCCTCGCGCTCGATCCGGACCGGGTGACGCCGACGGACGTCCGCGACACGCTGGCGAAGGCGCCGGCGCCGCGCATCATCCTTCTTCACGGCGGCGTGTACCCGGTGCACCTGGCGATGACGTCGTTCGCGCACTTCCTGATCGGGATGGGATATCCCGAGGAGCGCATCAAGCACCCCGGCGACGACCGCTGGTCGCACAGTCCCTACGAGCCTTCCGAGCGTGTCGCCGGCATGGTGGCGTGGTTCTACGAGCGCGAAGGGGTCCGGCCGATGCTGATCGGCCACAGCCAGGGCGGGATGCAGGCGATCAAGATCCTTCACGACCTCGCCGGCACGTTCGGGGCCTCGCTCCCGGTTTGGAACCCCGTGAGCGAGCGGCCCGAGGCGCGCACCGCGATCGTCGACCCGATCACCGGGCGCGACCTGCCGGTCGTCGGCAACAAGGTCTCGTACGCCTCGGCGGTCGGCGCCGGCGGGCCCTCGGGGGTCCTGCCCAACCAGTGGGCGGTGATCACGCGCATCCGCGAGATCCCGGACACCACCGTCCAGTTCGACGGCTTCTTCATCGGCATCGACTGGTTCGCGATGACCTTCACCGACACCGGCGTGCCGCGCTTCACCAACGCGAGCGGCAACGTCGTGGTGCGCAACGTCGTGCTGCCGGCGGGCTACCTGCACGTCACCGTGCCGACCACCCACCACCTGGCGGGCAACCCGCAGTTCCGCGGCTTCATCGACAGCTACCGCCCGACCGGCGAGCGGCCCGACGAGACCACGATGCCCGGGAGCTACAGCGACAACGTGCTCTACGCCGCGGAGAACTGGTTCATGATCCGCCGGCACTGGACGCTCGAGGCGCAGCGCTTCGTGCGCGCCCGCCGGGCCTTGCTGGCGGGCGGGTAGGCGACGCCGGCCGGGGCCGGGCGCGCGTCGGGCCGGGTCGACGGCCCGGGCGCGCCGCGGACGCCGGGGCGGTGCGCACCCGCGACCCCCGAGGTCATGGGCCGCCTCCGCGCCGGGGTATAATCGCGCGTTTTTGGGCGCGGCGGGCGGGCGTGCGTCGCCGATGCGCGTCCTCGTTCGAACCACCCACGGGTCCCCGCAGATGTCGTCTCCTCTCGCCGGCAAGGTCGCGCTCGTCACCGGCGGCGCGCGCGGCATCGGCCGCGCCTGCGTGCGCAAGCTCGCCGCAGCCGGCTGCGACGTCGCGATCAACTACTACAACAGCCACGAGGAGGCCGAGGCGCTCTGCGCGGAGGTGCGCGGCCTCGGGCGGCGGGCCGTCGCCCTCCAGGGAAGCGCGGGCGACCCGGAGAGCGTCGCCGAGGTGTTCGACGGCTTCGCGAAGACCTTCGACCGGCTCGACATCGTCGTCTCCAACGCGGCGTCGGGTGTGCTGAAGCCCGCGATGGAGATGAAGCTCAAGCACTGGCGCTGGTGCCTCGAGACCAATGCCTTCGCGCTCGCGCTCCTTGCGCAGCACGGTGCGCCGCTGATGAAGGAGGGTGGCCGCATCATCGCGATGTCGAGCCTCGGCTCGCTGCGGGCGATGCCCCACTACGGCTTCGTCGGCGCATCGAAGGCGGCACTCGAATCGCTGGTGCGTACCTACGCGCAGGAGCTCGGGCCGCGGGGCATCCGCGTGAACGCGGTGTCGGCCGGCGTCGTCGACACCGACGCGCTCGCCTACTTCCCGAACCGGGAGCAGCTGCTCGCCGAGTTCGCCCAGCGCACGCCCGCGGGCCCGAAGCTCACGCCCGAGGACGTCGCCGGCGCCGTCTACCTGCTGTGCCTGCCCGAGGCCGCGATGATCAACGGCGCCACGTTGTTCGTCGACGGCGGCTTCGCCATCTCGGGCTGACGCCATGGCGCTCGACGGGGACTTGGCGGGCAAGGTCGTCATCGTCACCGGCGGCAGCCGCGGCATCGGCCGCGCGATCGTCCTGCTGTTCGCTGCCGAGGGAGCCGACGTCACGTTCTGGTACGCGGGCAACGCGCAGGCTGCCGGCGACGTCGTCGCCGCCGCCGCGGACAAGGGCTGGGCGGTGCGCGCGACGCAGGTTGACGTCCGCGACAGCGAGGCCTGCCGCGCCGCGGCGGAAGCGGTCGCCGACCGCGCCGGGCGCATCGACGTCCTGGTCAACAACGCGGGCGTGATCCGCGACAACGTTCTGGTGGGCCTCGAGGACGAGGACATCCGCACGGTCCTCGACGTCAACGTCGCGGGCGTGTTCAACGTGACGCGGGCGGTCGCGCCGTTCATGATCAGCAAGCGGGCGGGCCGGATAGTCAACCTGTCGTCCGTGTCCGGCGCCAAGGGCGGGCGCGGCCAGACCAACTACGCGGCGAGCAAGGGCGCGATCGACGCACTCACCCGCGCGCTCGCCGTCGAGCTCGCCCCGCGCAAGATCAACGTGAATGCGGTCGCGCCCGGCGTGATCGAGACCGAGATGAGCGAGACAGTGCGCGAGCTCGCCGGCGACGAGATCAAGGGGCGCATCCTGTTGCGGCGCTTCGGGCAGCCTCGCGACATCGCGCATGCGGTGTGGTTCCTCGCTTCGAGCCTGGCCGACTACGTGACCGGCCAGGTGCTGTACGTGGACGGCGGTTTCAAGATGGAGTGAACGATGGCAGCGGAAATCACCAAGACGGATGTGGACGCGATCTACGGCACCGTCGCCAAGACGATCGCCGACGCGCTCGGTTGCGAGCTCGACGAGGTCAAGCGGGACGCCTCGCTGATCGACGACCTCGGCGCCGAGTCGATCGACTTCCTGGACCTCGTGTTCCGGTTGGAGCGGGCGTTCAAAGTGAAGATCCCGCGCGGCAAGATCGTCGAGGACGCGCGCGGCGACCTGCCCGAGGCGGAGTTCGAACAGAAGGGCGTCGTCACCGATGCCGGGATCGCGCGGCTGCGCACGTTCCTCGCCGAGGTCCCGGCCGACCGCATCGCGGCCCCGCTCAAGACCGCGGACATCCCGCGGCTCTTCACCGCCGAGACGTTCGCCAAGCTCGTGATCCGGGCGCAGCGGGAGCAGGGCGCGGCGTAGGCGCCGGCGTCGCCGCGATGCCCGGACGCTACGCGGCATTCACCTTCGTCGACCGCATCACCTCGTTCGAGCCTGGGGTCGCGGCGCGGGGATCGTTCCACATCCCGGTGGACGTGGGGCACTTCCCCTCGTCGCTGCTCGCCGAGGCCACCGGGCAGCTTGCCGCCTGGGCGGCGATGGCGAAGCAGGGCTTCCGGGTGCGGCCGGTGGCCGGCATCGCGCGCGAGACGTTGTACTTCCGCGCGCCGCGCCGGGGTGACCTCGTCGAGACCGAGGTGCGCATCGACAGCTGCGACGACGAGGCGGTGTCCTACGAGGGCGTCGCCCGCATCGGCGGCGAGGTCGCGGTCGAGCTCCGCGACGTCGTCGGTCCGATGCTTCCGGCCGTGGAGTTCGACGAACCGGACGCGATGCGCGGCTTCCTCGACGTGCTGCTCGGCGCGGGGGCGCCTGCGGAGCGCTTTCGCGGCGTGCCGATGCTGCCGCTCGTGCCGCTGGACCACGTGCCGGGACGCACCGCCGTGGCGCGGCTCGACGTTCCGGCCGACGCGCCGTTCTTCGCCGATCACTTTCCACGCCGGCCGGTGCTGCCCGGCACGCTGCTCCTCGACGCAATGACGCGCCTCGCCTCGGGCCTGCTCGCCGGGGTCGCGGCCGGCCGGTCGCTCTCGCTCGTCAAGGTGAGCGACGTCAAGTTGCGGGCGTTCACCCCGCCCGGCGCGACGCTCGAGCTTCGCGCTGCGCTCGAATCCACGGAGGACGACACGATGATTGCGATGCTGGAGGCGCGCGCGGAGGGACAGAAGCGCCCGGTCGGCGGCGCCCGCGCGACGTTCGGGGACGCACGATGAAGCGCCGCGTCGCCATCACCGGCCTCGGCGCGGTCACGCCCGCCGGCAACGACGTGGCGGCGACCTGGGCGCGCCTGCTCGAAGGGCGCGGCTGCGGCGCGCCGATCACCAATTTCGACGCGCGCGGCTTCTCGACGCGCATCGCCGCGGAAGTGCGCGACGTGGACGCGCTGCCGCTGCCGCCGGACCGCAAGCTCCTCAAGTTCGGCAACCGCTCGCACCGCTTCGCGCTGGCGGCGGCCGAGGAGGCGATGCGCGACGCCGGCGTGGGCCCGAGCGACGCCGACCGGCACCGCTGGGGTTGCGTCGTCGGCACCGGCATGATGACGGTGTCGTTCGACGAGCTCGCCTCGGTGCAGCGCGAGGCGGCGCCCGAGGGCGAGCTCGACCCCGGCAAGGTGCTCGCCGAGGCGACCGCCAACGACCCGATGGCGTTCTGCCGCAGCCAGTCCACCGCGGGCGTCGCGCTGCTGATGCGCCGCTTCGGCATCGCCGGGTATGCGTCTTCGGTGCACACGGCGTGCGCGTCGGGGGGCCAGGCGATCGGCACGGCGCTGCGCGTGATCCGCCGCGGCGCGGCCGACCGCGTGCTCGCGGGCGGCTTCGACTCGATGGTCTCGCCCGTGGGCCTCGCGGGCTTCTGCCTGCTGTCCGCGGTCTCGCCGGACAACGACGCGCCCGAGCGCGCGAGCCGCCCGTTCGATGCCACGCGCAACGGCTTCCTGCTCGGGGAAGGCGCGGGCTTCGTGGTGCTCGAGGCGTGGGAGAGCGCGGTGCGCCGCGGCGCGCGCATCTACGCGGAGCTCGCGGGCGATGGCAATTCGCTGTCGTCCTACCGCATCACCGACTCGCACCCGTCCGGCGACGGGCCGATCCAGGCGATGCAGCGCGCGCTTCGCGACGCGGGGGCAGCACCTGCCGACGTCGACTACCTGAACGCGCACGGCACCTCGACGCCGATGAACGACCGCAGCGAGGCGGCTGCCGCGAAGGTCGTGTTCGGCGAGGGCGTCGGCCGCGTGGCGGTGAGCTCGACCAAGAGCGTGATGGGCCACCTGATCGCCGCGGCGGGCGCAGTCGAGGCAGTGGTGTGCGCGAAGGCGATCGAGACCTCCACGCTGCCGGTGAACGCCAACCTGCGCGACATCGATCCGGATTGCGCGCACCTCGACGTCGTCCGCGACGTGCCGAGGTCGCAGCGCGTGCGGGTCGCGCTGTCGAATTCGCTCGGCTTCGGCGGCAGCAACAGCTGCCTCGCGTTTCGCCATCCGGACGAGACTGCGGCGATCGTCACGAGGGAGGGCGGGCGATGAGGATCGTCGTCACCGGCGCCGGGGCCATCTGCGCCGCGGGCGCGAGCCCGGCGCGAATCGTCGACGCTGCGCTCGAAGGCCGCTCGGCGATCGCCGAGGTCGCGTCGTTCGACGTCGCCGGCTGGCCGCGCCGCTACGCCGCGGAGGTCGCCGACTACAACGCGGCGAAGCTCGTCGGCGACCGGAAGCTGCTGAAGCTCATCCGCCGCTCCGACGTGTTCGGCATCTACGCCGCCGACCGCGCGATCGAGGAGGCGGGCATCCCCGCGTTCCGCGACGCGCTGGAGGACGACGCCGCGACCGCGTTCGCCGAGGGGACCGGCTGCTACGTCGGCTCCGGCGGCGGCGCGTTCAACGTCAACTACGACTACTTCCCGCTGATGGCGGAGTCGCGCGGCGACATGGAGGCGTTCGGCCGCGAGCTCGCCAGCACGGTGAACCCGATGTGGCTCCTGCGCACGCTGCCCAACAACGTGCTCTGCCACGTCGGCATCCGCCACGGGATCAAGGGCCCGAACGCCTGCATCACCAATCACACGACGAGCGGGATGCTCGCGGTGATCGAGGGCGCCGAGGCCATCCGCGACGGCGAAGCCGAGCGCGTCGTCGCCGCGGGCCACGACGCTCCGATCGAGCCGCAGACGCTCCTCTACTACCACCTGTGCGGCCTGATGGCCGAGCGCGACCTGCGCCCGTTCGACGCTGCGCGCGACGGCAGCGTGCTGGGCGAGGGCGCCGGGGCGCTGATGCTGGAGTCCGAGGACTCGGCGGCCGCGCGCGGCGCGCGCGTCCTCGGCGAATACCTGGGCGGCGGCGACGCGGCGGAGGGCGAGGGCCTGCTCGCGCTGCGCGAGGATGGGGACGGGCCGGCGCGGGCCATCGAGGCCGCGCTCGGCGACGCGAAGCTCAACGCCGCAGACGTGGGAATGATCGTCGCGCACGGCAACGGCACGCCGCTGTCCGACCGCTCCGAGGCGGCGGCGCTCGCCCGCGTGTTCGGCGCGTCGATGCCGCCGGTCACGGCGTTCAAGTGGACGACCGGGCATCCGCTCGCGGCGTCCGGCATCCTCGACGTGACGCTCGGCCTCGAGGCCGCGCGCCGGCGCGTGGCACCCGGCGTGGCGACGCTCGCGAGGCTCGATCCGGCGTGCGCGGGGCTCGCGGTCTCGTCGAGCGCAGCGGCGCCGCGTACCGACGTCGTGCTGATCGTCTGCCGCGGGTTCGGCGGCACCAACGCGGCGGTGCTGCTGCGCGCGATGCCGGCTTGAAGCGGGGGCGGGGCGGCCGCGCGACCCGTGCGCCGTCACGCCTCGATCAGGAACATCGCGGGCCGTCGGGCGTAGCCCGCGAAGTCGCGGCCGCGCCAGTCGCGCGCCGGTCGCGTCTGCACCGACTCGGTCGGCAGCGTCAGGTCCGCGGCGACGCACAGCCGCGTCGCCGGCGCGAGCGTGGCGACCAGCGTGTCCAGCATCGCCACGTTGCGGTAGGGCGTCTCGATGAAGAGCTGCGTGACGCGGAGGCTTCGCGACTCGGCCTCGAGCGCCCGCACCGCCGCGGCGCGCGCCTCCGGCCTGGCCGGAAGGTAGCCGTGGAACGCGAAGCGCTGGCCGTTCATGCCCGAGGCCATCAGCGCGAGCAGGAGGGACGATGGGCCGACCAGCGGCTCGACGGAGAGGCCCTGCGCGTGCGCGGCGGCGACCAGGAGCGCGCCTGGATCGGCGACGCCCGGGCAGCCGGCATCGGACAGCACGCCGACGTCGTTGCCTTCATGAGCGGGCGCGAGCAGCGCCTGCAGGCGCAGGGCGTCGGGGCGCTCCCCGATTTCGACGATCGACAGTGCCGCGATTGGCCGCTCGACGGCGAGCGCCTTGAGGAACGCGCGCGCGGGCTTCGGCGTCTCGACGATCCAGTGGGCGAGCGTCCGGGCCACGGCGAGCGTGCGCGCCGGCAGCACGTCCTGCGGCGGCGTCGCGCCGAGCAGGTTGGGGACGAGGTAGAGCGTGCCCGTCATGCCGCCCCGGCCGCGAGCACGTCCACGCCTTCGTCGCGCAGCATGCGGGCCACGCTGATCAGCGGCAGGCCGACCAGCGCCGAGGGATCGTCGCTGACGATGCGCTCGAAGAGCGCGATGCCGAGTCCCTCCGAACGCACCGAGCCGGCACAATCGTAGGGCTGCTCCCGGAGAAGATACCGCTCGATCGCCGAGCCCGAGAGCGTCCGGTAGGTGCTCGCGACGTCGACGCACTCGACGCGGGCGCGACCCGTGGCCGCGTTGACGAGCGCCACGCCGGTGTGGAATACCACCGTGCGGCCGGACAGCCGCGCGAGCTGGGCGAGGGCGCGCTCGTGCGTCCCCGGCTTGCCGACGGGCTCGCCGTCGCACTCGGCGACCTGGTCCGAGCCGATCACCAGCGCGTCGCGACGTCCGTCGGCCACGGCACGGGCCTTGGCTTCGGCGAGGCGCAGCGCGGTCGCCCGCGGCGTCTCGCCCGGGCGCGGGGTCTCGTCAACGCCCGGCGCAGCCACCTCGAAGGCGACGCCGAGGCGCGTGAGCTGCTCGCGGCGGTAGCGCGACGTGGACGCGAGCACGATCGGGGGGTTGTGCATTGTTTTCCCGAGGATTTTTGACATATCGCAGCAGACTCGCTATTATGCGCGGTTTTAGGCATTTCGCTTCGAACGGCGAATCGGTGGGGACGGCCGTCGTGACCCGGGAGCACACGCGATTCGACGCGTTCAAGCTGGCCGCGCGCGGCGCCGAACTCGCAGGCAGCGTGGATCCGGCGGCGCTGCCGCGCGTGGGCGAGCGGGTTGCGGAAGCCGGTGGCCGCCTCGATTGGCGGATCCGGGGCGGCGAAGACGGCCAGGGTCGGCCGGCGCTCACCGTGACGCTCGAGGGCGAGGTGCCGCTCGCCTGCCAGCGCTGTCTCGGCACGATGCGGCAGGGCGTCGCGCAGCAGACGACGCTGCTGCTTGCGCGCGACGACGCCGAACTGGTGCGCCTCGACGAGGCGAGCGAGTCCGAGGTGGTGCTTGCCGGGGCGCCGATCGAGGCGCTCGGGCTCGTCGAGGACGAGTTGTTGCTGTCGCTGCCGTTTGCGCCGCGGCACGAGAAAGGCTGCGAGGCGGATTCCGCCGCGCGCGATTGATTGATGGGGCGCCGGGACCGGTCGCGGGTCCGGCGCCGCGTGGAACGACAGGAGAGTCACCATGGCAGTCCAGCAGAACAAGAAGTCGCCGTCGAAGCGCGGCATGCACCGTGCGCACGATTTCCTCACGGCGGCGCCGCTCGCCGTCGAGCCGGTGTCCGGCGAGACGCACCGTCGCCATCACATCAGCCCGAACGGCTTCTACCGCGGGAAGAAGGTCGTCAGGACCAAGGCCGACGAGTGACCGGGCGAGTGCGGGCCGGCCGCGCCGGCTCGCCCGCGCGGGCCTGCGAATGCGCCACTGCCGCGTGACGCGGAAGCGCATGCTCCGCTGATGGCGGTCACCGTCGCCGTCGATGCGATGGGAGGCGATCACGGCCCGACCGTGACGGTCCCCGCGTCCCTCCAGTTCCTTGAAGCCACGCCCGACACGCGGGTGATCCTCGTCGGCCGGCCCGATGCGATCGAAAAGGCGCTCGCCCGCGCCTCCGCGGCGTTGCGCGAGCGCATCGTCGTCCAGGCGGCCACCGAGGTGGTCGACATGGCCGAGCCGCCGGCCGATGCGCTTCGGCGCAAGAAGGACTCGTCGATGCGGGTGGCGATCAACCTCGTCAAGGAGGGCGCCGCGCAAGCTTGCGTCTCCGCCGGCAACACCGGCGCGTTGATGGCGATCGCCAAGTTCGTGCTGAGGACCCTGCCAGGCATCGACCGCCCGGCGATCGCCTCGCAGCTGCCGTCGAAGCGGGGCGAGGTCACCGTGCTCGACCTCGGCGCGAACGTGAAGGTCTCGCCGCAGCAGCTCGTGCAGTTCGCGGCGATGGGCTCGGCGCTCGCCTCGGGGGTCGACCACATCGAGCGCCCGACGGTCGGCCTCCTCAACGTCGGCGAGGAGGAGATCAAGGGCAACGACGTCGTCAAGGACGCGGCGGAGCTCCTGCGCCGCTCCGGCCTCAACTTCCACGGCAACGTCGAGGGCGACGACATCTTCAAGGGCACGACCGACGTCGTCGTGTGCGACGGCTTCACCGGCAACGTGATGCTGAAGGCCTCCGAGGGCCTCGCGCAGATGCTCTACGAGATGCTCAAGGCGGAGTTCACGCGCAACCCGCTCGCCAAGCTCGCGGCGCTCGTCGCGTATCCGGTGCTGTCGGCGTTCAAGCATCGCATCGACCCGCGCCGCTACAACGGCGCGACGCTGATCGGCCTCAAGGGCGTCGTCGTGAAGAGCCACGGCGGCGCAGACGTGCTCGGGTTCCGTCACGCGATCGCGAAGGCCCACGCCGAGGTCGCCGAGGGCGTGCTCGCGCGCATCACCGAGCGTATCGCCGCGATGCCCGCGCTCGCCGCCGAAGCGGCGCCTGTGGCCGATGCATAGCCGCGTCGCGGGCACCGGCCGGTACCTGCCGGCCCGCGTGCTCACCAACGACGACCTCGCGAGCACGGTCGCGACCAGCGACGAGTGGATCCGCTCCCGCACCGGCATCGGCGCGCGGCACGTCGCGGACGAGTCCGAGACGACCTCGGACCTCGCGCTTGCCGCCTCGCGCGAGGCGCTCGCCGCGGCCGCGCTCGACCCGGCCGACGTCGACCTGATCGTCGTCGCCACGACGACGCCCGACATGATCTTCCCCTCGACCGCCTGCCTGCTCCAGGCGAAGCTCGGCGCGAAGGGCGGGCCCGCCTTCGACGTGCAGGCGGTGTGCTCGGGCTTCGTGTACGCGCTCGCGCTCGCCGACCGCATGGTCGCGACCGGCGCCGCGCGCAACGCGCTGGTCGTCGGCGCCGAGGTCTACTCGCGCATCCTCGACTGGAACGACCGCGGCACGTGCGTCCTGTTCGGCGACGGCGCCGGCGCCGTCGTGCTCGTGCCTTCGCTCCAGCCGGGCATCCTGGCGGCTCGCCTGCACGCGGACGGCTCGCATGCGCCGACCCTCTGCGTCCCCGGTCAGGTACGCAACGGCGCCATCGCTGGCTCGCCTTACGTGCACATGGACGGCGGGCACGTCTTCCGCTTCGCGGTGAGGGTGCTCGCCGAGGCCGCGCAGGAGACGCTCGCCGCCGCCGGCCTCGCGCCCGGCGCCATCGACTGGCTGATTCCCCACCAGGCGAACCTGCGGATCATGGACGCGACCGCGAAGAAGCTGCACCTGCCGCACGAGAAGCTCGTGGTGACCGTGGACCGCCACGCCAACACGTCCGCGGCCTCGATTCCGCTTGCGCTCGACACCGCCGTGCGCGACGGCCGCATCCGGACCGGACAGCACGTGCTGCTCGCCGGGGTCGGCGGGGGCTTCACGTGGGGCGCAGCGCTGCTGCGCTGGCATCCCTGAGGTGAATCCAGAATGAAGATCGCGTTCGTCTTTCCCGGACAGGGCTCGCAGTCGGTCGGCATGATGAAGGGCTTCGACGACCACCCGACGGTGCGCGTCACCTTCGACGAGGCCTCGAGCGCGCTGGGCGAGGACCTGTGGAAGATGGTGACCGAGGGGCCCGAGGAGGCGCTCGACCTCACCGTCAACACGCAGCCGCTGATGCTCACCGCCGGCGTGGCGGTGTGGCGCGCCTGGCGCGCCGCCGGCGGCCCCGTGCCTGCCGTCGTCGCGGGGCACAGCCTCGGCGAGTACACCGCGCTCGTTGCCGCCGGCGCGCTCGCATTCCACGAAGCGGTGCCGCTGGTGCGCTTCCGCGCGCAGGCGATGCAGGAGGCGGTGCCGCCGGGCGCGGGCGCGATGGCGGCGATCCTGGGCGCGTCCGACGAGGCGGTCGCGGAGGCCTGCCGCGAGTCGTGCAGCGGCGCCGAGGTCGTCGAGCCCGTCAACTACAACGCGCCAGGCCAACTGGTGATCGCCGGCAGCCTCGCCGCGGTGGAGCGCGCGATGGCGGCCGCGAAGTCGCGCGGCGCACGCCGGGCCGTGATGCTGCCGGTGTCGGCGCCATTCCACAGTTCGCTCCTTCGACCCGCGGCGGAACGGCTCGCGCAGCGGCTCGCGTCGGTGCCGTTCTCGGCGCCGTCGATCCCGGTCGTGCACAACGTCGACGTGGCGATGCACGGCACGCCGGAAGCGATCCGCGACGCGCTCGCCCGCCAGGCCGCGAACCCGGTGCGCTGGACCCAGACGATCCAGGCGTTCGCGGCGTCGGGCGTCACGCACGTCGTCGAGTGCGGGCCCGGCAAGGTGCTCGCCAACCTGGTGAAGCGCATCGACGATCGGCTCGAGGGCTTCGCCATCACCAGCGGATCGATGCTCGAGGACACGCTGGCGCAGCTCGCGGCCGGCCGCGCCTCACGGGAGATGCGATGACGTCGGCAGATCTCGCAGGGAACATCGCGCTCGTCACCGGCGCGACGCGCGGCATCGGCCGCGCGATCGCGCTCGCGCTCGCCCGCCAGGGCGCGATCGTCATCGGCACGGCGACCACCGACGACGGCGCGCGAACGATCGCGGAGTACCTGTCGGCCGCCGGGCACGCGGGCACCGGCCGGCGCCTCGACGTCACCGATCCGGCGGCCTGCGACGCGTTGCTCGCCACGGTCGCGGCCGAATTCGGCCCCATCACGATCCTCGTCAACAACGCGGGCGTCACGCGCGACAACCTGCTCCTGCGCATGAAGGACGAGGAGTGGGACGCGATCATGGCGACGAACCTCAAGCCCGCATTCCGCCTCGCCAAGGCGGTTCTGCGCGGCATGATGAAGGAGCGCCGCGGCCGCATCGTCCAGATCGGCTCGGTCGTCGGCGCGAGCGGCAACGCCGGCCAGGCCAACTATGCGGCGGCCAAGGCGGCGCTCGTCGGCTTCACCAAGTCGCTCGCGCAGGAGGTCGGCAGCCGCAACATCACCGTGAACTGCGTCGCGCCCGGCTTCATCGACACCGACATGACGAAGGCGCTGCCCGACGCGCAGCGCGAGGCGCTCCTCGCGCGCATCCCGCTCGGCCGTCTCGGCGCGCCGGAGGACGTCGCCGAGGCGGTCGCGTTCCTCGCGAGCCCGCGCGCCGCCTACGTCACGGGCGCGACGATCCACGTCAACGGCGGCATGTACATGGCATGACGCCGGCGGCCGCGATGCCGCCGGGTGTCCCGGCGCGCTCGGGAGGGCCGTGGCGATGCCCGGCGCGCCGCCGGGCGGCACCGGGCAATCTGGTAAAATCCGCCGGTTTGGACCAAAACGGCCCCGCGAGGGAGGAGTCGCATGGAGAACGTTGAGCAACGAGTGAAGAAGATCGTGGCCGAGCAACTCGGCGTGAACGAAGCCGAGATCAAGAACGAGTCGTCGTTCGTCGACGACCTCGGCGCCGACTCGCTCGACACGGTGGAGCTCGTGATGGCGCTCGAGGAGGAGTTCGAGACCGAGATTCCCGACGAGGAAGCCGAGAAGATCACCACCGTCCAGCAGGCGATCGACTACATCAACTCCCACCTCAAGAAGTGAACCCCGCCCCGGCCGGGGCAGGGGCGCGGCGTTCGCGTCCCGTCCGGCCGGCAACGGCGCGCCGCGAGCCCCGGCCCGGGGCGTCGGCGGCGCCATTCCCCATCGTCCGCCCGATCAGCCCATGGCCCGCCGTCGCGTCGTCGTCACCGGACTCGGCATCGTCGCGCCCGTAGGCATCGGCGTGGCGGAGGCGTGGTCGTCGATCCTGGCGGCGAAGTCCGGCATCGGTCCGATCACGCGCTTCGACGCGTCCCACTTCCCCTCGCGCATCGCCGGCGAGGTCAAGGGATTCGACGTCTCGAAGTGGCTCTCGGCGAAGGAGGCGCGTCGCTACGACACCTTCATCCACTACGGGCTGGTGGCGACGATGGAGGCCATCGCCGACGCCGGCCTGGACGGCTGGGCGGGGAACCGCGAGCGCGCAGGCGTGTGCATCGGGTCGGGCATCGGCGGCCTGCCTATGATCGAGGAGACCGTGCACCGGTACTTCGAGAGCGGGCCGCGCAAGATCAGCCCGTTCTTCGTGCCCGGGTCGATCATCAACATGATCTCCGGCCTCGTCTCGATCCACTACGGCTACAAGGGACCGAATCTCGCCACGGTCTCGGCCTGCTCGACCGCCAATCACAGCCTGGGGGAGGCCGCGCGGCTGATCGAGTACGGCGACGCCGACGTGATGGTCGCCGGCGGCTCCGAGTCGACGGTGAACGCGGTCGGCATAGGCGGGTTCTGCGCGGCGCACGCGCTCTCGCATCGCAACGACGACCCCGCGACCGCCAGCCGGCCCTGGGACGTCCACCGCGACGGCTTCGTGCTGGGCGAGGGCGCCGGCGTGCTCGTGCTCGAGGAGCTCGAGCACGCGAGGGCCCGCGGTGCCCGCATCTATGCCGAGCTCGCGGGCTACGGCATGAGCGCCGACGCCCACCACATCACCGCCCCGCCGGAGGACGGCGACGGCGCGCGGCGCAGCATGCTGAACGCGCTCGCCAACGCCGGCATGGCGGCGATCGACGTCGATTACATCAACGCGCACGGCACGTCGACGCCGCTCGGCGACGTCGCCGAGTGCGTGGCCGTGCGGCGCGCCTTCGGCGAGCACGCCGACCGCCTGGTGGTGAGCTCGACCAAGTCGATGACCGGTCACCTGCTCGGCGCGGCCGGCGGCATCGAAGCGGTGTTCACCGTGCTCGCGATCCGCGACCAGGTCGCGCCGCCCACCGCGAACCTCTTCGAGGTCGACCCGAAGTGCGACCTCGACTTCGCGCCGCTCGCCGCGCGGCCGATGCCCATCCGCGCGGCGCTCTCCAACTCGTTCGGCTTCGGCGGCACCAACGCCACGCTCGCCTTCCGCAAGCTCTGATCCCGGCGGCGCCGCCCGCGCGGGCGGCCTGCCGACTCCGGCACGACCCCGGATGAAACGACTCCCAACGCTCGCCCCGCTCGCTGCCCCCCGAAGGGGCGGGTCAGTCGGTCGGGGCGGCCCCTTGCGACTGACATGGCCCTGATCGTCCAGAAGTTCGGCGGCACCTCGGTGGGCACCACCGAGCGCATCAAGAACGTCGCCCGCCGCGTGATCCACTACCACAACCGGGGCCACCAGGTGGTGGTCGTGGTCTCGGCGATGTCCGGCGAGACCAATCGGCTTCTGGGCCTCGCGAAGGAACTCTCCGCGAGCCCGGACCCGCGCGAGCTCGACGTCGTCGCGGCCACCGGCGAGCAGGTGACGATCGGGCTCCTCGCGATCGCGCTGTCGGGCATGGGCCACAAGGCGAGGAGCTACACCGGCGGCCAGGTGCGCATCCTCACCGACAGCGCGTACACCAAGGCGCGAATCCTCGACATCGACGAGGCCGCGATGCGCCGCGACCTCGAGGCGGGCACGATCGTCATCGTCGCGGGCTTCCAGGGCGTCGACGCCGAGGGCAACATCACCACGCTCGGGCGCGGCGGCTCGGACACCTCGGCGGTGGCACTCGCCGCGGCGCTCTCCGCGGACGAGTGCCAGATCTACACCGACGTCGACGGCGTGTACACGACGGACCCGCGCATCGTGCCCGAGGCGCGGCGGCTCGACCGGATCACCTTCGAGGAAATGCTCGAGATGGCGAGCCTGGGTTCCAAGGTCCTGCAGATCCGCTCGGTGGAGTTCGCGGGCAAGTACAGGGTCAAGCTGCGCGTGCTGTCGTCGTTCGAGGAGCCGGAGACGACCGGCCCCGGTACGCTCATCACCTACGAGGAAGACGAGAACATGGAGCAGGCTATCATCTCCGGCATCGCGTTCCAGCGCGACGAGGCCAAGATCACGCTGGTGGGCGTCGAGGACCGGCCTGGCATCGCCTACGCGATCCTCGGCACGATCGCGAAGGCGAACATCGACGTCGACATGATCGTGCAGAACATCGGCACGTCGGGCACCACCGACTTCTCGTTCACGGTGAACCGCAACGAATACCAGAAGGCGCAGGACGTGCTCAAGGCGGCGAACGGCAGCGCGTTCAAGGCGCGGGACATCATCGGCGACAACCGCATCGCCAAGGTCTCGGTCGTCGGCATCGGAATGAAGTCGCACGTCGGCATCGCCTCGCGCATGTTCAAGGCGCTGGCCGACGAGAACATCAACATCCAGATGATCTCCACCTCCGAGATCAAGATCTCCGTGGTGATCGACGAGAAGTACATGGAGCTCGCGGTGCGGGTGCTGCACCGCGCGTTCGAGCTCGAGAAGGCGCCGGCCTAGTCGGCCGCCCCGGGGACGGGGCGTGTCCCCGCAGGGCGAGGACGCCGCGCGCGGCGCGGCGTCATGCCGTATCATCCGCGTTTCACCCGCGGACGTCCCGGAGAGGTCATGAGCCACAAGGTCTATGTCGACGGCCAGGAAGGCACGACGGGACTGCGCATCCACGAGTACCTCGCGCAGCGGCGCGACGTCGAGGTGCTGCGCATCGACCCGGAGAAGCGCAAGGACCCCGCCGAGCGCGCGCGGCTGCTCAACGCCGCCGACGTGGCGTTCCTTTGCCTGCCCGACGCCGCCTCGCGCGAAGCGGCCGCGATGGTCGCCAATCCGCGCACCTGCCTGATCGACGCCAGCACCGCGCACCGCACGGCGCCCGGATGGGTGTTCGGGCTGCCCGAACTCGCGCGAGACCAGCGCGAGAGGATCCGCGTGTCGAAGCGCATCGCCAATCCCGGTTGCCACGCCAGCGCGTTCATCCTGGCGGTGCGACCTTTGGTCGATGCCGGCCTGCTCGACACCGGCGCGCTGGTCGCGGCAACTTCGATCACCGGCTACTCGGGGGGCGGCAAGGGCATGATCGCCCAGTACGAGGCCGGGGGCGACCCGAAGCTCCGGGCGCCCCGTCCCTACGGGCTCGGCCTCGCGCACAAGCACCTGCCCGAGATGGTGGCCCACACGGGGCTGCGCTCGGCGCCGGTGTTCCTTCCGATCGTCGCCGACTTCTACAAGGGACTGGCGGTGAGCGTGCCGCTGCACCTCGCGGCGCTGCGCCCGGGGACCACCGCCGCGCACGTGCGCGAGGCGCTGGCGGAACGTTACGCCGGAGAGCGCTTCGTCCGGGTGATGCCGCTCTCCGACCACGAGACGCTCGCCGCGGGCTTCTTCGACGTGCAGGGTTGCAACGACACCAACCGCGTCGACCTCTTCGTCTTCGGCAGCTCGACGCAGGCGCTCCTGATCGCGCGCCTCGACAATCTCGGAAAGGGCGCGAGCGGCGCCGCGGTGCAGTCGATGAACGTGCACCTCGGGCTCGACGAGGCCCTCGGGCTCTGAGCCCACGCCGGGGCCCTCGCGGCGCCCGGCGAATCGACCGTCGATCGCGGGCGGCGCACGACGCGGCCGTGCGCAGGCGCCGCCGCCGGCGAGCGTGGCGGCCGCGCCCCGCGCGGCCGCTTCCCGCAGCCGGGGACGCCTATAGACGTCATCAATAGAAACAATTGGATCGATAGGCGCTGTTGGCCTACAGTCCGCGACGTCAAGCCACCAACCAGAGGTCGAGACCATGTCAAGCGAAGCCAAGTGCCCGTTCGCCTCCGCACACGGCGCCCGAACCAAGGCCGGCGCCCAGTCCAACCGGGACTGGTGGCCGAACCAATTGAACCTGCGGATCCTGCGCCAGCACTCGGCGAAGTCCGATCCCATGGGGGAGCGCTTCGATTACGCGCGCGAGTTCGGGAAGCTCGACCTCGCGGCGCTGAAAAAGGACCTCCACGCTCTGATGACCGACTCGAGGGAGTGGTGGCCCGCCGACTGGGGCCACTACGGCGGCCTCTTCATCCGCATGGCGTGGCACAGCGCCGGGACCTATCGCATCACGGACGGCCGCGGCGGCGCGGGCACGGGCAACCAGCGCTTTGCGCCGATCAACAGCTGGCCCGACAACGGCAACCTCGACAAGGCGCGTCGGCTGCTCTGGCCGATCAAGCAGAAGTACGGCAATCGCATCTCCTGGGCCGACCTGATGATCCTCGCCGGCAACTGCGCGCTGGAGTCGATGGGCTTCAGGACCTTTGGCTTCGGCGGCGGACGCGTCGACATCTGGGAGCCCGAGGAGGACATCTACTGGGGTTCCGAAGCCGAGTGGCTCGGGGACAAGCGCTACAGCGGCAATCGCGAGCTCGAGAATCCGCTCGGCGCGGTGCAGATGGGCCTGATCTACGTGAACCCCGAGGGTCCGAATGGCAATCCCGACCCGGTTGCATCCGGCCGCGACGTCCGCGAGACCTTCGCCCGCATGGCGATGAATGACGAGGAAACGGTCGCGCTGGTCGCCGGCGGCCACACCTTCGGCAAGGCGCACGGCGCGGGCGACCCGAAGCTGGTCGGCCCCGAGCCTGAAGGGGCCCCCCTCGAGGAGATGGGCCTCGGCTGGAAGAACGCCTTCGGCAGCGGCAAGGGTGTGCACACCACGACCAGCGGCATCGAAGGGGCATGGAAGCCGAACCCCACCCGGTGGGACAACGGCTACTTCGACATGCTCTTCGGCTACGAGTGGGAGCTTGTGAAGAGCCCCGCGGGCGCGTGGCAGTGGCTCGCCAAGGACGTGCGGCCCGAGCACATGATTCCCGACGCCCACGACCCGTCGAAGAAGCACCGCCCGATGATGACCACGGCGGACCTGTCGCTGCGCTTCGATCCGATCTACGAGCCGATCTCGCGGCGCTTCCACAAGGATCCGCAGGCGTTCGCCGACGCGTTCGCGCGTGCTTGGTTCAAGCTGACGCACCGCGACATGGGACCGCGCTCGCGCTACCTCGGCCCGGAAGTACCCAAGGAAGAGCTGATCTGGCAGGACCCCGTTCCCGCGGTCGATCACGAGCTCGTCGGTGAGCAGGATGTCGCGGCGCTGAAGGCGAAGATCCTCGCGTCGGGCCTTTCGACATCGCATTTGGTGACGACGGCTTGGGCGTCGGCGGCGACGTTCCGCGGTTCCGACATGCGCGGGGGCGCCAACGGGGCGCGCATCCGCCTCGCGCCGCAGAAGGACTGGGAGGCGAACCAGCCGGCCGAGCTCGCGAAGGTGCTGGCGAAGCTGGAAGCGATCCAGAAGGACTTCAACGCGGGCCAGACGGGCAGGAAGCGCGTGTCGCTCGCCGACCTGATCGTGCTCGGAGGCTGCGCGGCGGTCGAGGCCGCGGCGAAGCTCGCGGGCTACGACGTCGCCGTGCCGTTCGCGCCCGGTCGAACGGACGCCTCTCAGGCGCAGACCGACGTCGAGTCGTTCGCCGTGCTTGAGCCGAAGGCGGACGGCTTCCGCAACTACCTGGGCGCGGGCATCGCCACGCCCGCCGAGGAGCTCTTGGTCGACCGCGCGCAGCTGATGACGCTGACCGCGCCCGAGATGACGGTGCTGGTCGGGGGCTTGCGTGCGCTCGGCGCCAACGTCGGGGCGTCGAAGCACGGCGTGCTCACGACGAGGCCGGGAACGCTCTCCAACGACTTCTTCGTAAACCTCCTCGACATGGCCACCGAATGGCGCCCTTCGGCCACCGAAGGCGTGTACGAGGGTCGGGACCGGGCGAGCGGGCAGGTCCGGTGGACCGGCACGCGCGTCGACCTCGTGTTCGGCTCGAACTCCGAGCTGCGGGCGATCGCCGAGGTCTATGCCTGCGACGACAACCGGCGCAAGTTTGTCGACGACTTCGTCGCGGCGTGGAGCAAGGTGATGAACCTCGACCGGTTCGACCTCGCGTAGGCAGGGTTCGGCGCGGCCGGTACGCTCGGGTTCCGCGCCGCTTCGCGTCAGCCAGCCCCGCCTCGCGCGGGGCTGCGCCTTTCTCGTCGGGGCTGCGACGGCTGCAGCCGGGGCGGTGGCCGTTGCCCCCTGCGCTGCGCCGCGGACGCTGGAAGGTGGCGGAGACGGAGGGATTCGAACCCTCGATACAGGTTTTGGCCCGTATGCTCCCTTAGCAGGGGAGTGCCTTCGACCTCTCGGCCACGTCTCCAGAAACAGGTGATTCTACCGTCCGTGGCCGGGTGGCGCCACCCGACGCAGGCGGCAGCCCCGGGAGCCCCTGACCCGCCGGACGGAGCACGGCGGCTCGCGCGCGCGCCGCGGAGGGGACGCGGTGGCGCGGCCACGACGCCCGCTCGTCGGCCTGCGATGGGACTTTTTGAGACAGGCGCAAGGTGTTCGGACGCCGCGTTGACGACGGTCAAGGCCACGGGTTCTGCGTGGCGTAGGGTGAATTCGAGGGAGGTCTCCGCAGGCGGCGACCGATCGTCCGGCCGCGGGACCGCCCGTCACGCGAAGAGGCCGTCGATGCAAGTTCCCCTCCAGATCACGTTGCGCAACCTTCCGCAGTCCCCGGCGCTCGAGGAACTGATCCGGCGCAAGGCCCAGAAGCTGGACGCCTTCCGCCCTGGCATTACGAGTTGTGCGGTCACTGTCGAGGCGCCGCACCGGCACCAGCGGCAGGGACGCGAGTTCGCGGTGCGGATCGACCTGCACGTCCCGGGACGCGAGATCGTGATCACCCGCGAGCACGACGAGGATGTCTACGTCGCTTTGCGCGAAGCCTTCGAGATCGCCGTTCGCCAGGTCGACGCGAACGCACGCGTCCTGCGCGGCGAGGTGAAGTCGCACGCGATGCGCTAGGCGAGGGGATCAGGGGTCGAGGAAGCCCTCGGCACGAAGGCCGCGGGCGATGCGCTCGGCCATCGCCCGGTAGCCGGCTGCGTTCAGGTGGACCGGATCGGCGCGCATGGCGGGCTGGCCGAGGAGGTCGGCGAGCCCGGCGTCGACGAGGGGGGCGGCGAGCGTGCGGCTCGCCTCGGCGTACAACGGGGCGTCGGCGAGGCCCGACAGCCCGAGGCGCGGCACCGGGAGCAGCACCATCGCCGCGGCAGCCTCGCGCGTGGTCGCCGCGCATGCCGCGAGCGCGTCGGCGACTTCCGCATCGGGGCGGCGGCGCAGGAAGTCGTTGCCGCCGAGCAGCACGAGCACGAGCGCGGGGCGATGCTCCCCGATCAGTTCCGGAAGCCGCTCGCACCCCTCGGCCGCGGTCTCGCCCGGAACGCCCGCGTTCACCACGCGCCACCCCGTCAGCGAGGCGAGGACCGTCGGATAGTTCGACCCAGCGCCGGCGCCCGTCCCGTAGGTGAGGCTGTCGCC
>Ga0114939_10000742_pt1 | contig 26855 bp, 23 predicted proteins | sample AshMeaCrysSpring_FD_87196 | JGI IMG/M metagenome (GOLD analysis project Ga0114939, IMG submission 87196) | Groundwater microbial communities from Big Spring, Nevada to study Microbial Dark Matter (Phase II) - Ash Meadows Crystal Spring | ecosystem: Environmental > Aquatic > Deep subsurface >...
CCCGCGCGGTGAGTTCGTGTCCGGAGACGCCGATGACCAACATCAGTCCGCTTCCTTCAGGTCGAGGGCGAGGCGCTCGTCCTCGCGCCATTGCGAATAGGGGCGCGAGGCCAGCGCCAGATTGTAGTAGCGCTGCGCGCGGGTGGCTTCGGCGCCTAGCCATTCGGGCCTGGCAAACACTTGATCGACGCTATCCAGCTCGATCTCGGCGACCACCAGCCCGGCGTTGTCGCCGAGGAATTCATCGATTTCCCACCGATGGCCGGCGTGCTGCACGTAATGCCGCCGCTTGTCGATGGTGCCACCCACGCACAGCGCGAGCAGCGCGCGCGCATCGGCGACGGGGATCGCGTAATCGAACTCCTGCCGGCTGGGGCCGGCTTCACGCGACTTGATGTTGAGGAACGCCGCGTCGCCCTCGATGCGCACACGCACCGAAGTCTGCATCGCGCCGGAATCGACGATCGCAAGGTCATTGAGGTAGCCCTGCGCCATCGGCACCACCTTGTGTGCCGCAGCGCGCCAGCCGTCGCCATTGAGCAGGAACTTGCGTTCGATCTCGATGCCCATCGCGGCGGCCTGCCTTCAGCGCTTCTTCGGTGGGTCGAACACGGCGATCGACTCGACGTGCGCGGTATGCGGGAACATGTCCATCACCCCGGCCTCGCGCAGGGTCCAGCCGGCATCGTTGACCAGCCAGCCGGCATCGCGCGCCAGCGAGCCCGGATGGCAGCTCACGTACACGATCCGCCTGAGGCCCTTCAGAGGTAGCTGCTTCAACACCTCGATCGCGCCCGAGCGCGCCGGATCCAGCAGCAGCTTGTCGAACCCAGACTTCAGCCAGGGCTGCCCGGCGAGGTCCTGGGCGAGGTCGGCGGCGAAGAACTGCAGGTTGGCCAGGCCGTTGCATTCGGCGTTCGCGCGGGCGCGCCGTACCAGCCCGGCATCGCCCTCGACGCCAACCACCGCGCCGTCGCCGGAGGCACGCGCCAGCGGCAGGGTGAAGTTGCCCAAGCCGCAGAACAGGTCGAGCACGCGCTCACCCGGCTGCACGTCCAGCAGTTCCAGCGCCCGCGCGATCATCGCCTCGTTGAGCTTGGCGTTGACCTGGATGAAGTCCAGCGGGCGGAACCGCAGCTCGACGTCCCACTGCGGCAGGCGGAACGACAGCGCGACGTCGGCCCCGAGCGGGTGCACCGAGTCGATGCCGCCGGGCTGCAGGAACAGCGCGAACCCGTGTTCGGCGGCGAACGCCGCCAGCTTCGCGCGGTCGCCATCCGACAGCGGCTGCAGGTGGCGGAACACCAGCGCGATGGCGTCGTCGCCGGCGATGAATTCGATCTGCGGGATGTCGCGGCGCGCGTCCAGGCCATCGACCAGCGCACCCAGCGCCGCCACCTTGAAGCCCAACTGCGGCACCACCACATGGCATTCGTCGATATCGGCGACGAAACGCGGGTCCTGCTCGCGGAACCCGACCAGGGTCTTGTCCTTCTTCTCGACCCGGCGCACCGAGAAGCGTCCCTTGCGGCGATAGCCCCAGCTGTCCCCGCGCAACGGCGGCAGCACGCTTTGCGGCGCCACATGGCCGATGCGTTGCAGGTTGTCCAGCAGCGTGCGCTGCTTCGCTTCGATCTGCTTGTCTTCGGCAAGATGCTGCAGCACGCAGCCGCCACAGGTGCCGAAATGCGGGCAACGGGGGGCGACACGATCCGGCGATGCCTCGATCACCTCCAGCGTCTTCGCTTCGTCGAAATGCCGCGAACGAGCGGTTTGCTGCACGCCGACCGTCTCGCCCGGCAGGGCACCGGAGACGAAGACGGTCTTGCCCGCCTGGGCATGGCCTTCCGGCCAGCGCGCGACGCCACGCCCGTCATGGATGAGATCGACGATGGAAACGGTCTTGGGCGATTGATCGAGGCGGGCCACGGGGACATGCGCAGCGGAGGGCCGCGCATTGTCGCATCGACCCTACAGCCCGGCCAGCAAGCCGCGTTCGCGTACGATCCGCAGCAGGTCGGCGCGCGTGCGGGCTCCGAGCTTTTCCATCAGGTTGGCGCGGTGCCGGTACAGGGTCTTGTCACTGATCCCGAGGTCGGCGGCCACTGCCTTGGGCGGCCGATCGGCCAGCAATCCGCGCAGGGTATCGCGCTCGCGCTGGGTCAGGTTCGGGACGGCCTGCGCGCGGATGCCCGCCGGGGCGAGGTCGCTGCTCAGCGCCTGTTCGCCGGCGACGATGCGCAGCAGCAATACCGGTAATTCGTCAGCCGCCATCGCCTTCGTCACGTAACCGTTGGCGCCCGATTCCAGTGCGCGCAGGACCAAGGCCGGATCGTCGTGCATGCTCAGCATCACCCGCTTCATCGCCGGGGCGGCCTGCGCCAGCAGCGGCAGCAGCGCCAGGCCACTGCCACCCGCACCAAGGCTGATGTCCAGGATGGCGATGTCCGCGATGCCACGCCGCGCGAGCTGCAGGGCCTCATCGGCGGACGCGGCCTCGCCCGCCACCTCGAAACCGGGGATCCCGTCGAGCAGGCGCTTGAAGCCTTCGCGGACGATGGCGTGGTCGTCGATCAGCAGCAACCGTTGCATGGGCGCAGTGTGCCAGCCACAGGCGGGTGCCATGCGAGAAAAACTCGCGGTGCCCGCCCCGGGCGACGCGCGGCGGTTAGGCTTGGCGGATGCCAACCACGCCTCCCCTCCACGCGCAGGTGTTCGACCAGGCATGGCCTGGCGGCACCGCATGGCCCGCCGGCGCGCTGTTGGCAGCCGGATTCACCGGGCTGTACTTCGCGATGGGGCTCGTCCAGTTCTACCACTGGAACCTGGCGACGGGCCTGCTGTTCGCCACGCTGTGGTGCTTGCCGCCCCGGTGGTGGCCGCTGGTGTTCACCGCCACGATCGTGGCCCGGATCCTGAGCGGGGTCCTCCAGTATTCGATTTCCGGTGCGCCCGGCAGCTTCCTGGGGTACTGGAGCGGACCCGTCCAGTTCATGCTGGGCAATCTGCTGGAGCCGTTCCTGGTGGCATCCGGCGTGCTGCTGCTGCGCGCGTGGCGGACGCAGCCGACGACGCCTGCATCCGGCCCGGCCATCGCGCTGCTGCACGCCGCCGCGCTCCTCTCGGCGCTGGCCGTGGTCGGCAAGGACCTTGCCTACGTGATCCATGACGGGGTGATCGCGGACGTGCGCCGCGCGGTGATCTACAACCCGGTGGCGATCGGCGGGCCGGGGTCGTGGTCGCTGCTGGCGACCTTCGGGATCAAGAATGCCCTTGGCAACTTCATCGGCATCATGCTGGTGGCACCGTTGGCATGGTGGCAGGCCCGCCTGCAGCACCGGATCGGGTCGTCCACGATCCTGCGCGCCGGCGTACGCTGGCTGCTGCCTGCCGTGGCCGCCTACCTCGCATTGACCCTGGCGACACCCGGCAGCCAACTGGCGGAACTGCTGCGCCTGCTGTTGCTGTCCGCGATGGCGGTGTTCGCCATGCGCCACGGCTGGCGCGGCGCGGCCCTGTCGATGCTGGCGGCCAGCCTGGCGATCGCGCTGGAGGACCACGGCGGCATGTCCACCCTCAACCCGGTCTGGATGCAGCTGTTCATCGCGCTGGCCGGCGCGATGGCGCTGCTGTTCGGCGCCGCCGTGGACGACCTGCGGCAACAGGGCGAGTCACTGGCCGCAGCACGCGACACCAGCGCCCGGCTTGCGGCCGACCTGCATGCCGCGGCCGCGCGCAACCTGCAGACCGAAGAACGCGAGCGCCGCCGCCTGGCCGGCGAACTTCACGACGAATTCGGGCAGACCCTGACCGCGATGCAGACCCACCTGAAACTGGCGCAACCCGAATTCATGGAGATCGGCCACCCGGGCGTGGCCGACACGCTGATGGAACTCACCCGCACCATGCGCCAGAACATCTCAGGGGTGCTGGAATCGCTGCGACCGGCGGCGCTGGACGAACTCGGCCTGTATGGCGCGATCGATCGCGGCAGCCTGCGCAACCTGGCCGAGGACGCGGGGCTCGCCTTCCATGTCCAGCTCGAAGGCGACGCGCGCCTGCTGGCCCTACTCGACGACACCCACCGCATCGCCGCCTACCGCGCGGTGCAGACCTCCGTCACCAATGTGGTCCGCCACGCGCAAGCCAGCCACTGCACGGTGCGGATCCGCGCCAACCAGCGCAGCGGTAGGCTGTGGCTGTTCCTCGACATCCTCGACGACGGTGTCGGCAACAGCGCGTGGATCACGCCGAGGCACGGCCTCACCGCCCTGCGCGACCGCATTACCGCACTCGGCGGCCGGATGACCCTGCGTGATCGCAACCCCGGGCTGCGCGTGCATCTCCTGCTGCGGCAGATGATCAGTGAGCAGCGGCACCCGCCAGGCGAGATTGCCTGACAGGCGATCCTATGCGAGCAGGTCATTTGGTTCTGCAATCCAAGCGGCCCGCCGAAGCGGGCCGTCGGTGCATCGCGCTGTAAGCCGGATTACTTCTGCTTCCAGCCGCCGCCGCTCTGGTACCACCAGCCGCTGCGCGCGCTGTCCACCCATTGCCTGGCGAACACGTCGCGGATCTGGCTTTCCCACTCGGGATGGCCGTTGGCCACCGCGACTTCGCGGTACACCGCCTTGCGGTCGCGGTTGTCGTCGGCCACCGCGGCATTCATCGCCACGCGGTCCTTCAACTCCAGCTTGCCGGCATCGCGCACGCTGATCATGCCGTCGCTGGTGAAGCCGAGCGCGCCGCTGTCGAAGCCCGCGCGCAGCGTGCCGTTGAAGCGCGCTTCCATGCGGGCCTGGATCGCCTGGATCGCCGGGGTCTTGATGCTGATGTCGGGGGCCGACTGCGCCTGCGCGCTGCCGATGCCGATCAGCACCAGCGGATCGAAATCGAAGCGGCGCTGCAGCATGGCCATGCCGCCACCGCCGTCCTTGGAGCTGTCCTTGATCTCGACCTTGTCGGCCTCGTCGATCACCTTCTCGACGAACTCGCGCGCCGCTTCCTTGGCCTCGGCCGCCGGGAAGTACACATTGATGGTCACGCAGGCGGTGAGCAGCAGCGCCCCCACGACCGGGATCCCGAACACCTGTTTCATCGCAAAGCTCCTGTTGGACCACGCCGAAGGGGATCTGGCATTGCGGATCATTCGAACACCGGTTTCACCTCACCCGACCCGACCGCCATCAGGCGTTCGACGAGCGTGGGCCAATCCACCTGCCTGTTGAAGCCGACCACGCCCAGGCGCGGGATTCCGGCGCCTTCCACGATAGTAAAGGCGTTGTTGGCTGAATGCAGGCCGGACATCGAGCAGACCTCGTTCGCCAGCCGGCAGCCGATGCCGATCCGGCGGTAGCCGAAATCGTCGAACAGGCCGATCAGCTGGCCCTGCAGGCTGGTCACGAAGCTGGCATCGCCGACGCTGCTGATGTTCTGCACCGCGCGCTGGCTGATCCGCTGCTTCACCCCGGGCCGCGCATCGGTGATGAAGCGCGCGTCGAACGCGACCGGCGTCCAGTCGACCAGGCGCAGCCCTTCGATGCGGCCGTCGAGGCGGCCGGTGATGCTGCCGAAGCCGAGCACCTCCGTCAGTGGCAGCAGGTCGAGGTCGTCGAGGGCGATGTCCGCGCTCAGGCTGGGCGCGCTCCCGAACGGACGTTCCAGTGCCAGCGAGCTGAAAGCGACCCGGCCATCGAACAACTGCATCGACAGGCCGCCATCGAAATCGATGCGCTCGTTGGCGTAGCGCGCGTTCGGGATGGTGCCGCTCAGCCGGCCCTGGAACGCAGGCAGCCCGAGCGCTTCGGAGACGCGGCCGAAGTCGATGTCGTCCAGTACCAGCGCGAACCGGATATCGGCGCCGGCCTCGCCCTGCGGCGGGCGGATGGTGAGGTCGCGGAAGGTCATGCGCCCGCCGAGCAGCGGCACGATGGCGTCCTCGCGGAAGCGCAGCAGGCCGTCGGCGCTCGCGAACGGCAGGCGTGCGGCATCGAAGTCCAGGCCGTACAGCTTGCCGCCGTGCCAGCGCAGTTCGCTCTGCACCGGCGCTCCGGCCGAATAGCGCACGTCGCCCTGCAGGCCATCGAACACGAAGCGTTCGTTCGGATCGCGCAGGTCCACGCCGTGCAGCGACGCTTCGGCGACCTGCAGCAATCCATCGCGCACCTGCACGCGCAGGTCGATCGCACCGTGCAGGTCGACGTCGCCCATGCCGAACAGGCCCAGCCAGCCGGACAGGTAGCGTTGCCGAAGCGGCGACATGTCGCTGCTATGCACGGCGATATCGAGCGCCTGCAGGCTGGCATCGATGCCGAAGCGGGCACTGCCCTCGGCGGCGAGGGCGTTGCCGTCACGCCATTCGATGCGCGGCAATTCCCAGGCGGCGCCCGCGTGCTGCAGGGCATCGAGGCGCAGGCCCACCGGCGTGGCCGGCAACGCGACATAGGTGTTCCCAGCCAGGAATTCGCCGCCGCGCAATTCGCCATCCACCGCCAGCAGCGAGAGCGCCGGCGTGGTGCGGTAATCGATGGCGAAGCGGCCGCCGAGGTTCTCGCCCGCGATGGTGGCATCGGCGGTTTCCACTCCGATCCCGCGCCACGCAAGCAGACCCGAGATGCGCAACGGGCGGTTCGCGGGCGCATCGATGGTCAGCCGCGCATCCAGCTCGCCGGACTTGAAGCGCGCCTCCGGCCACGCCTTGGCAAGCAGCACCTGCGCCCATTGCACAGGCACGCGGGTCAGGTCGAACGAGGTCAGGTCAGGGGAAGCGGCATTGCGATCCAACGCGATCCGCGCCTTGCCCTGCGCAAGCGAGGCGTGGGTGGTCGCGGCATCGAAACGCACCGCCAGTTGCATGGGCGGCGAACGCCCGGAGCGCAGCGCCCCCTCGCATCGCCAGCCGTCCTCGCCATCGCGCCGCAACGGGCAACGCCAGTACAGGTCGCGGTAGCGGTAGCCGAGGTCCGGCGCATCCACCCTGCCCGCCCACAGTTGCAGATCACCGGTGGATCCGCCCGCCGGCCAGTCGACCCGCACGCGCACCTGCTGCAGCGTGGCCACCGGCGTCACCACCCGGTCGATCCTGGCCTGCATGCCGCGCGCCTGCACCTGTGCCGCGCCGAGCGCGGCCAGCAGGCCAAGACTTGCCGTTATGATCCGTCGCGACATGCGGGAAGCATACAAACACCGGGGCGCGAGACGATGAAGCCCGCACATGACGCTTGGCCGAGGTTGCTGCTGGTCGAGGACGATCCGGTCAGCGCGGCGTTCCTGCGCGAGGCCGCGGCCGCCCTGCCCGCGACGGTCGACCTGGCCAGCACCATGGCCGAGGCGCTGGCCTGCGCCTCGACGCAGCAACACGACCTGTACCTGTTCGATGCCAACCTGCCGGATGGTCGCGGCGAGACCCTGCTGGGCCAGTTGCGGGAGTTCGGCCTGGCCGCGCCTGCGCTTGCCCACACCGCTGCGCGAGAAGGCGCGCTGCGCGACCGGCTGCTGGCCGCTGGCTTTGTGGACGTGCTGTGCAAGCCGCTGGCGGTGGCGGAGCTGCAGGACGCGCTGCGTTGCCACCTCGCGCTGCCACCAACGGGTTGCGGGACGTTGCCGAGTTGGGACGACGACGCCGCGCTCGCCGCGCTCGGTGGACAGCAGGCGCACGTAGTGGCGCTGCGCGATCTGTTCCTCAAGGAATTGCCCGGTCAGCGCGAGCGCATCGAGGCCGCGAGCGTGCAAGGCGACGAGGCGGCGATCCGCGCGGAGCTGCATCGCCTGGTCGCGAGCTGTGGCTTCGTCGGTGCGCCACGGCTGGCGGCCGCAGTGCGGGACCTGCAGGCGGCACCGCGGGATGCGCACGCCCTGCAGCGCCTGGGGGTCGCGATCGACGATGTGCTTTCGCAGGAGCGGAGAGAAAAGGCGCGGAGAGAAATGGGGTCAGAGTGAAGTTCCCCATCCGGGATGCTGCGCGCACTGCAGTCGCTCGACGGGGAATTCACCCTGACCCCTTTTCTCCCAGCCGGCCCAACCGCCCCAGTTCACCCAGCATCTCCCAGGACTTCAGCCCGCGCCCGCCAAGGTAGTGCAGCAAGACGGCGCGCAATGGCAAGCGCAGGCTGGCCAGGTCATCGCGTTGCGGCACATGGTCCGCCGCCAGCGCCAGCAACGCCGATCCGGTCGCGGTTTCGCGGCGAGCGCCATCGCGTTCGCTCAGCACGCGCCGCGGGCCATGCTCCGGATCCAGGGTGTAGCGGGCCGCGGGATCGACCGGCAGGCCGTCGCCATCGGCATCGAAGGCGAAGCCGAAGCCCAGCGCCTCCAGCAGGTCGCGCTCGAAGCGGCGCAAGGTCCAGGCCAGTGTTTCGCCCTCGCGCAGGCGTTCGCGCGCCAGTCCGTACGCGGCATGCAGCTCGGGTTGCGGGTCCTGCCGCGGCACCAGCCTCAGGCACAACTCGTTGAGGTAGAACGCCGCCATCGCCGCATCGCCGTGCAGCAGCGGTGCGGCATCAATCGCTTCGGCGGACGCGAGCTGGGCGAGTTCGCCCCGCTGCACGGCATCGAAACGGACCGACTGCAGCGGCTGCAGCGCGGCCCGCAGCACGTGGCGCTTCGCGCCCTGCACCCCGCGCGCGACCAATCCGACGCGGCCATGCGCGGCGCTCAGCACTTCGACCAGCAGGCTGGTTTCGCGCCATGGGCGCGCATGCAGGACGAAGGCAGGTTCGGCGGTGTAGCGCATTTCCCTAACGCCTCCCCCTGCCCGATGGGCAGGGGGAGCTTGGGAGGGGATGGGTTTCCATCATCGACAAGCGCTTCCCCTCCCCCGGCCCTCCCCTGCTTCGCAGGGGAGGGAGCAAGCTTCATCAGTCGTGGTAGCCCAGCGCGCGCAGGGCGGCCTCGTCGTCGCTCCAGCCTTCGCGCACGCGCACCCAGGTCTGCAGGAACACCTTGCTGTCGAACAGGCGCTCCATCTGCAGGCGCGCGCGGCTGCCGATCTCGCGCAGGCGCTCGCCGGACTTGCCGATCACGATCGCCTTCTGGCCGTCGCGCTCGACCCAGATCACGGCGTCGATGCGGTAGATCGGCTGCCGGCCGGTCAGGTCTTCCTGGAACTTCTCGACCTCGACCGTGGTCGCGTACGGCAGTTCCTCGCCGAGCTGGCGCATCAGTTGCTCGCGCACCAGCTCGCCGGCCAGGAAGCGCTTGCTCTTGTCGGTAATCTCGTCCTCTGCATACATCGGCACAGCTTCCGGCACCAGCGCCAGCAGCGTATCGACCAGCGACGCCAGCCCCTTGCGCTTGAGCGCGGACAGCGGATGCACGGCGGCGAAGTCGCGGCCCTCGCTGACCCTGGCGATGAACGGCAGCAGCTCGCCCTTAACCCTGATCTTGTCGACCTGGTTGACCACCAGCACCACCGGCAGGCCCGCATCATGCAGCACGTCGAAAGCCAGGCCGTCCTCCGCATCCCAGCGGCCGGCCTCGATCACCAGCACCGCCGCATCCACGCCTTCCAGCGCGCCGCGAGCGGCGCGGTTCATCATCCGGTTCATCGCCTTGCCCGAACGCTTGCCCTGCTCGCCATGGATGCCGGGCGTGTCCACCAGTTGCAGCTGGCCGCCCGCAAAGGTGGCGATGCCGAGCAGGCGGTGGCGCGTGGTCTGCGGCCGGTTGGAGGTGATGCTGACTTTGGCCCCGACCAGGGCGTTGACCAGGGTCGACTTGCCGACGTTCGGCCGGCCGATCACTGCGACCGCGCCGCTGCGCTGCGTCTCGTTGCTCATGCTTCGATGATCCTCAACGCGGCGTCCGCCGCCTGCTGTTCCGCGGCGCGGCGCGACCCGCCCTCGCCCTCGGTGTGTATCGCCGGATCCTGCAGCGTGCAGGCCACGCGGAAGGTCCGCGCATGGTCGTCACCACCCTCCTCGATCAATGCATAGCGCGGCAACGGCCTGCCACGGGCCTGCACCCATTCCTGCAAGCGTGTCTTCGCATCCTTGCCGAGCTTGTTGGCCGGCGGCAGCGCCGCGATCAGCGGCACGAACCACGGCATCACCGCCGAGCGGCAGGCCTCGAAGCCCGCATCCAGGTGGATCGCCGCGACCAGTGCTTCCAGCGCGTCGGCCAGGATCGAATCGCGGCGATGTCCGCCGGTCTTCATCTCCCCGGGGCCGAGCACCAGGTGCTCGCCAAGGTTGAGCTGGCGCGCGATGCCGGCCAGCGCGGACTCGCGCACCAGCTCGGCGCGGGCACGGGTCAGCGCGCCTTCGTCGGCATTTGGCCAATGCAGGTAGAGCGCCTCGGCGACGAACTGGTTGACCAGCGCATCGCCCAGGAATTCGAGGCGTTCGTTGTGCGGGCTGCCGGCGCTGCGATGGGTCAGCGCCTGAGCAAGCAGCGCCGGGTCGGCAAATGCATGCCCGGCGAATGCCCGCGGCGTGGCATCATTGCGCGGCTGCGCCACGCACGACTGCCTGCTCTGCATGGAACTTGCCAACCACGTCGAGATTGGCAAAGAGTTCCTCGCGGCGCTCGTATTCGACCAGCAGGTTGTAGCCGGTATCGGTGGAATCGATCTTCAGCATCTCGGGCTTGATGATCTTCACGTAGTCGATCTTCAGGTGCCGGGCGAACATCGAGCGGATCTTCTCCTTCGAGGCGTTGCTCGCGTCCTGCTCATTGGCGATGCTGGCCAGGGCCTTCTTCACCGAATAGAACTCGATGTACATCGGCACGACCTTCATCGCCGAGTACAGGAAGAACATGACCACCGCCAGGGTGATCAGGAATCCGAGCATGGTCATGCCGCTTTGCTTGCGATTCATCGGTTCCCCTCGCGTTGGATTACGGAATCTTGCTGCCGATCCTGGAGACGTCCACCTTGCGGCTGGTGCTCCAGTCGAAGTTCATCCAGATCAGGAACGCCTTGCCGCGCAGGTTGGCTTCCGGCAGGAAGTGGGTCTCCCAGAACCGGCTGTCCTCACTGTTGTCGCGATTGTCGCCCATGACGAAATAATGCCCCGCCGGCACCGTCCAGTCACCTTCGCCCTGTCCATAGGGGGTATACGGCATGTCCTCGCGCTCCAGGACATGGTGCGGGCGCCCGGGCAGTCCCTCGGTCAGCTTGCTGGCCCCGGTCTCGCCGATGCCCTTGCCGACGCCCTCGTACAGGCCTTCCTCCCGGTACGGCAGCACCCGGCCATTCACCGTCACCTGGTTGTCGTGGTAACCGATGCGGTCGCCCGGCAAGCCGATCACGCGCTTGATCCAGTCTTCGCCCGGATGGTGCGGCGGGCGGAACACCACCACGTCGCCGCGCTGCGGCTCGCCATTGTCGAGGAACTTCTTGTTGGTGATTGGCCAGCGCAGGCCGTAGGCGAACTTGTTGACCAAGATGAAGTCGCCGATGAGCAGGGTCGGCATCATCGAACTGGACGGAATCCGGAACGGTTCGGCGATGAAGCTGCGCAGCCCCAGGACCAGCGCCAGGATCGGGAAGAATGCCTTTGCGTAGTCGACGAGCACCGGTTCCTTGGCTTCCTCGAGTACGCCGGCGGCGGCGGCACGGCGCCTGGCAAGGACCAGCTTGTCCAGCAGCCAGACCATGCCGCTCAACACGGTCAGCGCCACCAGGATCGTCTCGAACCACACCATCATGCCGCGTTCTCCATGTTGTCCCCTTCCGCCCGTCGGACCGCTTTTCCCGCGAAGCGGGAGCAGGGAAAGACTACTTGTTGTCCATCTGCAGCACGGCGAGGAATGCTTCCTGCGGAATTTCCACGCTGCCCACCTGCTTCATCCGCTTCTTGCCGGCCTTCTGCTTCTCCAGCAGCTTCTTCTTGCGGGTGGCATCGCCACCGTAGCACTTGGCCAGCACGTTCTTGCGCATCGCCTTGACCGTGGTGCGGGCGATGATCTGCGCACCGATCGCGGCCTGGATCGCCACGTCGAACATCTGCCGCGGGATCAGTTCCCGCATCTTCTCGCATAGCTCGCGCCCGCGGCGATCGGCGTGCGAGCGATGCACGATGATGCTCAGCGCATCCACCTTGTCGCCGTTGATCAGGGTGTCCACGCGCACGAACGGGCCGGCCTCGAAGCGCAGGAAGTGGTAATCGAGCGAGGCATAGCCGCGGCTGACGGATTTCAGCTTGTCGAAGAAATCCAGTACCACCTCGGCCATCGGCAGCTCGTAGCTGACCTGCACCTGGCTGGCCATGTAGGTGATCCCGACCTGCACGCCGCGCTTGTCCTCGCACAGCTTGATCACGTTGCCGATGTAGTCGGGCGGGGTGAGGATGTTGGCGCGGATGATCGGCTCGCGGATTTCCTGGACCTGGTTGATCGGCGGCAGCTTGGCCGGGTTGTCCATCGGCACGATGCCGCCGTCGGTCTTCAGCACCTCGTAGATCACCGTGGGCGCCGTGCTGATCAGGTTCAGGTCGTACTCGCGCTCCAGCCGCTCCTGCACGATCTCCATGTGCAACATGCCGAGGAAGCCGCAGCGGAAGCCGAAGCCCATCGCCTCCGAGCTCTCCGGCTCGAAGCGCAGCGCGGCGTCGTTCAGGCGCAGCTTGTCGAGCGCCTCGCGCAGGTCCGGGTAGTCCTCCGCATCCACCGGGAACAGGCCGGCGAACACGCGCGGCTGCATTTCCTGGAAGCCGGGCAGCGGGCCGGGCGCGGGATCGCCGGACAAGGTCAGGGTGTCGCCGACCGGCGCGCCATGCACGTCCTTGATCGAGGCATGCACCCAGCCCACCTCGCCGGCGCCGAGCTTCTGTAGCTCCTTGCGCTTGGGGGTGAACACGCCGACCTTGTCGACCTGGTGGGTGCGGCCGGTCGACATCACCAGCAGCTTGTCGCCGGGCTTGATCTCGCCCTGCATGACGCGCACCAGGCTGACCACGCCCAGGTAGTTGTCGAACCAGGAATCGATGATCAGTGCCTGCAGCTTGTCGGTGTCGCGCGGCTTCGGCGGCGGGATGCGCTGGACGATGGCCTCCAGCACGTCGCGCACGTTGAGCCCGGTCTTGGCGCTGATCGCGACCGCGTCCGCGGCATCGATGCCGATCACCGCCTCGATCTCCTCCTTGACCTTGTCGATGTCGGCGGTCGGCAGGTCGATCTTGTTGAGGATCGGCACCACCTCCAGACCCTGCTCGACCGCGGTGTAGCAGTTGGCGACCGACTGCGCCTCCACGCCCTGGGCGGCATCGACCACCAGCAGCGCGCCCTCGCAGGCGGCCAGCGAACGCGACACTTCGTAGCTGAAGTCGACGTGGCCCGGGGTGTCGATGAAGTTCAGCTGGTAGGTGACGCCGTCCATCGCCGTGTACGGCAGCGACACCGACTGCGCCTTGATGGTGATGCCGCGCTCGCGCTCGATCGGGTTGGAGTCGAGCACCTGCGCCTCCATCTCGCGGTCCTGCAGGCCGCCGCAGAGCTGGATGATGCGGTCGGCCAGGGTCGACTTGCCGTGGTCGACGTGGGCGATGATCGAGAAGTTGCGGATGAACCGCATGGGGTCGTGCTGCATGAACGTGGGGGCTGCTTCTGGCGGCGACGGCCGCAGGTCGCGGCCGTCCGGGGTAAACTCAGGATTATCGCACAGCCCCGCCTGCGCCCTGCCGGGCGCAGGCGCCGTCGGACTCACTCGTCGACCGGGTTCACGGTGATGTACTGGGTGCCGCCACCGCGCCGGACCAGCAGCATCACCGCCTGTCCCGCCTTCAGCCCACGCAGTTGCGCATTGAGCGCGCCGGCGCTGCCCACGTCGTTGCGGCCCACCGCCAGCACCACGTCGCCCGGGCGCAGCCCGGCCTCGCGCGCGGCCATGCCCTCGACCCGCGCGACCAGCACGCCCTCGCCCGCCTGCAGACCCAGCCGGCTGCGCTGCTGCGGATCCAGGTCCTCGCCGACGATGCCCAGCGGATTCGCCTGCGCCGCCGCGGCCGGACGCGGCGCCGCCTCGTCGCGCCCCTCGCCCGTGCCGGCGAGGCGCTCGTCCAGCGCGTTGAGGGTGGCGGTGACGGTGCGCGGCTTGCCATCGCGCATCACGTCGACGCTGACTTTCGAACCCGGTGCCATGGCACCGACGATCGGCGGCAGGTCGCTGGACTCGTAGATCGGCTGTCCGTTGATCGCGCGGATCACATCCTGGCGGACGATCCCCGCACGTGCCGCGGGGCTGCCCGCCTGCACGTCAGCGACCAGCGCGCCGTTGCCATCGGCGATGCCCAGCAGCTTGGCCTGGTCGCGGCTCATTGGCTGGATCACCACGCCCAGCTGCCCGCGCACGACCTTGCCGGTCGCCTTCAATTGCTGCACCGCGCTCATCGCCACGTCGATCGGGATGGCGAAGCTGACGCCCATGTAGCCGCCCGAGTTGCTGAAGATCTGCGAATTGATGCCAACCACCTGGCCACGGGTATCGAGCAGCGGGCCACCGGAATTGCCACGGTTGATCGCCACGTCGGTCTGGATGAACGGCACGTAGCGCTGGTTGGCGTAGGGATTCGCGCGGCCAACCGCGCTGACGATGCCCGCGGTCACCGAATGGTCCAGGCCGAACGGGGACCCGATCGCGACCACCCACTGGCCGGACTTCAGCGCCTTGGAATCGCCGATCCGCAGGGTGGGCAGGCCGCTGGCGTCGATCTTCAGCAGCGCCACGTCGGACTGCTCGTCGCTGCCGACCACCTTGGCGGTGAACTCGCGGCGGTCGGCCAGGCGGATGCGCACGGTGTTCGCGCCATCGACCACGTGGTGGTTGGTCAGCAGATAGCCGTCCGCGGAGATGATGAAACCCGTGCCCTGCGACACCCCGCGTGGGCGCGCGTCCGGGCCGCCTGGCATGCCCGGCATCGGCATGCCGTCGGGACCGAAGAAGCGGCGGAAGAACTCGGGGATCTGCTCCTCATCGGGCATCTGTGGCTGCGCCGGCTGGGCCGCTGCAGTGCGCTGGCGGGCGCCGACCTCGGCTTCCACGCTGACCACCGCCGAGCCGACCCGGTCCACCAGGCGGGTGAAGTCGGGCAGGCCGACCACCAGTTCCGGCGCCGGCGTGGCGGCTTGGACCTGCGCATGCGCGGATGAGTACCAACCGGCAGCGCCGCCAACGGCAAGCGCCAGGGCCGCGGACAGCAGGACGGGACGGAGCGCGGAGGCGCGCTGGGAGGTGGCGAGCAGCGAAATGGGCATCGCGGACGAATCCTCGTAGTGCTTGGTGATCGGGGAAGGCAGGCGGCGACACGCCCAGGCGCGACATGCCGCCGCTGGACTCAGGGTTGCGGCGGGTCCTGCTGCGGGGCGGCCTGTGGCGCTGCCGGAGCATCGTCATCCGGTGCGCTGGCAGCGCCCACTGGCGGCAGGCGGCCGAAGCCGGCCTGGTCCTGGAACGGGTTGTAGGCACTCGCGCCGCGCAGGTGTTCGCCGAAGCCGACCGCAAGGCCGCTGCTGGCGTACTGCGGCAGCACCGAACGCGGCCACGGCCGGGTCACGATGCCGGGCTGTGGAATGCCGGCACCATTGCCGAGCATGCCGCCGTCCGCCACCGCCACCTGCGTGTCCGGTGCCGGCGAGCTGGCGGCCACCGACGGCGCCCGGGCCGGTGCACGCTGTTGCACGGCATTGCGTCCACGCTGCGGACGGCTGCCGGCCACGGCAACGGCACTGGCGGCCGCCATGACCTGCGCGGCACCGCCTGCACTGTCCATCGACGGCACACCCGTCAGCGGGGCGGCTGAAGGCTGGGCGTCGGGCGCCGTCGCGAAGGCGACCTGCACCGTGGGCGGCGCGACCTCGCCGGCCGGCTGGCGCGCCATCAGTGCAACCACCGCCAGCGATGCCGCCATCGCGGCACCGCCCCCCCAACGCAGCCATGCAGGTGTGCGCGTGCTGGGCGATGCCGGCGCGGCGACCGCGTCGCCGTGCAACGCTGCGGAGACCCGCGACGCGAAATCCGCCGGGAGCCGCTGCGCCGGGGCCAACCCGCGCATCACTTCGCCGGTCAATCGCCATCGTTCCCAGCATCCGGCCAACGGCGCATCGTGCTGCAGGCGGCGCAGCAGGAAGCGGGTCTGGTCCGCCGGCAGAGCCCCGTCCATCAGCGCGGACAGCTGTTCGCGGCTGCTGAGCTGCGTCAGGTCGTTGGCGACGGAATCTGGATTCATGCCTGCGGCTTCGATGTCTTTGGCGTTCATGCGTGCGAGCGTTTCGGGACTTGGTCGTGGTGGTCGAGGAGCGGTTTCATGCGGGCATCGATGGCTTCGCGGGCGCGGAAAATGCGCGAACGCACGGTACCGATCGGGCAATCCATGCGTTCGGCGATCTCCTCGTAGCTCATGCCTTCCACTTCGCGGAGGGTGATCGCATCACGCAGTTCCTGCGGCAGGTCTGCGACCGCGCGCAGCACCGTTTGTTCCAGCTGCTGGCGCATCAGTTCGCGTTCGGGCGTGTCGTTGTCGCGCAGACGCAGGCCGGATTCGAACTGCTCCGCGTCCTCGATCTCGATGTCGTCGGTCGGCGGCTTGCGGTTGCCCGAGGCCAGGTGGTTCTTCGCGGTGTTGACCGCGATCCGGTGCAGCCAGGTGGAGAACTGCGCATCGCCGCGGAAGCCGCCGATCGCGCGGTAGGCGCGGATGAAGGTGTCCTGCGCCACGTCCTGCACTTCCGCCCAGTCGTGGACATAGCGCGAAATGAGCGCGCCAACCCGGTGCTGGTACTTGCGCACCAGCAGGTCGAAGGCGGTGCTGTCCCCGCGTTGCACGCGGGCGACGAGGTCCTGGTCCAGCGCTTGCGACACGTCATCCTCGGCCATTGCGCCGGAGCCTCGCGAGTGGGCCCGTGCGTCCGGGCCTTGTGACAATGATGGCCGGGGGAAAGTTCCCGGGAGAGGCGAGCGACACCGTATTTGGTGTGGTATTCAAATCGACCCGGGATAGGATACGGGCCTACCCATACTGTTTCGGATGGTACGCGCATGGCCGCCACCCACACCGCGCCCGGCTTCGACGGACTGCGCTTCTCCCATTGGCAGGTGGAGCGCCGCGAGGACGGGATCCTCGTACTGTCGTTCGACCGCGCGGAATCCGCGGTGAACACCTTCAGCCAGGACGTGCTGCTGGAGCTGGGCGCGTTGCTGGAGAGGATGGCGATGGAGCCGCCGAAGGGCCTGGTGGTGCGTTCGGCCAAGGCTGCGTTCGCCGCCGGCGCCGACCTCAAGGCCCTCCAGGCGCTCGACGCGCGCGGCCAGGTCGGCGATTTCATCCAGCTCGGCCAGCAGGTGTTCCAGCGCATCGCCGAACTGCCCTGCCCCACGGTCGCCGCGATCCACGGCTTCTGCATGGGCGGCGGTACCGAAATCTCGCTGGCCTGCCGGTATCGCGTCGCCGCCACGGACGCCCGCATCGGCCTGCCCGAGATCAAGCTGGGCATCTTCCCCGGCTGGGGCGGCAGCGCGCGCCTGCCGCGCCTGGTCGGCGCACCGGCCGCGTTCGACATGATGCTGACCGGGCGCACGCTGTCCGCCCCCGCGGCGCGCGGGATCGGCCTGGTGGACAAGGTGGCGGAGCCGGCCGCGCTGCTCGATGCCGCCATCGAACTGCTCAAGCGCGGCGTGCAGCGTCCGTTCAAGCAGCGTGCGATGGGCTGGGCGACCAACACGCTCCTGGCCCGCAAGATCCTCGCCCCGATGCTGGTCAAGCAGGTGGCGCGCAAGGCCCCCAAGGCGCATTACCCGGCCCCGTATGCGCTGATCTCCGCATGGGAACGCAGCGGCGGCGCGGGCATCCAGGGCCGCATCGCCGCGGAGAAACGGGCGGTGGTGAAGCTCGCCGCGACCCCGACCGCACGCAACCTGATCCGGGTGTTCTTCCTGCAGGAACGCCTGAAGTCGGCGGGGGGGAAGGACTCCGGCATCCGCAAGGTGCACGTGGTCGGCGCCGGCGTGATGGGCGGCGACATCGCCGCGTGGAGCGCCTACAAGGGCTTCGACGTGACCCTGCAGGATCGCGAGCAGCGTTTCATCGACGGCGCACTCAGCCGCGCGCAGGAGCTGTTCGCCAAGCGGGTCAAGGACGACACGAAGCGGCCGGCGGTGGCGGCGCGCCTGAAGGGCGACCTTGTCGGCGACGGCGTCGCGGATGCCGACCTGGTCATCGAGGCGATCATCGAGAACCCGGAAGCCAAGCGCGAGTTGTACACCGCGGTCGAGCCGCGATTGAAAGCCGATGCACTGCTGACCACCAATACATCGTCGATCCCGCTCGATGAATTGCGCGGCCACATCGCGCGCCCCGCGCAGTTCGCCGGCCTGCACTACTTCAATCCGGTCGCGCTGATGCCGCTGGTGGAAATCATCCACCACGACCAGATGGCACCGGAGACGCAGGAGCGCTTGGCCGCGTTCTGCAAGAAGCTCGACAAGCTGCCGGTGCCCGTGGCAGGCACGCCCGGCTTCCTGGTCAACCGCGTGCTGTTCCCGTACATGCTGGAGGCAATGACCGCCTACGCCGAAGGGATCCCCGGCCCGGCGATCGACAAGACCGCGGTCAGGTTCGGCATGCCGATGGGGCCGATCGAACTGATCGACACCGTGGGCCTGGACGTCGCCGCGGGCGTCGGCAAGGAACTGGCGCCCTTCCTCGGCCTGCCGATCCCCGCCGCGCTGCAGGCGCCACCGGAGAACGGCAAGCGCGGCAAGAAGGATGGCCAGGGTGTGTACGCCTGGGAGAACGGCAAGCCGAAGAAGCCGGAACTGCCGAAAGATTACACGGCCCCCGAAGACCTGGAGGACCGCCTGATCCTGCCGCTGCTCAACGAAGCGGTGGCCTGCCTGCACGACGGCGTGGTGAGCGACGCCGAATTGCTGGATGCGGGCGTGATCTTCGGCACCGGCTTCGCACCATTCCGCGGCGGTCCGATCCAGCACATCCGCGAGACCGGGGCCGACGCGCTGCTGGCCCGCCTCAAGGCATTGCAGGCGAAGCATGGCGGTCGCTTCGCACCGCGTGCCGGTTGGAACAACCCCGCGCTGCGCGCGCCGACCGCCTGAGCCGACCAAGCGCACGCCACTTGGCTTCACGCAGGAACCGGGCCTCCCCAGTCCACCGGGGGGCTCGCGGCGCGGCTCGCGGCACCGTTTCGCCCACCGAAGGCGCGCCAGTCCCGCACTGGCGCGCCGGGGCTGGATTGATCAACGGCGCCGAAGCTTGGTCCAGGGCCGGGTGCCGTTATGGTGCGGGCCTCGACGTTGCCGGCCTTGTCGCAGGCCGGGCCTGCGCGGGTCGTGGTGCCGGTCGGGTGGCTGGCCGTTGGGTTGGCTTGGCCTGCGCGGGCCGGGTGACTGGGCGCGTGGAGGGTGTTGGACGGGGGACCGGCGCCGGCCGGGTTTCGGGTCGTGGGCGGTTCACCGGCGGACGATGGACCGGCGGTCGAAACGGTGGATATGGCCGATGCATCGGCGGGCGGATTGGCGGGCGCACCGGCGGACGGTAGTTGTCCCAGTAGTCGCGATCGCGGTACCAGTGGCGGTAACGGTAGTGGTCGTACCAGTACGCGGTAAGCGCGAAGGTCAGGATCGGCCAGGCCAGGTTGGGGCCATTGTCGACCACCACCACGCGCCGGCCATTCAGGTCGGTTTCCAGGAACGCTGCTGCCATCCAGCCGCGATCCCGCCGCCATTCCACGTCGCACCACGACCAGTCGTTGATGCAACCGTGGATCTCCACCCGCTCGCCATAAGGCACCGCCTTGATGCGCGGATACCCGGAATCAGGGCCGGTCCTCAGGTTGGCATCGGCATTGTGTACCCGGTGCGCGACTGGGCCGCTGCCGGCCCCGCCAATCCCGCTGCCAGCACCAACGCGAACGCAATGCCGAGTTTCATGGTCTTGTCCCGTTGGAGGGGTGGGTGCATTGGCCTACCCAGCGTGCGCCCCGTGGCGCCTAACCATACGCGCACCAGCCGCATCCATCCAGAGGATGCCCGCTTCCACCGGGCGCTCCTGGCCGAAGGCGACCGGGCGCGCGCATCCTGCGGGTGTGCCCGCTCGGATGCGGCACCATCGGGGATCAAGACCCGGCCAGGTTTGCGCGGATGGACGAAGTATCAGCAGGCGCGCCCTATCCAGCTGCGGATACTTGATGGGTCCAGTCCGGATGTGGGCGACTCTTCAAGCGACCGTCGCAGGAGGTATCGGACATCGGGATGCCATCCCGCGCGCGAGCGTCGCCGGCTTTGCACAAGCATCGCGGAAGGATGGGGCGGGTAGGACCCGCATGTGCGCTGCAACAGCGTACAGGGCAGCGCGGCCGCCGCCTACATCGTGTGGGTGGCCTGCTCGGCGTTGAGGGTGCCGGCCAGCACGGTCTCGATCTTTGATTTCACCGCGTCGCCCTCGGCGGTGTCGGCGAACTGCACGCCGATGCCGGCAGTGCGGTTGCCCTGCGCGCCAGTGGGGGTGACCCAGCACACCTTGCCGGCCACCGGCAGGCGCTCGGACGAATCCGGCAGGGTCAGCAGCAGGAACACTTCGTCGCCGATGAAGTAGCGGCGTGGCGTGGGCACGAAGATGCCGCCCTGCCGGATGTAGGGCATGTAGGCGTTGTAAAGGGCGGCCTTGTCCTTGACCGCCAGTGACAGGATGCCCTGCCTCGCACCGGATGCACTGCTCATGCGTGTTTCCCCTGTCCTTGCGCGCTCAGGCGCACCACTGTAGCAACGCCTCGGTCACCGCCAGGTCCGCGCGCACCGTACTGCGCAGCAGGTTGCGGGTGCGGTTGGCGGCATCGAAACGCGCAGCCAGCGTGCGGGTTCGCGCCGGATCGGTCAAGCTCGCGGCCTCCTGCAGGGCCAGCTCCGCGGCATGCGCCAGGCGCTCGTCGGCGCGGCCATCGGCCACCCAGCGTTGCGCCAGCTCCGCCGCTGCGGCCTGCCCGCGTTGCAGCGCGTGCAGGTCCTGCGCGACCGCGCGACGCAGCGCAAGCCCATCGCCCGAGGCCCAGGCATCGGCCAGCCCGGGATGCCCGCGCGCCGCGTCCAGCGCCTCGCGCGCCAACTCGGCCCGATGCCCGCGCGCAACCAGCCAGCGCAGCGCGTCGTCGCGGGGTGGCAGGCGCAACTCCAGGCATTGGCAGCGGCTGCGGATGGTCGCCGGCAGTCGCGCCGGGCTGGACGACAGCAGCCACAGGTAGCGACCCGGCTGCGGCTCCTCCAGGGTCTTCAGCAGTGCGTTGAACGCGTTCCAGTTGATTGCATCGGCGGGGTCGACGATCACCACCTGCGCGCCGCCGAGCTGCGGGGTGAGCGTCAGCCTTTCCGAGACCGCGCGGATCTGCTCGATCACCAGCTCCGCCCGCGGTTTGCCGGTCTTCGCATTGATCTCGTAGCCGATGAACGAAAGATCGGGATGCGCGCTGTGGCCCCACGGATGCGAGGGCGACCCATCCGGCCGCGTTTCCAGCGGATCCAATTGCGAACGCGAGGCGAACAGCGTGCAGCTCTTGCAGGTACCGCAGGGCTCGCCGTCCGCGCGCGGTGCGAGGCAGAGCACGCGCTGCGCCAGGTGTTCGGCAAGCAGGCGCTTGCCGAGCAAGGCGGGACCGACGATCAGCGTGGCATGCCCGAAATGCCCCGCCTCCAGCACCTCGCCCGCATACGCGTAGGCGCGTTGCTGCCAGGGCGCCAGCGCCGGCAGCAGGCTCATGGCAACGCCTTGCGGTACGCCGCCAATGCGACCAGCGCGGCAGATGCCACCTGGTCCGCGCTGGGACTTGCATCCAGCACCCGGATGCGATGCGGATGCTCCACCGCGCGCTGCAGGAAGCCCGTGCGCACGCGCTCGAAGAAGTCGTCGCGCTCGCGTTCGATGCGGTCGGGCGTGGTGCCGCCGAGCAGGTCGCGCCCGCGCGTGCGTTCGCGTCCGTGGGCGACACCGAGGTCGAGCAGCAGGGTCAGCCCGGGTTCGATACCGACCACGCGCCGCTCGAGCTCCGCGATGAACGCCGCATCCAGCCCGCGCGCCGCGCCCTGGTAGGCATAGCTGGAATCGGTGAAGCGGTCGCTGATCACCCATGCACCGCGCTGCAGCGCCGGCAGCACAACTTCGCGCACATGCTGCGCGCGCGCGGCAAACATCAGCAGCAGTTCGGTTTCCGGCCGCGCGGGTTCGTGCGAAGGATCCAGCAGCAAGCCGCGGATGCGTTCCGCCAGCGGCGTACCGCCGGGCTCGCGGGTGGAGACCACCTCGAAGCCATCCGCCTCCAGCGCCTCGCGCAGTGCGCGCAGCACCGTGCTCTTGCCGACGCCCTCGCCGCCTTCGATGCTCAGCAGGCGCGGTTGTGGCTCCAACGCGGCCGTCACTTGGGCGCCGCCTGTGGCTGCGCGCGGTAGCGCTGCAGGTACTGGCGCACGGCGGCGTTGTGTTCGGCCAGCGAGGCGCTGAAGACATGGCGGCCGCTGCCATCGCCGACCGCAACGAAGAACAGGGCATCACCGGGAAGCGGGTGGGTCGCGGCCTGCAGCGCCGCCTTGCCGGGCATCGCGATCGGCGTTGGCGGCAGGCCGTTGCGCGTGTAGGTGTTGTAGGGCGTGTCGGTGGTCAGGTCGCTGCGGCGGATGTTGCCGGTGTACGCCGCGCCGATGCCGTAGATCACGGTCGGATCGGTCTGCAGGCGCATCCCGATCTCCAGGCGTCGCGCGAAGACGCCGGCGATGGCCGGACGTTCTTCTGCAATGCCGGTTTCCTTCTCCACGATCGACGCCAGCACCAGCGCTTCCTGCTTCGACTTCAGCGGAACGTCTGGCGCGCGTGTCGCCCATGCCGCGTCCAACGCCTTCGCCATCGCCGCATGCGCACGCCTGAGTAGGTCGAGGTCGGAATCGCCGCGCAGCCAGGCATAGGTTTCCGGCAGGAAGCGGCCTTCCGGATGCTGGCCAGGATGGCCCAGCGCCCTCATCAGCGCTGCGTCGTCGAGCGCCGTAGTGGCGTGCTCCAGCTCGTCCACCTTCGCCAGCGCAGTGCGCAGCTCGCGGATGTTCCAGCCCTCGACGATGGTGAACATGCGCCGCACCGTCTTGCCGTCGCGCATCGCCAGCAACAGGCCGCGCGGCGAAGTGCCCGGGTCAAGCGCGTATTCGCCGGCCTGCAGCTTGCCAGCCGCACCCAGTTCGCGCGCCAGCACTTGCCACTGCACGCGCTCGCCGGTGGCGATGCCGGCGTCCTCCAGCGTGCGCAGCACGCTGCCCAGCGAATCGCCACGCCGCACCACAAGGCGGTCGCCAGCCTCGATCCCGGCCAGCGGCGCATCCGCGAAACTGCGGTAGCGCAGCCAGCACCAGCCGCCGGCGAGTACCGCCGCGACCAGCACCAGCAGGAACGCGCGCCGGAAGAATCCGCCAGCGTGAGCAGGGCGCCGACGCCGGCTCATGCGCCCATGCCCGCGTCGGGGAGCGCTTCGGAGAACATCGGATACGCCATCGCCAATCGTTCCTGCAAGTCGGCCAGCGCGGGATGCGGCGCCCATGCGCGCGCGCCCAGTGCCGCGACCGGCAGGATACCTCGCACCGCATTGCAAAGCGCCAAGGCGTTTGCGGATTCCACCGCTGCGGGCGCATGGTCGGCGATCTCCACCAGGCCCTGTTCCAGCAGCCAGCCGCGCAGCACCCCAGCCACGCCGCACGCGTCCACGCGCGGCGTCGACCAGCGACCTTCCCGCAACACCAAGAGGTTCGCCGCGGTCGCACAGGTCGGAATGCCGGCCATGTCCAGCATCAGCCCCTCATCGCGGCCCGTGCGCTCGACCTCGGCGCGCGCCAGCACCTGTTCCAGCCGGTTGCAGTGCTTGATGCCCGCCAATGCCGGCTGCAGGGCGAGGCGGGTCTCGCACCAGTGAAGGAGCAAGCCGGAGCGCGGCGGGGCCGGCATCGGGTGCAGCGAGAGCAGCCAGGCCGGAGCCGAATCGACCGCCGGCGCATAACCGCGCCCGCCTCCGCCACGGGTCAGCAACAGTTTCAGCACGCCAGCGCCACAGCCGCCGATGGCCTCCGCGATGCGCGCCTCCATGCAGTCGACGGATGCCAGCGCGATGCCCAACCGCGATGCGCCCTCGCGCAGGCGCGCCAGGTGGCGCGGCCACAGCGGCACCCTGCCACGATGCACGCGCATGGTCTCGAACAGGCCATCGCCGTAGGCCAAGCCGCGATTGCGCGGGTCGATACCGGCGATCTCCCGTTCGCCCGAGTAGCAGCGCGTGCTCATCCGTACAGGCCCAGCGCACGCAACATCCCGCGCGCCTTGGCGCGGGTTTCGTCGAGTTCGCGCTGCGGATCCGAGTCGATCACGATGCCGGCGCCGGTACGGAAGCGCAGCCCGGTGCCTTCGACTTCCGCACTGCGGATCAGGATGTTGAGGTCCATGTCGCCGGCATCGTCCAGCCAGCCCATCGCGCCGGTGTAGGCGCCGCGGCCGACGCCCTCCAGCTCGGCGATCACCTGCATGCAGCGCACCTTCGGGCAGCCGGTGATGGTGCCGCCCGGGAACACCGCGGCGATCACCTGGCCGGGCGTGACGCCGGGCCTGAGCGTGCCGCGCACGTTGCTGACGATGTGGTGGACGTGGGCGTAGCTCTCGACCGTCATCAGTTCATCCACCTCGACGCTGCCCGGCGTGCACACGCGGCCGAGGTCGTTGCGCTCCAGGTCGATCAGCATCACGTGCTCGGCGCGCTCCTTGGGATGGCCGACCAGTTCGCGGATGCGTTCGGCATCGTCGTCGCCATCGAAGCGCGGCCGGGTCCCGGCGATCGGGCGCGTCTCCACGCGCTCGCCATGCACGGACACCAGGCGCTCCGGCGAGGCGCTGACCACGCTCCCTTCCGGCATCCGGAAGATCCCGGCGAACGGCGCGGGATTGTTGCCTCGCACGCGCTGGAACAGTGCTGCCGGATCGAGCGGCGCGGTGAAGCGCGCGGCCCAGCCGCGCGAGAGGTTCACCTGGAACACGTCGCCTGCCGCGAGGTAGTCGAGCACGCGCGCCACCCCATCGACATAGGTTTGCGGCCGATCTTCCTCGACGATGGCCGGCGGCTGCCACGCCGGCAACGCCGGCATGCCGCGGGCGCGTTCGACATCCGCCACGATGCGTTCCAGCCAGGCGTCCCCGCCGGCTTCGGCGACCGCGGTGCATTCGCCCGTGGTGCGATCCCGCAACACGGCGGCCGGGCAGCGCAACGCGCAGGCCACCGGCAACCCGCCTTCCGCCTGCGGCAGGCGCAGCACGGGTTCGACGTGTTGGGCGAGCTCATAGCCGAGCAACAGGGCCCAGCCACCGCGGAACGGCAGCGTCGTGTCGCCAACGCACGCGCTGCGTCGTGCCTGCCAATGCGCATCGAGCACGTCGAGGAAACGTCCTGCCAGGGCTGCCCCCTGCTGGTCGCGCACCATGCCATCACGATCGAGTGCGAGGCGTTCGCCCGCATGCGCCAGCAGCATGTCCCAGCGCCCATGCGCGCCGGTCGCAGTGGATTCCAGCAGCACCGGGTAGCGCACCGGGTCGAGCCGATGCAGGTCGAGCAGGTCGAGGTCGGTGGGAAGGGTTCGGGTGATCATCGGCGAACAGCACCCCACCCCAACCCTCCCCTGCCTCGCAAGGGAGGGCGTCGGCATCAGATCCGCTTGAAGACGAGGGTGCCGTTGGTGCCGCCGAAGCCGAAGCCATTGGACACCACCACGTCGACCCTGGCCTCGCGCGCGGTATTCGGCACGTAGTCCAGGTCGCAGCCTTCACCCGGCGTCTCCAGGTTGATGGTCGGCGGGATGATCCCGGTCTCCAGCGCCTTGATCGTGTAGATCGCTTCCACGCCGCCGGCCGCGCCGAGCAGGTGACCGGTCATCGACTTGGTCGAGCTGACCATGGTCTTGTAGGCGTGGTCGCCCAGCGCGCGCTTGATTGCCAGCGTTTCAGCGAGGTCGCCGAGCGGCGTGGAGGTGCCGTGCGCATTGAGGTAACCGACATCCTCCGCATTGATGCCGGCATCCTTGAACGCCACCGCCATGCAGCGCGCGGGGCCTTCGCCGTTCTCGCTGGGCGCGGTCATGTGGAAGGCATCGGACGACGCGCCGAAGCCTGCCAGCTCGCAATAGATGCGCGCGCCGCGGGCCCTGGCGTGTTCGTATTCCTCGAGTACCAGGATGCCGGCGCCGTCGCCGAGCACGAAGCCGTCGCGCCCCGCGTCCCACGGCCGCGAGGCGGCGGCGGGATCGTCGTTGCGCGTGCTCATCGCCTTCATCGCGCAGAAGCCGCCCATCGAGGTGGGCGAACTGCCGCGTTCGGCGCCGCCGGCGACCATCACGTCGGCGTCGCCGTGCTGGATCATGCGCATCGCCATGCCGATGCTGTGGTTCGCGGTGGCACAGGCAGAGACCGCGGAGAAATTCGGGCCCTTGATGCCGGTCAGCAAGGAAAGCTGCCCCGGCAGCATGTTGATGATGGTGCTGGGGATGTAGAACGGGCTGATCTTGCGCACCCCGCCTTCGTGCAACTTGATCGCGGTTTCCTCGATGCCCCAGATGCCGCCGATACCGGAACCGATCAGCGCACCGATGCGCTCCGCATTCGCCTCGGTCACTTCCAGCCCGGCGTCCTCGATCGCCATCAGCGACGCCGCCACGCCATAGTGGATGAAGTGGTCCATCTTCCTCGCATCCTTCGGGTTCACCCAGCGGGTGATGTCGAAGTCGCGGATCTCGCCGGCGATGCGGGTGGGATAGCTGGCGGCGTCGAAGCCGGTCACCAGGCCAATGCCGGAGCGGCCGTTGACGATGCCGTCCCAGTTGCTGGCCAGGTCGTTACCCAGTGGCGAGA
>Ga0114939_10000743_pt1 | contig 26852 bp, 17 predicted proteins | sample AshMeaCrysSpring_FD_87196 | JGI IMG/M metagenome (GOLD analysis project Ga0114939, IMG submission 87196) | Groundwater microbial communities from Big Spring, Nevada to study Microbial Dark Matter (Phase II) - Ash Meadows Crystal Spring | ecosystem: Environmental > Aquatic > Deep subsurface >...
TAGACGGCGAGCTTAGCTACGCCGACCGTGCCCAAGTAGAAGCCTTCGCCGCGCAACACCCCGATCTGGCCGAAGAGCTGGATATGCTGCGTGAGGCGGTGCTGGATGGCGGTAGCAGCCCCGAAATGCCCGGCAAAGAAGCCCTGCTGAAACCTGCGCTGTGGGATGCCGACCAACTTACCCCTCATCAACAACAACTTTTGCAAGGCCTGGATGGCGAACTGTCGCCGGCCGAACAGGCAGCCCTGCAGAAAGCAATGAATGAGGATGTTCTGCTGAAGAAAGAGTGGGAAATACTGCAGCAAATCGTATTGCCGGCTACCGCTGTGCCCATGCCTGCCAAGCACATCCTGCTGCATACCACTCAATGGCATGATGAAGAAATTGCCCCCTGGCAACAGCGCCTGCTGGCCCACCTGCATGGCGACCTTGATGAACAGGAAGCGGCCCAACTGCAATGGGAACTGCAGCGCGATTTACAACTGCACAAAGAATGGAGCCTGCTGCAGCAAACACGCCTGCAGCCCGATACAATAGTGATGCCCGGTAAGGAGCGCCTCCTCAGGCGTGCCAAGGCGCCCATTGTGACCATGCTGTGGGTGCGCCGACTGGCGGCAGCGGCAGTAATAACCGGGGTGGGATGGATGATGTGGAGCCAGATCGACAACCCGGGCACCACACCCGCCAAAAGCGGCACCGAAGTGGTAAAGGGCAATCAACCGAATACCACTGCCACGGGTACGCAGCCCGTAAGCCAGCAGGCAAGTGAAAACCTTGAAGCCAACCAGGCCGCAAGCGCAACGAATACAGCAGCCGATGCGCCTCAACTGGCAAAGGCAGAAGTGGCCCCAAATGTTAATGCCGGAGAACACACCGCCGTTGGTACAGCACAACCAGTGCACATTGGCGCGGAAGAGCAACCTGAATACATTGCCGAACGCCCGCTGCTTACTGCCAGCCACACGGTTAATCAGGCAAGCATTGAAACAGTAAATGCCATACCTGCGGCAAACAGTAACCCGTTGGTAGCAGCCAGCCAACCTCAAATGATAGCCCAACAGGCAGCATTTGACGAAGCCGATTACTTTAATGCAGAAGATGAGCGCATAAGCATCGGCGGACTGCCCATTCGTAAAGAAAAACTGCGCGGAATTTACCGCACTGTAACAAGAACCCTGGCTCAACCGTTTGAAAAGAGAAACCTTGCTGATGCTGACAACAGCGGGCAACCGATGAAGTAAACCAATCAATACACACTACTATGAAACATGCATTTACCTCAGCCGCACTTGTGCTGGCTGCCCTGGCAAGCTATGGCCAAAGCACCGACAGCACATCCAACACACAGGCCGACACTATTCGCATCGGCAGTATGACCATCATTAAAAAAGGGGGCGAATCGGGCTCCTCTTCCGAAACCAAAAAGTCGGACAACTACGACTGGAAATGGTACTCGGGCAAGAAATCGCCAAAGCGCGTACAAACAAGCTGGCTTAACATGGACTTTGGGTACAGCAACTTTGTGGACAAGACCGACTATACCAGCCCCGAAGCAAAAGAGTATGCCCGCGTAACGCAACCTGGCGAACCTGATTTTACCGCAAGCGACTTTAACCTGCGCTCCGGCAAAAGCACCAACTTCAACTTGTGGTTCTTCCGCCAGCGGGTAGGCCTTACCAAAGATGTGAAGCTGAATATTCGCTACGGTTTGATGCTCGAAACCAATAACTACCGGTACGAAAACAACATCAGTTACGTAAAAGGTACCCGGCCGTATGTCTTTCGCGACAGCATCGTGTTTTCTAAAAACAAACTGGCAGCCGATTACATCACCGTACCGTTTATGCTGGGTTACTCCCCCAAGCCGGGCAACGATGGTGGCTTTACCTTGGGCCTGGGCGTAAGTATGGGCTACCTGTACAACAGCCGCAATAAGCAAATAAGCGACGAACGTGGCAAGCAAAAAACCAAGGGCGACTTTGATTTGGAAGTCTGGAAGTTTCAGTACATAGGCGAAATAGGCCTGGGCATTGTAAAACTATATTTCAGCTACGCGCCCAACAGCATGTACGAACGCGGCCTCGTAATGAAGCCTTACAACATCGGTATCCGCTTTGGAGAATGGTACTAATAAGCCACGACAGCCCAACTATTATTCTTCTGAAAAAACAACAGGTCCTGCAGGTGCGGGGCCTGTTTCATGTATAGCCTGTAATGCGCACTGGCGTGAAGCATAGGTTGCATTCAATGTTCAACATCTGAAAGCCAGCCGAAGGAGATTTTGTAGTTTTGCAGCAAAAGGGTATTCAATATTTCCGTGCATGATTGAACTCTTGATACATGCCAGTAAACAAAGTGCTGCGTGCCGTTGAATGATGATGCGGTATGCCATTCATCAGACCGGGCAAGCCACTGTTCCATTTGCCTGTTGCCTTTGGCAGATATATATTATTTTCCGCACCCAAATTGCATGTATGTTTTTTGTTCGTTGGATAAGTACAACCGCTGTTGTTCTGTTTTCAGCATCTGTGTTGCAGGCGCAGGTGCGCACTTATTCCCCCGATGAAATTGACCGCTTTGCCTCGCTGGGAAAGCTTTGGGGCATGCTGCATTATTTTCACCCCAATGTACTCAACGGCACGGTAACAACCGACAGCCTGATCGTGCCCGCAGCCCGTGCATTGGCTGCCAATCCATCGGCTGAAAATTACAAGCAGGTGGTAGCCGCCATGCTTGCCCGCACCGGCGATAAGGCTACCCGCCTCGCCCCAGCCACTTCACGGCCTGTGCTTTTGCTTACCCAACCCCAAAAAGCAGCCGTGCACCTGCTGCCCGGCAACATGCGGTATATGGCCTTACCCACCGACCTGGATGGCGAGGAAGAACTGAAGAAGACAGGCCTGATGGACGATAGCTGGCAACAGGCCGATGGCATTGTGCTCGATTTGCGCAAGGCACAATATGCCGGCGCGGCCTGGAGCGATCAGCAGTTTATGGCCGACTTTTTGCCTGCGTTGCGGCGTGCCCTTATTGGCAGCAAGCGCCTGCCTTCGCTGCAGGAGCGCACAGCCGCGCACAACGGCTTTGTATCACAAACGCTTACCCAGCCTAATGTGTACAGCAGCGGATGGCGCACCAGCGTGGTATCGCAGGCCATCAAAGGCAGCGGCAAAGCCTACGGCAAACCATTCGTGTTTGTGCTGCATCAAAACAGCCATCCCCAACTAATAGGAGAATGCATGCTGATGGCATCGGCAGGGATATGCAAGGTGGTAATTGACGCCGAGCCACCCTTCAACGTCAAAGGTGCTACGTATGCCATTACTCTCAGCGACAGCTTGAGCTGTTACTTGTGCCTGAGCGATGTATATACCGGCGATGGCAAGCCCCTGCCCGATCCCGATGCTTCAATGCCGGTAAGCGATACGACCCTTAGCGGTGCATGGGTACAGCAATGCCTGGCACTGCTTCAAGCAAAGGCAAAACCAAATGGCACAAACACTCCCAACCTGAGCATGGAGTACACCTACCCCAGGCCAGGCCGCTATGCAGAAAATTTTTACCCCGATGCCGGCCTGCGCCTGATGGGCCTGTACAACTGGTGGAACGCCATTCACTATTTCTTTCCTTACAAGCACCTTGCCAACATATCTTGGGATTCGGTACTGTACAAGCACATACCGATCATGCTGCAGGCCCGCGATTCGGTGGAATACCTTTATGCCGTTCGCAGCATGGTAAGCCATATAAACGACAGCCATGGCTTCATCAGCAATGTGAACCCCGTTACCCCGGCGCGTAGCATACTGGGCTATTGGCCTCCGGTAGACATGAACTTTATTGAAGGCAAACTGCTGCTTACAGCTATAGGCACCGACACTGCCCAGGATATGAGCCAGGTGCAACTATGGGACGAAGTGGTAGCCCTTGATGGCGTACCATCCCTGCAGGCTGCGGAAAAATGGCGCAATTATATATCCAGCAGCAACGAAAGCACCTATTATCGCGATGTGGTGAAATATATGCCCAACGGGCCTAAGGATTCCAAAATTACCCTAACCCTGATGCGCAATGGCGTGCAAAAACAGGTTACGCTAATCCGGTCAGGTCGGCAAATGCTTCGGTCGACAGTATTGGATTTTAACGACAATTACCACACCCTGCAGCGCATGCAGGATAGCGTGTTGTATATAAACATGGGAAGCCTGACCGCTGCGCAGGCCGATAGCCTTGCCCGTACACTGCACAGTGAAAAAGTACTGCTGATCGATATACGCAATTACCCGCAGGGCACCGCATGGACCCTGGCGCCGCACCTGACCACCATCGCCAAAAAAGCAGTTTTGTTCGACAAGCCGCTGGTAACCCCCGACCATATCACCGGTGGCGAAACCAAAGAAAACCTGGCATCTTATTTTACCGTATTTCCGGCCGACAGCAAAAAGGCTTTTCGCGGGAGGGTATTCATTTTGTGCAATGAGCAAACGCAGAGCCAGGCCGAATACACCATCATGATGTTTCAGGGCTCCACTGCCTGCACGGTGGTAGGCAGCCAAACGGCGGGCGCAGATGGCAACATAACGCAGGTGGCGATACCGGGCGGATACGAGGCCAACTTCAGTGGGCTGGGGGTGCTGTACCCCGATGGCGGCCAAACACAGCGAACCGGCATACGTGTAGATGTACAGGTGAAGCCCACCATCGAAGGGTTGAAAGCAGGCGAAGACGAAGTGCTGCAAAAAGCGCTGAGCGTTATTGCCGGAAAATGAAGCGTTGTCGGTCGCAGGCAAGCGCTTGCAGTGGATTGAATGAGAACGGAAAAGATAGACACCTGATGCCGTAAGGCAGGTATTTGTGTACTGCGGTTTTAAGAAAGACCGGCGATCCTTATATTTCCGGAGTTGGAGTCACCATCCATGCTGCATACGCTCACCAACGGTATCATGGCTCTTGCCTGGGTATGTATATCCATTCTGTTCTTCCCCGTATTAGGTATCACTGTGGTGGAAATTTGTTACTTCGGCAAACCATATATTACCTTCCAGTCTTGCTGCATATCCGCTACCACCCAGCAGTATTTGCCAGCCTCTTGAAGGCCCCTGCGCAATTGGCCCACGTGCGATGCGGAATCGTAAGACCATTCTCTTTTTGCATCTGTATAGTGAATAAGCAAGCCGAAGCCTGGGTATGAGTTGACGCTGGTGGTCCATTTCAGCATTTCGAAGTCGCCATCGGAATTGCCTGCCGCAAATACCGGACGCTTGCCTATGTATTGGTGGGTGCCTTCGGGTTTACCCTGCTTGTCGTTTGCAAAATTCAGTTGGGGTAGTTTTAGCAATACCGGCAAATCCTGCTGCATGGTGTACTTCACCTTGACGGAGCTGCCCATCACCTGGAAAGGAGGAATGCCATACACCTCCTGGCACCATACCCTGATGAAGTCCACACCTTGCTTCATAAAACTGCTTGAGGTCGAGTGAGGTAAAAATTGTCAACTCCTTATCATTTGTATAGCCATAATAGAGTTCTTCGGCCGCAAATTCCATTTGGTGCTTTAACTCCTCTTCCTTAATTGACTTAATTGCTTCCCCCACCACGAAAAATTTCTTTTTGAGTGGAAGTTGATTAATCTCTTTGATGAGGTCTGTCATTTCCATTTTGAACAGAATTGATGTAAAGATAGCATTTGAACGAATGCTTAATATCCTGAATCTCAGCCAGTCATCAGGTGGCTGAAACACTCATTTATACTTATTCCTGGTAACCGGTTTATCGAATTGCCAAGTACAATATAGAAATGCCAGTCAGCGTCCACCTCTTTTTAATCCCATAGCCGCCATTTCAGCCATGCACTAACAAATTGCTCCACCCATGTTACCTTCGGCCATCGTGATCTTCTGCACCGATACCATAACGCCCCGCATTGCCTATATGGCCCATTGGATGGGTCAATACCTGTTTGGCAAGCCGCTTACGCCGGTTGTTTCATCAGGGCATGAGCCGCAGCAAGGCGATGAAGTTGTTTTTTATGGTGAAAGCAAACCCGCCTTTCCCTGCCTCTTCATACCCGCTCATGGCTTGCTGCACCAACAGGGCATCCAGGCCCAACAAACCGATATGGGCCAATGGCAGGGCTTGCCCACCTTTTTTCAAACTACCGGCGGCGACCTTCCCTTCGACCTGCCTGCAGCTGTTTTCTACCTGATTAGCCGCTACGAAGAATACCTGCCCTACACGCACGATATGTACGGCCGCTACCCGCACGAAGGCAGCCTGGCTTTTCGGCAGGGGTTTCTGAAACGACCTATTGCCGACGAATGGATGGAGCAACTGAAAGAACTGCTTAAGCAACGATTTCCGCACCTTCAGTTTGCCTCAAGGCGGTTTACCTACCTGCCCACCTACGATGTGGACATGGCCTGGTGCTACCGCGAAAAGGGGCTCCTGCGCAACGGTGCCGGCTTGCTGCGCCAATTGGTTACGGGCCAATGGGCCGATGCCGTACTAAGGCTGCAGGTGCTTGCCGGCCGCCGCCCCGATCCGTTTGATGTGTTTAATGATTTGGACAAGCTGCACACTACCTATCAACTAAAACCACAATATTTTTTTCTGTTGGCGCCCAAAAACAAGGGCTACGACCGCAACATCCTGCCGCATAAGCCCCGGTTTCGCGCCCTGGTACACCGGCTGGCAAACCGCTATGCCGCCGGCATCCACTTTAGCTGGCAGGCGCATACCGATAGCAGTTTTGAGGCCGAGCAGGCGCAGCTGGCACAAATTGCCGAAAAGCCGGTGAATACCAACCGCTTCCACTACATCCGCATGTGGCTGCCTGTTTCGTATAGGCAATTGCTGGCACTGTCTACGCCTATTACAGTAGACCATAGCATGGGATATGGCAGCATCAACGGTTTCAGGGCAAGTACCTGCACACCTTTTTTTTGGTACGACCTGGAGGCCGAAGCCGCCACCGGTTTGCTAATTTACCCTTTTGCTTATATGGAAGCCAACAGCATTTTTGAGCAAAAACACAACCCCGAGCAGGCCCTTGACGAGTGGCAGGCCCTGTACAGCAAGGTGCATGCCGTGGGCGGCACCTTTGTTACCATTGTACACAACCACATGATAGGCACCGATGCCGAAGGGCGCCGCTGGTGGCAGGTGTACCAAAGCTTTTTGCAGCGCAACTTTGGCTAGCCGACATTTGCAGCCCCATGGTTCCTATTCGTAAAATCATCAACGACCCCGTGTATGGCTTCATCACCATCGATCACCCGCTGGTGATGCAGGTGGTGGCACACCCCTACTACCAGCGCCTGCGCCGCATACATCAAATGGCGCTGGCCCACCTGGTGTACCCCGGCGCCGTGCACACCCGCCTGCACCACAGCCTGGGCGCCTACCACCTGATGCGGCAGGCGCTGGATGAACTACGCCGCAAAGGCTTTAGCATTACCGACGAAGAAGCGGTGGCAGCCCAACTGGCCATCCTGCTGCACGATGTTGGACATGGGCCTTTTAGCCATGCCCTGGAAGGTGTGCTGGTGCAGCAGGTGCACCACGAAACCATGGGCCTGGCCATTATGCACCGCCTGAACCGCGAGTTGAATGGCGCCCTCGATATGGCTATCGCCATTTTTACCAACAATTACCCCAAGCGCTTTCTGCACCAACTCATCAGCGGGCAGTTGGACGTGGACCGCATGGACTACCTTACCCGCGACAGCTTTTTTACCGCCGTAAGCGAAGGGGTGATTGGCTACGACCGCATCATCAAAATGCTGACCGTGCACAATGGCGACCTGATGGTGGAGGAAAAAGCCATTTACAGCATCGAGAAATTTTTGGTAGCCCGTAGGCTCATGTACTGGCAAGTGTACCTGCACAAAACAGTACTGGGCGCCGAAATGATGCTGGTAAAAATGGTGGAGCGGGCACGCCTGCTACACAAGGCCAACCCGGCATGCCTGCCCCTTACCTCCATCGACTTTTTGCTGGATGCCGGCAGCCAACTGACTGAGGAAGAATTGCTCGACCGATTTGTACAATTGGATGATGCTGATGTAGTGGCCGCCACCAAGGCATGGCGTACGAGCAGCGACAATGTGCTGAGCCTGCTGGCCAACAACCTGCTCGACCGCCGTTTGTACAAGGTAAAAATGCAGGCTGAGCCTTTCGATAACACGCTGGTGAAGGACCGCCAAGCAGAAATTGCCGGCCAGATGGGAATTTCGGTAGCAGATGCAGCCAGCCTGGCCTTTACCGGGCATGCCACCAACACTACCTATAAAACGGATGATGAACGCATCAGCATCCTGTTTAAAGATGGTGCAGTACGTGATATTTCGGAGGTGGACAACGCCCTTATTCAAAAGAGCCTGGCCGCCACCGTGGGCAAACATTATTTTTGCTGGCTGCGCACTGAATGACGAGGACTGGCTGGCAACTGACATTAATAAGTGAATTGATTATGGTATTTACTGCTGCGCAAATTGCGCTCTTGGTTCAGGGTACGGTAGAGGGCGATGACCTGGCTGCCGTTTCATCGTTTGGAAAAATTGAAGACGCCGGCCCCGGGCAGCTCAGTTTTTTGGCCAACCCCAAGTACGAAGACTACCTGTACACTACCGGCGCAAGCGTGGTAATTGTAAACGATAGCTTGCAATTGCGTCAGCCCTTGCAGTCCACCCTCATCAGGGTACCCAATGCCTATACGGCCTTTGCCACCCTGCTTACCACCTACCAGGAGATGCAGGCACAGCAGTGGCAGGGCATTCAGCAGCCAAGCTATATAGACCCCACGGCCAAGGTGGGCGACAAGGTGTTTATAGGCGCCTTTGCCTACATAGGCAAAGGCGCCGTGGTGGGCGATGGCGCACACATACATCCGCATGCCTACGTAGGCGATGGCGCTGTGGTGGGCACCGGCAGCAGGCTGATGCCCGGCGTGAAGCTATACCACCATTGCGTGGTGGGCAACCGGGTCACCATCCATGCCGGCACTGTGATAGGCGCCGATGGCTTTGGGTTTGCCCCGCAGGCCGACGGCAGCTACAAAAAAGTGCCGCAAATAGGCAATGTGATTATAGAAGACAACGTGGAAATAGGCGCCAACACCTGCATAGACCGGGCCACCATTGGCAGCACCATTATTCGCAAAGGCGCCAAAGTAGACAACCTGGTACAACTGGCCCATAATGTGGAGGTAGGCGAAAACACGGTTGTGGCCGCACAGGTTGGCATTAGCGGCAGTACCAAACTGGGCGCACAGGTAATGGTAGGTGGGCAAGCAGGTATTGTGGGGCACATCCACATAGGCGATGGCGCCCGCATAAACGCGCAAAGTGGCGTGAGCAAAAGCCTCGCGCCCGGCAAAGCCGTTACAGGAAGCCCTGCTTACGATTACACTTCGGCACTAAGGAGCCAGGCGGTGCAAAGGCGGCTGCCTGATTTGGAAAAGCGCATAAAAGAATTGGAGGCGCTGGTGGCTGAGCTCAAAAAGTCATGAATCTTTCTTTGCAGCAATTAGCCTGTTAAATGTACTTGCGGCGATTGTTTCGCTTTATCACCGCGCTTTATGCGGCGAATAATGGCATTTGCGGCGAATATGACCTATATTCGCCGCAAATCGTGTTTAAGTGGCTGTTTACATTTATCAAAAAAAAGATTGGCCCCGTTTTGCATGGAATACAGGCGCGATCACGCAATTGCTGGGCGATGTGCGCCAGAAGCAAGGCCGGCTGCTGGGACAAATGAAAGCACTGCGCTTTCCACTGCAGCAGGAGGCTGTGCTGCAAACCCTTACCCTTGAGGTAATAAAGACCAGTGAAATAGAGGGTGATTTGCTCAATTATGCCGAAGTGCGTTCCTCGGTAGCGCGTAGGCTGGGTATGGACATTGCAGGCCTTCAACCAAGCGACAGGCATGTGGACGGCGTAGTAGACATGATGCTCGACGCCACGCAGCGCTACCGCGAGCCGCTCACACAAGAGCGGCTGTGGGGTTGGCAAGCTGCCCTTTTTCCTACAGGCTACAGCGGCGTGCAGAAAGTGGTAACTGGCGGCTGGAGAAACAACACAACACCTGACCCCATGCAGGTGGTATCGGGCCCTATTGGTCAGGAAACAGTGCACTTTGAAGCACCACCTTCAGAACTTTTACCCGATGAAATGGCACAGTTTCTTTACTGGTTCAATCAAAACGATTCGCTGGAGGGTGTTACTAAGGCGGCCATTGCTCATTTTTGGTTTGTAACCCTGCATCCCTTTGATGATGGCAATGGCAGGGTGGCCCGGGCCCTGGCAGATATGCTGCTGGCCCGCGCCGAAGGCAGTGCGCAGCGCTACTACAGCATGAGCGCACAAATCAGGAAAGAGCGAAATTCCTATTACAGGGTGCTGGAAGAAACGCAAAAAGCAAACCTGGATATCACAGAATGGCTTCAATGGTTTTTGCAATGCCTGAGCCGCTCGCTGGATGCAACGGGTGAAACGCTGGTACAGGTACTGCACAAAGCCCGGTTTTGGGATACCCACAAGCATGTTGCCTTCAACAGCCGGCAACAACTGATGCTCAACAAACTGCTCGATGGTTTTGAAGGCAAGCTTACATCCTCCAAGTGGGCGGCCATTGCAAAGTGCTCTTCCGATACAGCCATCCGCGACATTACCGATTTGCTTAACCGGCGCATTCTCATCAAGGATATTGGTGGCGGCCGCAGCACAAGTTATTTGCTGAAGTAAGCAAGAATGGTCAGTCATTCCACCTGCAAGTTCTCAGCAGCGATAAGCAGTCGCCCATCAACCTGCACATTGTGGATGCCGTGGGCCGAACCATAGCGGCCACCAGCAACTGCCGCCGGGTACCACGGTAGAAGCGGGAAGCAACTTGGCCGGCGGCATGTACTTTGCCGCAGTCATACAAAACGACAAGCGGGTAGTGAAAAAACTACTGCGGCAATAAGAGCACACCCTTTTGCAGAGAACCAATATGGGGTTGTCTCGCAAAAGGCAGCCCTTGGTTTTTTACCTATTAGCGCAGGGTGTTCATTACAGCCTAAAATCATTGTTTCGGAATGTACTCGGTCATATACGGCACCAAACTTTCGATTAAAAAAAGAATTTAAAGATTTTTTATACATGGAGTTGGCCATGCCACCGGCCTTCTTTTCAATCGTCCCGATAAAACTTGATTTGTTATATGCGTTAACTCGAATGTGGCGACCATTCAGGAAAAGAATACGGGGTTTGCAAAAGCTGGGAAAAGAAATTGTCAGGCAACGGTTGGAAGTTGTACACTTAGGAAAGGTTCATAATGAAATCGGTAAGGTTTACCGAAGATTCCAAATTCAATTTCTTTCTCAGCCTGTATCGGGCAATTTCAATACCTTTAAGTGATATATTAAGTAGTTGTGCAATTTCTTTTGATGATAAGTTCATTTTTATATAAGCCGATATTTTAATGTCGGATGGTGTAAGGTCAGGGTATTTTTCTTTCAGGTTACGCAAAAACTGATTGTGCACTTGGTCGAAATGAATAGCAAACTGTTCCCAGTCGCTATCCTGCTTTTCTTCCTCAGCAATCAGTTTTACTAATTTGTTGAAATTCAGTCGCTCCTCTCTTGCTTTCAGGTTTTGTGTTACATCAGCTAATTCCTCTTTTATTTTTCCTAGCAGGCGGCCTCGTTTATACAGGTGCATGGTGGTGGAGGCAAGTTCCTTGTTCTTGTAGCTTAACTCAGTTTCTAATCTTTCATTCTTCAATTGTATGATTTCTCTTTCGTTGTGCTCCAACTCCAGTTCATGCAGATGTCGCATCTGCGCTTCATCTTTTTCAAATTTTATTCTTTGCTTTTCAAGTCTTATATTGTGTATCCTGGTTATTCCCCAAATTGCCACGATGAATAGAAGAAAATATAGGACATTAGCCAGTTTCGTTTGATACCATTTTGGCTTTATACTGAAAGAATAGCTGACAGCAACTGACTCGTTGCCCTGATTGTCTTTTGCCTTTACTTCAAAATTGTATGAACCGAAATGTAGATTGGTGTAATCTTTTTCAGTTTTTTCGCTCCAGGCCGACCAATCCTTATCAAATCCCTTAAGTCTATAGCTGTATTGTACGGCTGCGCTCCTGCCAAACTGGTTGGCGGCATATTCGAAATGAAAGGAGTTATATCCTGACCCCAGTTTTTGAACATTATGACTACTTTGTGCGTCAAGAATGCTGTCGTTATGCACAAAATACCCATTAAATAGCAGAGAGTCGTTTTTGCTTATGGCGACAACCTTGTTTAACCAAGCGGTAATTTTTGCCTTTTTCCCCTTGTACAGGTTGTAGTTGATGTGCACTATTCCTTTATATCCACCGACAAAAATATTTGCATCATTAAAAGGGTATATATATTCAAAGCCTTTCACAAGCATATTTTCTATTTCCGGAAAGTATTTTAGTTTTCCATTTTCGGCCACTCCCATTTTTTTTTCTGTAGCAAACCATATTCTTCCTTTGCTGTCATTAACCATGAATTTCACAGGCGTTAACCCAAAAACAGGCTGATATTTTTGATCGGGTATAAACTTGCCGCTCTCCCAATCGTATTTATAAATACTTTTTTCTGTAGCAAAAACTATTTCATTATTTATCTTAAATACAAAATTGTTGATATTGCTTGGCAAACCCTCGTTTACGGATAATAATTCTGTTTTTTTTATTTGTTGAAATCCTGCAGACATCTGAATTCTGTAAACTCCCCGATAAGGATGTGAAGCCCATACTATCTTCTTTTCAAAATCTATCTCAACAAACCGGAGCGATTCCTTCAGACTGTTTCCGGGAATAGTTTTTGGAATAACTCCTGAAGAACTAAAAACAAGAGACTGAATGCCCGCATATGAGCCGGTAAGAACGTTGGTATCATCCTTTAATGCCCTGAATAGCCAGGTGCCGCCTCCGTTGCTGCTCAATAGCTTAGAAGCATTTTTTTCAATGAGAAACGCACCATCGTGATGCCCCAACAGTATTTTTCCTTTGTTTTCACTCAAATTCCAAACCTGGCCGTCGGTGTAATTAATGCGGTAAATGGACCCTTCGGAGAGCCCAATATCTTCTGATGGAAAGACTGTAAGCTTGTTTGCGTAAACGCCGTCGGAGGTGCCTGCATACAAAGTATTGTTTGATACAAGTACTGCATAAATTGGGAGTTTAGCTTTGTGAACCGGTGTTATAATCCTAATAGCCGAACCAAAGTTGATCCTGTCTATTCCTTCATCAAGCCCAGCCCAAAGGTTTTCCTGATCGTCAATAAACAAGCTAAGTACGTTGTTGTTTTGCATTCCGTTTTCTGAATGGAAGTGCCTGACTACTTGTCCCTGGCGGGTGATAAAAAATATGCCACCAGAAACTGTGCCTATTCCAAATGTATTTTCATTGACCCGGATGGCTGTGTATACCTGTGCTTTGGAAATTTTGTCTGTTATGAGAAACGGAATAGCAATGTTTTTATGAAATAAATAAAGTCCATTTCTTAATGTAAAGATGAGTACTGTATCACCATTATAGGGTTGCACGCCTGTTATGAGAGTTCTTTTTAGTAGTTCATTGTGTGTGCGGCGCCAGGTATTGCCATCAAAAACAACAAAACCCTCGGACCCGCTCTGAGCATAAAGAGTGTTATTGCATAGACCCATAAATGACCACTTAGAACCATTGGGGCAGTCATATATTATAATTGCTCTTTTACCTGTGTGGCTGTATCGATAAATTTTGCCCGACGTTCTGAAAAAAACCTCATTATCATGGATAATTACATTCCAGACATCGCCGAAGGTTCGGTCTTTGACATCGAGCAAATGGAGCAGGGAGTGGTAAACCATACTTCCCTGATTGTTTGGAAAAAAATAACCAATGGCATCCTGTCCGCCAACGAAAATTTTTCCATCTTTTGAAATGGCAAGCGACCTTAAAACTGTTTTATTAGGCAATGGGTATAGCTTCCATTCCTTGTTATTGTATGACAAAAGGCCAGAATTATTAGCAAAATACAGGTAGCCCATTTTGTCCTGAGCTATTTGCCAATTTTGTGAACCTGCATGGGTTTCTTCGTGGGGATAATTCGATACCTCCGGCGCTCCTAATGTTTCTTGTCCTGTTCCGGCTAAGGACAAAATGATTGTGAGAAGGAGTATGGACAGGCATTTGTATGACATAAGTAATCTGATATTTGCAATTTCCGTAAATAAATGATAAACATGCCACAATGATTTTGTCTACGCCGTTGAGGGGATGCTAAGCGTTGATTTTCAATAGTTTGATTTGCTGTTGTAGTAGCCAAGTGGTGCGCCAAAACTTCTGGTTACCTCTTTTTCCTGATTTCAGTTTTCTTTTGTTATAAAATATTCTTTTCCAGGTAGTTGTAAATTCTGTGGGTGCAACACTTTTATTGTTTTAAGGGGTAAGGCCTATCGCCCTGGTGCAAAACTTGATCTTGTATATCTTTTTGGCAAGCTAAGTGGCCTTGATGGGCTTTTTTATAAACTAAGGCATTTATTGCAAGGAATGTTTCCTTAATGCTTCAATTTTCCCTTCATTATGGGCATATCCATAGTGCCAACCAAGTTTCTTTCAGATGGTTTTGCCTGGCTAAAGGGATTGTGTCAGTTGAATGGCAATCTTGGGTGAGTTAGGCAGCTCTGAAGTGCGCACCTGCATGAAGGACCCTCGGTAGCTGCCAGGTCGCCCAATATAATCAAGGCAAGAACAAAAATTGGGCACCACATTCCATGGCTCAATTTTATACCTTCACTTTTATTAAAGGAGGTTCAAAACAGCAAACAAGGGTACATGGGTAAAGTAAGCAGCAAAATTCGTCACATACGGCACCCCCGGCTTTTTTTGTCCTTTTTACACACAGCACAGAAAGAGTGTGAAAAGTAGTGTAGTTGGAAAACAAGAATGCTTCAGCATTTACTCGCATGCATCTCCATGCAATGCAGAAAAAGAGTAGAGAATTATTTTAGCCATGCCGATGTTGTGTCATAAAACATTGATATTCAATAATTAATTTTCTTTTTGTAGTGGCTATGTAGGGTGCTAAAATTTCTGTTTTCCCCTTTTTGTGATCAAATTTGGTATGTCATTTTTTAACCAAAACGATTGCTATATGAGCGTATAACATTCACCCATGTCCCCATTCCTTATTTATTCCGCCTTCTGACTGCGGAAAAACTTCTAAAACAACTATTGCATATGAAAAGAACTATTCAACAAAAAGAAACCGGCATGCGGCGCAATCTAGTAGCTGGCATGCTCTTATTTGCCTCGCTTCTGTTGGCAGGTACTCTATTTGCCCAACAAACAGTACGGGGAACTGTAAAAGATAGCAAAGGCCAACCGGTATCCGGCGCCAGCGTTACTGTGGCTAAAAGCTCTAAAGGCGCCACAACCGACGGCAATGGCAATTACACCATTCAGGCTTCTGCCAAAGAGGTAATTACTGTTTCCTATGTGGGTATGACCCCCCAATCTGTTACTGTTACCACCGGTAATTCGGTTTACAATTTTATTTTGGCAGAATCGGCAGGCACAGAAATACAGGGCGTTGTGGTAACGGCCTTTGGCATTAAGAGGGCTGAAAAGGCCTTAGGCTATTCGGTACAGAAAGTATCGGGAGAAACGCTGCAAAAGGTATCCGGTCTTGAAGTGGCAACTTCTCTTACCGGAAAGGTAGCAGGTGTGCTGGTAAGAAACTCTCCGGATTTTGCAGCAGTTCCTGTTGTAAGTGTACGTGGAGAAAATGCCTTAATTGTAATTGATGGGGTGGCTTATCAAAACAAGACTTTAGCTGATATCTCTTCCGAAGATATAGAGTCCATTAGTGTTTTAAAAGGTGCTACCGCTTCAGCTTTGTACGGTTTTCGGGGCTCCAATGGCGCCATTATGATTACTACCAAAAGTGCATCTTCTAATAAATCAGGCGTTACTGTCGATTTTACAACCAATACCATGTTCACAGGCGGCTACCTTGCTATTCCTGAAAGGCAAATAGTATATGGCCGCGGTACTGCCGGTGTTTATAACCTAAACTCAGAGAATTCATGGGGCACTTTTATGGATGGTACCATGCAGAACCAGTGGAACCCCGTTACAAAGGTTTTTGAAATGGCCCCCTATCTGCCTGTAGGGAAAGATAATTTTAAAAATTTCCTGGAGCAGGGATATGTAACTAACAATAACATTAATATCGGTATTAAAAAAGATAATTTTTCCTTAAGAAATTCTTTTAACTGGACCGCCAATAAGGGTCGTTATCCTAATGCTGAAGTTCAAAAATTTACATATTCACTCGGCGCAGATGCTAAGGTAGATAAGCTAACGCTGAGCACCAATATGTCTTATGCAAAAAAGGCTTCTCCCAATCTTGGCTCTAACGGCTATACCTCCTACGATCCTATGTACAGCTTGCTTATATGGTCGCCTGCCGATTGGGATATCAGACAGTATAAGAATAATTACTGGATTAAGAAAGGCGAGATACAAAACAATAGCTACGGGTTAAATGGTACCTCAATAGACAATTATGCCGGGCCATCTATCAACAATCCGTATTTTGACAGGTACGAGAAAACAAATGAGATTTCACGGGATATTTTTAATGCAGATTTTACAGCTAGCTATCAAATCATGAGCTGGTTAAAAGCTACCATTCGTTCTGGCGTGGATTTCTTCAAACAAACAGGTGAGATGAGATCGGCCTGGGGTTCATATCTTTCATCTGGAAATACGGGTGTGCCCGGCGCTGAAAACAGTGGATGGAATGGAGGAAGAAGGGGACAGTATAATATTGGACAAACTACCGGTTTTAGTTCCAACTCTGATTTGATACTTTCCGGAGACAGGAATTTCAAAAATTTTGATGTTGAATACCTGGCGGGAGGAACCATTTTTTATACCCAAAATGATAATATGAATGCCAGTACACAAGGTGGCATTTCTATTCCGGGATTCTATTCCATAAGAGCATCTACAAATGCTGCACAGGTTTCGCAAAGTACTGCTGCCCAACAGGTGAACTCATTATTTGGGCGTTTAGGTGTATCTTGGAATAAAATGGTATTTGTTGAGGCAACCGGCCGTAATGACTGGAGTTCCACATTGTCGGAGGACCAACGTTCCTATTTCTACCCATCTGTTGCTGCTAGTTTTATTGCCTCAGAACTTATGCCCAATACAAAAAATTGGCTTGACCTGCTGAAATTCAGAGCATCGTGGAATTTGTCCAAGAGGCCAGCCGGTGTTTATGAAATTAACAGCAGCTATGGCATAAGTGCTCCTACATGGGGTTCGCTGAACGGGGCAACAGTGCCAAGCAATTTATACGACCCATCTATTTCGCCCACCAGTTTCGAAACGTTTGAGCAGGGCTTACAGACTATGTTCCTGAAAAATAGACTAATGCTTGATGTAGCCCATTATTCAAGGAGAACATTTGATCGTATCACAACTGTAGGTATTACTGCTGCATCCGGGTATGCTGGTATTGTAACCAATTTTGGTGAAGAAATAACCAGGCGTGGCTGGGAGGTAATTCTTAATGGTACACCAATAAAAAACAAAGACTGGAAATTAGATATTGGTATTAACTGGTCAACCTATAATAACTATTACACAAAATTGGATTCTGTTTATTCAGCAAAGAAACCATGGGTGAAAGTTGGTAATCGTTCTGACCATTTTATTAGCAGGGACTTTGTTCGCGAACCCGCTACTGGAGCCATTGTACATAATTCAAGTGGCCTTCCCATTACTTACGGCTACGACCAGTTGTTTGGCTATTCGGACCCCAAGTATATTTGGGGTGCAAATGCCAACTTAAGGTATAAAAACTTCAGTTTTTACCTGTCGTTTGATGGTGTAAGTGGTGGCATTACCAATACAAGAACAGAGAGCTATATGTGGCAGTCGGGTATACACCCTAATAGCCTTTCGCCCGAAAGAGAATTGGACGTAATAGCCGCTGGTATAGCAGCTGCAGCCGGGGGGGGTGCGGCCGGTAATGCTGCAGTTATAGCAGCAGGAAGAAGCTTGAACAACTATGTGGGACAAGGCGTGTATGTGGTGTCTGGTACTGTTACATATGATGCTGTTGGAAATATTGTAACTGATACACGCGTATTTGGAAAGAATTCAGCCAGTACCACTTACAAGCAATATATGATTGCCTTACACAACAGTAGTGCCTGGGGTGGTAATGGTAGTGTAGCAGATACTTACTCCAAGACATTTTTCAAACTAAGGGAGATTTCCCTATCGTATGAAGTGCCTGCTAAAGTGCTGCATAGAATAGCCAAAGCGGCTTCAATTAGTCTAATTGGACAAAATGTGTTCTTGAAAGCAAAAGACTTTAAATATTCTGATCCGGACGGTGGCAACGAAGATTTTGCAGACCCGGCAACCAGATATATTGGAGCCAAAATTAGTCTCACCTTTTAAAAATATTGCAATGAAAAAGATACAAATAATATTTCTTGCAGGCCTTTTGTTGATCGTTGCAAGTTCTTGCGAAAAATTTGACGAGTTGAATACCAATCCGAATGTGCCTACTTCTGTTTCTTCGGATATGTTGGCTACAACGGTTTTAAAAGGTACATACCGGTTTTGGAATCCAAATTCAACCGACTGGGCCACCGCCCAGCTGCAGGGCAAACATTGTACAAATCTTCAAAATGTTGCAAACCCTTACCAGTACTATTCTTCCTATTATCCGTATGGCGGATTTGGCGGTGCCCAAAACCTAACCTTGCTGAATAGAATGGTTGATTTTGCAGCGGGCAACCCGGCGCTTCCTTCGTATGAAGGATTAAGATTATTCTTAAAAGCCTCTTATGGAATTGGTGTCGCAACTGATATGGGAGATGCCCCTTATTCTGAAGCAGGCATGGCTGAGCAAGGAATAACCCAGCCAAAGTACGATAAGGCCGCCGATATAATTGTTGCTGCTTTAAATGACCTAAAAGCCGCCGAGGCAAAATTTGCACAAGGCAAAAATTTTAGTGGTGACATAATGTCGTATGCGGGAAACGCTACAAAGTGGCGCAGGTTATGTAATGCCGTACAACTCAGGACATTAAATACAATAAGTAAAAAAATTACTCCTGAACAAAAGGCGCGGTTCGCTGAAATTGTAGCTGCAGGAAATTTATTGTCCGGTAATGCTGATGTCTTTCAATTACCCTATCTTGAAAACGCCAATGCTACTTATCCATTTTATGGCGGGGAAGGTACAAGGCAAAATCTGGCAATGTCGAAACTAATGGTCGATTTCTTAAAATCAGTAAACGACCGACGCTTGTTCTATTTTGGCGAACCAGCTCCTTATAAAATCGCGGCAGGTTTTTTGGAAAATGATTATGCAGCATATGAAGGGGCTCCGTCAGAATTGTCTCCCAGTTCGTTAGAATTGAATAAGCTGTCCGGTAAATATTCCCTTATAAACAAGCGGTACGCATCATCTGCATCCAGGATTGGCGATCCGTTTCTATTCTTTTCTTATGCTGAGCAATGTTTTATTATTGCCGAGGCTGCCGAAGAAGGATGGATACCGGGAGGAGCGGCTACAGCAAAAACTTATTATGAAAACGGCGTAAAAGGGCAGCTTAGTTATTTTAAAGATTTAAGTACAGTAATCCAATCAAATCTTCATGGAATGCCTATTACCCAGTCGTACATTGATAATTATTTTACGGGAGAGGCAGCATACAAAATGTCCGGCACAAAGGAGGACAGGTTAAAGCAGATTTGGATGCAACGCTATTTTATTGACTTCTTCCAGGGAGGTGGCATGTCGTACAGGACTTACCTGCGTACAGGATATCCTGTTTTCCCCATTAACCCGGCAACGTCATTAAATTCAGGTGCGCCAAATATGGCACCAAAGCGGAATATGTATCCTACTGATGAGCTGACCAAGAACCCTGAGAACTATAAGAAAGCTGTTCAGGAACAGTATGGCGGTTTTGATGATGTAAATAAAACCCCCTGGTGGTTACAATAGTGTAAGCTGGTAGTAGTACTGATTGTGTTCATCCCCGGTGCCTTAGTGCACCGGGGCTATGAGCAATTTGCTTAGGGCGAATTCTTTACTCATTAATCACCACTGATGAAACACTTCCTATTTTTATTGCTGACATTCTTAATTTTTCGGCCAGCTTCGTCGCAAAATAGTCAATGGAACTTGATATGGCAGGACGAATTCAATTACAAAGGTCTGCCCGATTCCGCCAAATGGAGTTTTGACACAAGGGGCAATGCCCACGGATGGGGAAATAATGAGAAACAGTTTTATACCGAAAACAACACTCAAAATGCTGTTGTTGAAAATGGTGTACTGAAAATTATTGCACGGGAACAACAAACAGACAAAAAGAATTATACCTCGGCTCGCCTGGTTACAAAAGGAAAAGCTTCTTTTCAATACGGCAAAATTTCGGCCAGCATGAAATTGCCCTCTGGCAAGGGTACATGGCCCGCCTTCTGGATGTTGGGCAATAATATTGATTCTAAGGGCTGGCCTCGATGTGGCGAAATTGACATTATGGAGCATGTAGGCTACCAGCCGGATAGTATTTATGGCAGTGTACATACCGATGCCTATAACCACATGAAGGGTACACAAAAATCAAAGGCACTTTTTGTTGAAAGGCCGTATACAGAGTTTCACACGTACTCCATAGAATGGACACCCGAAAAAATTGAATTTTTCATCGATGATAGAAAACTCAACTCTTTCAGCAATGAACATCGTACCGATAAAGAGTGGCCATTTGACCAGCCTTTTTTTATCATTCTTAACCTGGCTATAGGAGGCAACTGGGGTGGCAAACACGGAATAGATGATTTGGCTTTTCCTGTCACAATGGAAGTTGATTATGTTAGAGTTTATCAACAAGCTAACACCAATTAATATTAGGGAGCACCAGTTTTGTTAATATACTTTTCGAGTAATCGAATTATTACTGTAGAAGTCTTTGGGGGAGCATGGATGTACTAGTAATTATGTGGTTGCAAAACCGATTTGGTTATAAAACTATTAGGTATAAATTGTTAGAATAACATTCGCAGCATGAAAAATTTCTCTCGCCGTTCATTTATTCATACAGGGATACTTGCTGGAGTGGCAATTGGTTGTTCTCCTGGTAGAAAATTCCAGGACTATCCGGGAGAACCTAAATCTGGGATACAGGGTTTTGAAGTAGCAAAACAAAAGGACCTGTATGCAGGATGGGTGCCTGTATCTGACCGCAAAGTTCGGGTTGGCCTTATCGGGTATGGATTGTGCCGCTTTGGTGCTGAGTTTGGTTTCCAAAATCATATAAATGTAGATGTGGTGGCGGTTAGTGATTTAATCCCGCAACGCTGCGCAAGCATGGCCGAGGAAACTGGGTGCAAAAAAACCTATCCCTCTTTGGAAGAGCTTGTAAAAGATACTGCGATAGAAGCTGTTTTTATTGCTACAGACGCTCCTAACCACTTTAAACATGCCATGCTTGCCCTGAAACATGGAAAGCATGTTGCAAGCGCTGTTCCTGCAGTTTTTGGTTCTTTGGAAGATGCAGAAAGGCTGTTTAATGAGGTAAAACAGTCAGGGCTAAACTATATGATGTTTGAAACATCTTCATTCCACGAAGACCTTTATGCGATGCGACTGCTTTATTCCCAGGGATTATTGGGGAAAATAATTTATTCCGAAGGCGAGTACTATCATTACATGGCTAAGCCATTGGAGAGTTACAAAGGTTGGCGAATAGGCTTGCCTCCACAATATTATCCCACACATGCTACCGCTTATTATGTAGGTGTTACTGATGGAAGTTTTGCTGAGGTTTCCTGTATGGGAATTCCAAGTAAAGTGCCTCATTTAATGGCGGCCAACAATGAGTATAAAAATCCTTTTGGCACAGAGTCTGCCCATTTTCGTACCAATGAAGGGGGAATGTCACGGATGATAATCAGTTGGGATACACCAGGAGACCATGGTGAAAAGGGCCGTATACGAAGTGAAAAGGGGACCTATTATGATAAGTATGAAGGGTTGCCTATTAATATGCCAGTTACCCTTCGGCCCCCGCTGCCACCTGGATTGCCGGCTGGCTACCACGGAGGTTCACATGGTAATTTGACCAACGAATTCATTTTATCTATTCTTCAAAACAGAAAGCCGATGATTGATGTGGCTGTTTCTCTCAACATGACTGTGCCCGGCATTGTTGCACACCAATCGGCGCTAAATGATGGGGAATTAATGAAAATACCTCAATATAAGTACTGGTCTTAATTAGTTGAATACAACAAGTCCTGTTCAAAAGGAGTAGCATAGCTAATGGGATTTGAATTTGTATTTCTTTTTAATGTCAATATTTTGATACCAGGTAGTTGTTGGTTTTATAGGAATAGCAGAGAAGTGGTTTAATTGTATGCCACTAATGCTTTTGAACACTGTGACTTAAAATGAATGTGCCTAACCGTTTCAACAAAATGTCTAGTTTATATTTTACATTGGTTTTCATTTTGGGTTGTTCTTACCTTACTCAAGCGCAAGGAAATCTGAGTGATTTTTGGAAAGCCCAAGCAGGTGAAAGAAGACGTTTTTCCTCCTACGATACAAGCGGATTTAATATTGATGCTGTCCACATTGCATCAGGTACAACACATACATTGTGCGACCTTAATAATACTTCAGGAATAATCCAGCGGATTTGGACTACCATCCAGACTTCTGATACACTTTATCTGGAAAAAGTCAGAATTATAATGACTTTTGATGATGAAATTACAGTTGACAATGTGCCTCTGGGAATGTTTACCGGTACCGGCCCCTGGCGGGTAAACGATTTAGTTACACCTGTTTTAAACGTGATGAGGTCAAGAAAACTTAATCAGGACCAATGGGGAATAGGTGCCGGAAGTTTCAATATTCATTTTCCAATGCCGTTTACTAAAAATGTAAAAATTGAAGTTCAGAATAATACTTCTGACAGGATTGATTTTTTCTACTTTATCGATTATACTGAATTGCCCTTAAAAGACAAGCCACTGTTGTTCCATGCCAGTTACAACATTCAGTCGCCAACTATTGCTTCCAACGAAGGAAAAGACTTGAGTACTTCCGGCAATTATGAACTTCCTGCTCAAACAACTAAACCTAGGAACGAAGTAAAACACCAGAGTGTGGCGGGTAATTATGAACTTTTAAAAGTGAATGGCTATCAGGGGAAATATGTGGGAACAATACTTTGTATTGAGTCGCACCCTGACAGGAAAGGAAAATGGTACGAAGGCGATGATATGTTTGTTATTGACGATGAGCCCTGGCCTCCCCGCCTGCACGGAACCGGTACCGAAGATTATTTTGGCATGGCCTGGGGATTTTACAGGCTTTATCAGGCTTTCGATCATGGCCTTTCGCATTTTGAGAAAAAAGTTACCGGCCACGATAGGTTTTTCGATGGGCGGTACGTTACATACAGGTTTCATATCAACGACCCGATACTTTTTAATAAAAGCATTCATGCATCGATAGAAGCCGGTCATGGAAACGAGTGTGAACAACACTATGAAAGTGTGGCAATATGGTATGGTAAAAAAACAGACTAACTCTAATCATTTTACATTTTCATCAATGAGAAAATATTTGAAATACAGGGGTTTGGTTTTATTGCTGTTAAGCACCATTTTTTTTACAGGATTTAGCCAAAATAAGGTTGGGATTAGCGGTGACTTTGGCAAGATTTACGATCAAAGCATTGGTGAAAAGGGTAAATGGTACATAAACGATCATTGTTTTATAAAAGCGACTAACGGTAAATGGCACATGTTTGGTATCACCCATGAAGAACCAGCGAACCCTCGGGAAGAAAATATATTTGCTCATGCCATTGCTGATTCACTAACACAAGCTGTTTGGATAAAACAATCATTTGCACTTACTATAGCAGCGGAAGCTCCCTGGACTGAACATCATCTATGGGCTCCACATGTAGTTTTCGACCAGGGCATTTATTACATGTATTATTGTGTCGGTGGCGAAAAAAGTACGGAATATAAAATCTATTTAGCCACATCTAAGAATCTTTTTCAATGGACACGTCATCCTGAAAATCCAATGATAATCGATGGATATGATGCACGCGATCCCTTTATTCTCCGGTTAAATGATGAGTGGGTAATGTACTATACCGCCACAAGGCCAGCTGACGGGGGAAACCATGTTGTCATGTCAGTCATAAGTAATGACTTAATACACTGGACAAATAAGCAGGTTGCATTTACTCATGCGAAAACAGGTACTTACGGTGGCCCGACCGAATCTCCTTTTGTTGTATTTAATAATGGTAAGTATTATCTTTTTGTATGTACCAATCAGCCATACGATAATACCGCTGTATATGAAAGCGATACTCCATATCATTGGAATATTGAAAATAGAGTAGGTGATATTCCTGCCCACTGTGCTGATGTCATGCAGGATTCCGACAAGGATTGGTATATCAGCAGGGCAGGATGGGGCCGTGGAGGCTTATATCTAGCAAAATTGTTCTGGAAGAAATAATGATTTGACTATTAATTGATTAACCTTTAGTCGGGATGAAGCATACATTTATTTTGTTACTGTTTTTATTTCTGTCAAAATTTTTCTGCCCTGCGCAGGATGCCAAAACCGCGTGGGACAACACCATCAGTAAAAACTGGCCTGAAGGTTTTGTTCCAGTCGAAATAAAATCATCAGCCGATAGAAAAACAGAAAAGGCAATATTTTATAAATCCACTCATGAAGGAAATCAGCCGCTGATTGTTTCGCTTCATACCTGGAGTGGCGATTACCTGCAGGAGGACCCGCTGGCTGCTGAAGTGGTTTTGCGGGGTTGGAATTACATTCACCCCGATTTTCGCGGGCCAAACAACAATCCTGAAGCCTGTGGCAGCGAAAAAGTGATTTCCGATATTGAGGACGCCATTCGGTATGCCATAAAAACTGCAAATATTGATACAACAGAAATTCATGTTGTTGGGGTTTCGGGAGGCGGGTATGCAACCCTGCTTTCGTTTATGAAATTGAAATATCCGGTAAAAAGCTTCAGCGCGTACGCTTCCATTTCAAATCTCGAAGATTGGTATTGGGAATGTAAAGGAAGAGGGCTGAAATATGCCGGCGATTTAGAAGGTGTAACGACCAATGGTAAAGGATTCGACGCATCGGAGGCACAAAAACGCTCGCCTGCGTTGATGGATTTTCCGGGTGAAAAAAGAAATGGCGCATCACTTTTTATTTACACCGGAGTACACGATGGTTACACAGGTTCGGTTCCAGTTACGCACTCCATCAATATGTATAACAGGCTGTTGCGTGCGATGTACCCGGAACAAAAAAACCAACTGGTTAGCGACAGCCTGAAACTTGTTTTACTGACAAAACGAATGAATCCAAATCCGGATGTTAATCTCGTTTTGGGGGAGAGAAAGGTTCACATCCACAGGGCATTACCACAACTAAGTTTAACCATTTTCGAAGGCACCCACGAAATGATTGTTCCCCAGGCATTGGCTTTAATTCCTGTTTATGGCGAAAGGAATTCGAAAAAACTGAATATCCTTACCATTGGCGATTCGAATGCTGCCGCTGAAAACGGATGGCCTGCACAACTCCGAAAATTACTTCCGTTTTCAACCGTAATCAATAAATCTATTTCGGGTAATACAATTGGTTTTGATAACCTCGGTCAGGAAAAGCTGAATACACTGAAGAATATCGACCGTTATCTTGACGAAGCTTACGCTGAATTGGTTGCAGGTACCGCATTCGACTGCATTATAATCGGACTGGGAACCAACGATGCCAAACGGATATTTGAACACCAGCAAAAAGAAGTCACTCAAAATCTTCAACTTCTGATTGATAAAATAAAAGGAAGAGCTGAAAATACAACAGGAAAGATACCTGCTGTTTTTATTATGTCGCCACCCCCGATGGAGGAAGAAAAGGCCGACCAGGTAAAATACGGCGGTGGAAACCAGCGCATCGACGGGAACAACATCCAGTTTCAAAAGGTGGCTGAAGTAAACAGGGCAACTTTTATCGACATAAATACTGAACTGAAAAAAGCGGGACCCGGAATTACAACTGATGGTGTGCATCTTACAAGTCTGGCACAGTTTCAACTGGCTGATAAAATTTTAAAATCGATTTCAGTAAACAAATAATCAAATTACAATGAGGCTGTTATTCATGTTTTTGTCGGCAGAAAATTGTCAGTTCGAAAATGTGGTTTTTGACAGTAAAAGCGTAATATTCATTCAAAATAATTAAACCATGAAACTTGTGACTAAAATAAAATTTTTATTGTTATTTGTTATTGGAATAGCAACAAATCAGGTGTTTGCCCAAACCGATGCAACGGTTAAAACCAGCATGGATACCAATGTCGTTATTCCACCAGCTTGGGCTTTTGGGGTATTGTATGGTGGGTACACAAATCAGCAGGGTACAATTGAGCGGATTAAGGAAATCAAAGCACACGATTATCCAATTGATTCCTATTGGATAGACTCCTGGTTTTGGAGTTATGCCGAAAAGGGATTGGGACCCAAGAAATTCATTGACTTTGTGGCTGATACCGTTGGTTTCCCAAACCGGCCACAAATGTGGGATTTTATGGAAAAAAACAACATCAAGGGAGGTTTCTGGATTTGGGATTGCATTTTGCAAACCGGCAACGACAAGGCTTTTTATGATTTCCATTCAAAGGGATATTTTTCGAATACCTACATCGAAACCGGCGCATGGCATAATTACAGCAGGA
>Ga0114939_10000744_pt1 | contig 26833 bp, 23 predicted proteins | sample AshMeaCrysSpring_FD_87196 | JGI IMG/M metagenome (GOLD analysis project Ga0114939, IMG submission 87196) | Groundwater microbial communities from Big Spring, Nevada to study Microbial Dark Matter (Phase II) - Ash Meadows Crystal Spring | ecosystem: Environmental > Aquatic > Deep subsurface >...
AACTGGACGCCCGGGCCCGATCAAAGCGGCTGAGTCCGCTCGGCCGGCGCCCATCTTCCGCTTGATAGCGCCGCCCCGCGACACGGGCAGCGATGGCCCGCCGAACGGCCGTCACCGCCCTAGCCCATCTTCTACACCGCCGCGCAAGAACTTCTTTTGCGTCGCCGACTTACGAGCGCCGAGCCGGCGTAGTGTCACGCTGGCGAGCGCGCTGCGGACCGGAGGGGGATGACGTTTACATTGGCCGCAAGGTTGGTGGCAGCGCGACGCCACAGGCGCCGAACACCGCGCTGATCGTCCCCTTGGACTCGGTGCGCAGCCGGTAGCCCTTGCCCTGGACCGTCAACTCGATCTCCTGCAAGCCGTCCAGGTCATCGAGGATGTGGGCCCACTCGAGTCCGGCGTGGCCGGCGGCCTCGAGCCGGTCCTGCAGCGCCTTGCGCAGCACCAGGGCCAGGAAGCTGCAGAACACGTGACCGCGGATCGTGTCGTCGGTCTTGTGGAAGATCGGGCGCGTGTCGAGCTGGCTCTTCATGGTGCGGAAGATCGCCTCCACCATCCACAGCTGCTTGTACTTCAACGCCACCTCGCGCGCACTGAGCTCGGTGTTGGTGCGCAGGATCCACTTGCCGTCGTAGCGCGCCTCCTCGGCCACCTTGGCCTCGTCGATGCGCCAGCGCGTGCCGCTGCCGGCGACGAAGCGGCGGTAGCCCTGGTTGCCGATCAGGGACTTGTCGCCGCGCTTCAAGGCCTCGCCGAGCGCGCTGACGATGGCCAGCCGGTCGTGTGCGTCCTTGGTGGCCTGGTCCTCGTTGCGGCAGACGATGTAGCGCCGCTGGCCGACCCGCACCTCCTTGACCGCCAGCGGCGAGGGCGCCTTCGCCCGCTCGCTCTTCGGGTAGACCTCCTGGTAGCGCCCGGCGCGCGCGAGCACCTCCTCGCGGGCCTCCCGGGTGCGGCGCATGCGCACCCCGAGGATGTAGAGCCAGCCGCGCGCTTCGATCTCGGCGATGGTGGCCTCGCTGATCATGCCGCGGTCGGCCACGACGCACACGCGCTCGATGCCAAAGTGCGTCTGCAGCCGCGCCACCACCGGTGCGAGGCTCTTCACATCGGTCGTGTTGCCCGACCACATCGTGCTGCACAGCGGGCGGCCTTCGTCGTCCAGCACCATGCCCACCACCATCTGCTTGAGATCCGGCCGGTGGTCCTTGGAGTGCCCATGCTGGCCGATGCGCTCGCCGCCCTCGCCCTCGAAGTAGATCGACGTGGTGTCGAAGAACACCAGCTCGACGTCGCTGAACAGGTCGCGTCGCCGGGCAAACAATTCCTCCTCGATCAGATCCTTGCGGGTGCGCACCTCGAAGGCCGAGGCGTCCAAAGCCGGCGGCGCCAGCGGCTCGCCGAGGAAACCCATCGCGCGGTACAGGTGGTGCAGCGACAACGCCTCGGTGCCTCCGATGGCCTGATCGCGTATCCAGCGCTCGGCGGCGCGGTCGCTGCCGCTGACGAACAGCCGATGCAGCACGGTCATGAACACCGCCCGCTCCAGCGGGAACTCGAAGCGGCGCCCGCGCAGCATCTCGTGCAGCACCGCGCCGATGCCCGTCTCCTGCCACAGCCGCTCGAAGATCAGTGCCGCGCCGATGCGGCGCGTGCGGGTGGTGATGCTGTCGCCGCGGCTGTGCGCGCCGAGCACGGCGAGCCTGTCGGAGAAGCGCCCCAGCGAGGCCAGGAGGCTGTCGAGCTGCCCCGAGGCCTGGAGCTGATCGAGCCGGCCCAGCCGATGCAGCACGCGCTGCTTGATGCGGCCCTCGACGCGCTCGTTCTCCACCAGGAGCAGGTAGGTTCGCCCGGCCGTGGTCTGGGTGCGCAGGAACACGAAGCTGTGCCATTACGTCGATGGCCCGCAATGTAGCCCTTCTGCAAATACCACATCAAGCACATCGGCGCTTCGGCGTGACACTACAAATTCTGCGCGTCAGCATGCACCGCAAGTCGAATCAACAACTTCCCGAGGCGTCAGGCGCTCAAAGTGTCGAAGATGGGTCTGAGGTTCAAGTATTGCAGCAGCGAAGTGTCGGGCCTCAGGTGACCGGCAGTGACGGCTTCCGGGGATGTCCCGAACGACCGGATCTGGCCGATGGTCGCCTCGCGCCGACTTCCCGACGTCGGCCGCTGCGTAGCGGCCCGCGGCCCTTCGCCCGGTCGAGTCAGTGCGGCCGGAGCTGAAGCCGGCCGCAGCCGCCGAGACACGCTTCAGCGCAGCACGCGCAGCTGATCTGCAGCCACCGCAAGCGTCACCGCCGCGCCGTCCTCGATCCGGCGGGTGCCGGCCAGGTGCGGCTGGTCGGTGGTGACCTGGTGCGTGCCGACGGCGACCAGGTAGCGCGTGAACTCGCCAAGGAACTCGCTGCCCTGCACGACGCCGGAAAGCGTCAGCTGCGACTGGCCCGAGGCCGCGGCCGGGCCAACCGCCATTCGCACCGCGTGCGGCCTGAAGCTCAGCGCCAGCTTGCCGCTGGCCGGAGCGTCAGCCAGGCGTGGCAGGCGAACCGCGCCGACGCCGTCGACGTCGAAGCGCAGCGCGTCGCCGTCGGCCGAGACACTGCCTTCGAGCAGGTTCATCGTGCCGACGAATTCGGCGACGAAGCGGTTGGCCGGCGCGTCGTACAGCTCGGCCGGCGTGCCCACCTGCTGCACGATGCCGGCGTCGAGCACGGCCATGCGGTCGGCGGTGGTCATCGCCTCTTCCTGGTCGTGGGTGACGAAGATCGTGGTGATGCCGAGCTTGCGCTGCAGGGCGAGGAGCTCCTGCCGCATGGTCACGCGCAGCTTCTTGTCGAGGTTCGACAGCGGCTCGTCGAGCAGCAGCACCTGCGGTTCGATGACGATCGTGCGCGCCAGTGCCACCCGCTGCTGCTGCCCGCCGGAGAGCTGGTTCGGCCGCCGCGCGGCGAACTCTTTCAGGCCGACGAGACCGAGCGCCGCCTCGGTGCGGCGGCGGATCTCCTCGCGCGGCAACTTCCTTTCCACCAGGCCGAAGCCGACGTTGTCGAACACGGTCAGGTGCGGCCACAGCGCGTAGCTCTGGAACACCATGCCGATGTTGCGCGCATGCGGGGCTACGGCCGTGATGTCGCGCCCGTCGACCAGCAGTTCGCCGCGGTCGTTGCGGTTGAACCCGGCGATCAGCCGCAGCAGCGTCGACTTGCCCGAGCCCGACGGGCCGAGCAGGGCGAAGAACTCACCCGGCTCGATCCTCAGCGTGACGTCCTTCAGCACCTCGGTCCGGCCGTAGGCCAGGCCGATGCTGCGGCATTCGACGGCGACTTTCTTCATCATGCTCCTTCGGCGGCGCGCGCCGGGGCGTTGGCCGCCTGCGCCCGCTCGACCAGCCGGTGCGAGAGATAAGTGCCGAGCGCCACCAGCACCACGGCGAGCACGCCGAGCGCCGCGCCCGGCCCGCGCCCGGCGACCGACTGCATGTACAGGTAGATGCCGTAGCTCATCGGCGCCTGCGACTCCTTGACCACCAGCAGAATGGTCGCCGACAGCTCCACCGCGGCGGTGATGAAGCTGGAGACGAAGCCGGCCAGGATGCCGCCGGCCATCAGCGGGATGACGACCCGGCGCACCACCCGCCAGCCGCTGGCGCCGAGCATCTCGGCGGCCTCCTCCAGGCTGACGTTGATCTGCTGCAGCGCGGCCATGCACGAGCGCAACGCGTAGGGGAGGCGCCGCACCGCATAGGTCATCATGATCAGAATCCAGGTCTGCGTGGCCGGCACGCCGCCGACCTGCACGCCCTGGAACGTGCGCAGATAGCCGATCGCCAGCACGATGCCGGGCACCGCGATCGCGGCGCTGGCCGCGAAGTCCAGCCACTGCCGGCCGGGCAGGCGGGTGCGCAGGATCAGGTACGCGATCGTGACCCCGATGGCCACGTCGATCAGCGCCGCCAGTCCGCAGTACAGCAGCGTATTGGCGATCATGAAGTTGCTGTCGACGAACACCGCGGCGTAGTGGCGCAGGGTGTAGGCATCGGGCAGCGGCGCGAAGCTCCAGACCTGCGCGATCGACAGGATCGCGAGGCCCAGGTGCGGCGACAGCACGACCAGCAGCACGAACACGATGCCGCCGTAGGCGGCGATCGACTCGCCGCGCGACAGCCTGCGCCGCGCCAGCCCGCCGGCGCCTTTCTGCACCGTCGTGTAGTCCTTGCCCTTCATCACCCGCACCGACAGCCACAGCGCGAGGATCGAGAAGGCGATCATGATCACGCTGATCACGTAGCCCATCGGGTCCTCCAGGCCGACCTGCGTGATGCGCAGATAGGCCTGCGGCGCGAGCATGTTGGTCTGCCCCAGCACCAGCGGCGTGCCGAGGTCGTCGAATACCTTGATGAACACCAGCGCCGCCCCGGCGAGGTAGCCGGGCAGGGCGAGCGGGAAGACGACGCGCCGGAACAACCGCCAGCCGCGGGCCCCGAGGTTCAGCGCCGCTTCCTCCATTGCGCTGTCGATGGTGCGCAGCGCGACGATCAGGTTCATCAGGATGAACGGGAAGTAGTGCAGGCTCTCGACGAAGATCACGCCGTTCAAGCCCTGCATGAACGGGACCGTGAAGCCGAGGTGCTCGTCGAGCAGCAGGTTGATGCTGCCTGAGCGGCCCCAGATCAGCGTCATCGCCACCGCGCCGACGAACGGCGGCATGATCAACGGCAGCACGCCGAGGGTCTGGATCAGGATCGCGCCGCGGAACTCGAAGCGCACGGTGAGATACGCCAGTGGCACGGCGATGGCCGAGGCGAACGCCACGCTGACCGTGGCCACGACCAGCGAGTTGTAGAACGACTCGCGCATCAGCGTCGTGGTGAAGAACGACGCGAAATGCCCAAGCGTGAAGCTGCCGTCGGCCTCGCGGAAGGCGGTCGCGAAGACGGCGCCGACCGGCAGCAGCAGGAATGTTGCGAGAAAGGCGATGACGGCGACCCCCGCCAGCAGGCTGCCGGGCGAGGCGCCCCAGGCGCGGCGCAGCGACGCAAAGACGGCGCCCGAGGTCGTCGCGGCCGTGGTCGTGCCCATGGACGTCAGCACAGGTCAGCGCAGCCGGAGTTCGCCGAAATGACGTGTCGTCCCGGCGCAGGCCGGGACCCAATTGGACCCCGGCCTGCGCCGGGGTGACGCCTGCTCGTCAGTTCCTCCCCTGCCCAGGGAAGGCAACCTTCAAATCAGCGCTGCCGCCTTGCGCGCCAGCTCGGCGGCCTTCTCATAGTTCGCCCGCGCCTTGCTGTTCCACGTCTCCTCCAGGCCGGTGATCTTCTTCGCCACTGCCACTTCCTTTTTGTTCGACGCGAACAGCTTCTGGAACTCGGCCTGGTCGGCGATCTGCGCCGAGACCACCGGCGTGAAGGCCAGCTCGCGCGCCTGCTTGATCAGTTCTGCGGCCTGCGGGTTCTTCTTCGCGGCGTTCTTCGCCTCGGCGTCATGGATGGCCTTGGTTGCCGCCTGCAGTTCCTTCAGGCGGAACGTGATCGTCTGGTCGAAGAGCGACTGCACCAGCGAGTAGCGGCTCTCGGACAGATCGGCGTTGAACTGGACCTTGCTGCGCCTGGCGATCGCCGCCGGGTCGGGGTAGCCGGCCGGGATCTTCGCGCCGAAGGCCTTGTACTCGAGCACCGGCAGGCGCGAGATCTTGGGGTCGAGCAGGATCTCCTGCCCTTCCTGGCTCAGCGCGAACTGGATGAACGTTCTTGCCTCGGCGGCGTTCTTGCCGCCCGCGACCAGCGCGATATTGGCCGGCACGATCGAGGTCATCTGCGGGTAGACGAAGTCGACCGGGAAGCCGGAGTACTTGCCGGCCAGCCCGAAGAAGTCGATCACCGGGCCGGCGCCGAACTGGCCGTTGTTCAGCCCGTCGGGCACGCCGAACGAGCGCTCCGTGATCTGCGCGCTGTTGCCGGCCATCTGCAGGATCTGGGTCCAGCCCTTGTCCCAGCCCTCGCCCTGCAGGATCGTCTCGACCGTCAGGTGCATGGTGCCGGAGCGCGACGGCGCGGTCATCGCCACGTGGCCGAACCACTGCGGCTTCAGCAGGTCGGTCCACTCCTTCGGCGCGTCGAGCTTGTTCGCCTTCAGGTAGCGGGTGTTGTACATGATCCCGTAGCCGGCCAGCGCCTGGCCGAAGTAGAAGCCCTCGGGATCGTTGATCGGGTAGTTGCCGATCTTCGCCGGCACCTTCGGGTTGGCGACGTCGCCGGCCTTGGTGAGCAGCTTGTCACGCTTGAGCACCTCGAAGGCGTCGGGCGCGCTGGCCCAGAACACGTCGGGCCGCTGGCCCTCGGCGGTCTCGCGCACGAAGGCGATCGACGCCACCGTGCTCTTGTTCAGGATCTCCAGCTTGATGCTCGGATGACGTTTTTCGAAGGCGGCGCGGTAGGCGGCGGTCAGTTCCTTGGGAAACGAGGTGATCACGGTCACCGTGCCGGCAAGGGCGGCCGGCGCGACAAAGGCGAGGGCAAGGGCGATCAGGCGTTGCATGTGACTCTCCGGTGATGCGGTGGGTACCGTCGAAGTTCGCGCCACCGCCACCTCCGGCGACAAACGCTGCCACCATCGGCCGGCGCGGGCCGGTCCGGCAAACGAGAACGGCCCGCGCAGGCGTGCGCACCGGCGGCTGTACAGTGCGGCGGCTAGCCCTGCAGATCCTCGACCAGCGCGACGTACTTCTTCATCGCGTCATTGGCCGAGGTCCCCTTCATCTCGCTCCACGCGTCCCACTTGGCGCGGCCGACCATGTCCATCATGCCGGGCCGCTTGCCCTCGACGTCGCCGACGGTGGCCTGCTTGTACAGCGCGTACAGCTTGAGCATGGTGGCGTTGTCGGGGCGCTCGGGCAGGGTTTTCGACGCCGCCACCGCGGCCTCGAACTTGGCTTTCAGGGCGCTCATGGTTCACTCCTCCTCGTGGATTTGCGCGCGTCTATTATGGAGCGGCCCTTCGGGGCTGGCAAAAGACACGCGGCGCCGCCTGCCGGACGCCGCGCCGGATTAGGGAGAGCACCATGCCCCACCGCGAACGCATGTCGCCGGTCGACACGGCCTGGCTGCGCATGGACTCGCCGGGCAACCTGATGATGATCGTCGGGGTCGACATCCTCGACGGCCCGTGCGACGAGCCGCGGCTGCGCAAGGTGGTGCAGGAGCATCTGCTGCCGCATTTCCAGTTCCGCGCCCGCGCGGTCGAGGACCCGACCGGAGTCTGGTGGGAAGAGGACGAGGACTTCGACCTCGACCGCCACCTGGTGCGCATCGCCCTGCCGGGCAAGGGCGGCAGGCGCGAACTGCAGAAGCTGCTGGCGCAGCTGGGCGCGCAGACGCTGGATCCGCAGCGGCCGCTGTGGCAGTTCCACCTGGTCGAGCACTACGACGGCGGGCACGCGTTGATCGTGCGCATCCACCACTGCGTCGGCGACGGCATCGCGCTGATGGGTGTGGTGCTGGGCATGACCAGCACGGACCCGGCGCGCGACGCCGATGCGCCGGGGCCGCGCATGCGCCGCTGGCGCAGCGAGGCCAGCCTCGCCGGGCAGTGGCTGCAGCCGTTGACGGAGATGGCTGTGAAGACGGTCGATGCCGCCGGCCGGCTGGCCGGCCAGTTTCTGGCGGCCTCGAGCAGCGTGATCGATGATCCCGAGGCGGCGACCGAGGTTGCCGCGGACGCGATGCGCGTCGCCGGCAGCGTGGCGAGGGACTTCGCGGCGCTGGTGCTGATGCCGGAAGATTCGCCGACCAGCCTGAAGGGCCGTCCCGGCGGCTCGAAGGCGGTGGCGTGGAACGAGCCGCCGCTGCCGCTGGCCGACGTGAAGGCGGTGGGCCATGCGCTCGGCTGCTCGGTCAACGACATCCTGCTGTCGTGCGCCGCGGGCGCGCTGCGCGGCTATCTCGCCGATCGCGGCGATGCCGTCGACGGCGCCGAGCTGCGTGCGATGGTGCCGGTGAACCTGAGGCCGCCCGGCAAGGCGGACTCGCTCGGCAACCGGTTCGGGCTGGTGCCGGTGCTGCTGCCGATCGGCATCGAGAACCCGATCGAGCGCGTGCTCGAGGTCCGCAGCCGGATGAACGCACTGAAGGACAGCTACACCGCGTTGCTGTCGCTCGGCGTGCTCGGCGCCGCCGGACTGGGACCGCGGGCGCTGCAGAAGCAGGTGCTCGACCTGCTGGCGTCGAAGGCGACGATCGTGATGACCAACGTGCCGGGCCCGCAGCACCCGCTGTACCTGGCCGGCCGCCGGCTGCGGCAGATGCGGTTCTGGGTGCCGACCACCGGCGATGTCGGCGTCGGCCTGTCGATCCTGTCGTACGACGGCGGCGTGCAGTTCACGGTGGTCACCGACAAGAAGCTGTGCACCGATCCGCAGTCAATCGTCGACCGGTTCGCGCCGCAGTTCGAGAACCTGCTGTACGCGGCGCTGCTGGCACCCTGGGACGAGGACGCCGACCCGACGACGGCCGAGCGCTCGCTGCAGGCCACGGAGTCGCTGGCGCAGGCGGCGACGCACCTGTCGGGCGGCAACGGCGCCCCCGCGGCGGCGCGCGGTTTGGGCGAAGCGCCGGCAGTCCCGCCGAAGCTGCCGCGCCGCAGGCGCTCGGCCTTCGCGGCGGCCCGCGCGGCAGCCGGGCAATGAGGGCGCGCGACGGCCGCCTCGCGAAACGCCTGGCCTGAGGCGATGGGCACGATCGCCGTCCGCCGCGAGGACGCCTACGCGCGGCGATGCGATGCGGTGGTCAGCGCCGTGTTCGACGACGGCGTCGAACTCGACCGCACGGTGTTCTATCCGCTGGGCGGCGGCCAGGCCGGCGACCGCGGCGTGCTGCATCTGGCCGACGGCAGCGCGCTGGCGGTCGTCGACTCGCGCAAGAGCCGGCGCGACGACGCTGGCCCCGACGACACGCTGCACCTGCTCGATCCGGCCGGCGACTGGCGGGCGCGGCTCGCGGTCGGCACGCCGGTCGTCGCCGAGATCGACTGGGCACGCCGCTACCGGCACATGCGCTTTCACACCGCCACCCACCTGCTGTGCGCGGTGGTGCGCCAACTGGTCGACGGCTGCAGCATCACCGCGGAATACGCGCGGCTGGACTTCGCGATGACCGCGCCGCTCGAGAAGGAATCGGTGCAGCGCGGGCTGGACGAACTGATCGCCCGCGCGCTGCCGGTCGGCTGCGAATGGATCACCGACGACGCGCTGCGCGCCAACCCGCAGCTGGTCAAGTCGATGAGCGTCAGCCCGCCGACCGGCTTCGGCCGCGTGCGGCTGGTGCGCGTCGGCGATGCCGACCTGCAGCCCTGCGGCGGCACGCACGTGCGCAACAGCGCCGAGATCGGCGCAATGCGCGTGGCAAAGATCGAGAAGAAAAGCGCGCGCACGCGGCGCGTGGTGCTGGAGTTCGGCTGAACCCGCGAGTCCGAGGGAACACGATGCACGACCACGATCACGACGATTACCACGACCACGATCACGACCATCACCACGGCAGCGAACTGTCGCCGATCGAGGCGCGGGTGCGGGCGCTGGAGTCGATCCTGGTCGAGAAGGGCTACGTCGATCCGTCGGCGCTCGATGCGATCATCGACACCTACGAGACCAAGATCGGCCCGCGCAACGGCGCGAAGGTCGTCGCCCGGGCATGGAGCGATCCGGCCTACGCGCAGCGGCTGCGCGACGACGCCACGGCGGCGATCGCCGAGCTCGGCTTCAGCGGCCGCCAGGGCGAGCACATGGTGGCGGTGTTCAACGACGCGCGCACGCACCACCTGGTGGTCTGCACGCTGTGCTCGTGCTACCCGTGGCCGGTGCTCGGGCTGCCGCCGGTCTGGTACAAGTCGGCGCCGTACCGCTCGCGCGCGGTGATCGATCCGCGCGGCGTGCTGGCCGAGTTCGGCGTGCGTCTGCCCGAGGGCAAGGCGATCCGGGTCTGGGACTCGACCGCCGAGATCCGCTACCTGGTGATCCCCGAGAGGCCGCCCGGCACCGAGGGCATGAGCGAGGCGCAGCTCGCCGAACTCGTCAGCCGCGACAGCATGATCGGCACCGGCCTGCCGCTGGCGGCAGGGCAGGCGCGGACATGAACGGCGCTCACGATCTCGGCGGGCAGATGGGCTTCGGGCCGGTGGTGCCGGAGCCGAACGAGCCGCCGTTTCACGCCGAGTGGGAGAAGCGGGCGCTGGCGGTGACGCTGGCCTGCGGCGCGATGGGCCACTGGAGCATCGACGCCAGCCGGCACGCGCGCGAGTCGCTGCATCCGCTCGATTACCTGCGCTCGAGCTACTACGAGATCTGGATCAAGGCGCTGGAGAAGCTGCTGCAGGCCGAAGGCTTCATCAGCGACGACGAACTGCGCGCCGGCCGGGCGCTGTCGCCGCCGCGCGCCCCCGATCGCCTGCTGCACGCAGCCGACGTCGCCGCCGCGCTGGCCCGCGGATCGCCGAGCGAGCGAGCGGCCACGACCGCGCCGCGCTTTGCCGTCGGCGACCGTGTGCGAACGGCCAACGAGCACCCGACAGGCCACACGCGCGTGCCGCGCTACGCGCGCGGCCGCAGCGGCCGCATCGAGCGCGTGCACGGCGTGCACGTGTTTCCCAACGCCAGCGCGCACAAGCTCGGCGAGCAGCCGCAGTGGCTGTACACCGTCGCCTTCGACGCGCAGGAACTCTGGGGCCGCAGTGCCGAGGCGTCGCTGAAGGTCAGCATCGACGCCTGGGAAAGCACCCTCGAGCCCGCCGGGCAGCGGGCTTTGCCATGAGCGCCGCGGCCGCGCGCCCCGAGGCGTCGGGGGCGGGTCATCCGCCGGGCTTCGATACCCTCGGTCAGACCGGGGCTCCGCGGCGATGCCTTCGTCGGCGGGGACGAAACGACTGCGGATGCGATCGACCATGAGCACGGCTGAACTGGAAGCGGCGTTGTGCAAGGTGGCGCCGCTGCCGCGCGACGGGGCGGGGCCGGTGTTCGGCGCGCCGTGGCAGGCGCAGGCCTTCGCACTGGCCGTGCACCTGCACGCGCGGGGCCTGTTCACGTGGACGCAATGGGCCGAGGCGCTCGGCGCCGAGATCGGCGCCGCCGGCGGCAGCGACGACGGCTCGCGCTACTACGAGCACTGGCTGGCGGCGCTGGAAAAGCTCGTCGCCTCGTGCGGCGCCACCGATGCCGCGGCGCTGCGCGACCGCGCCGAGGCGTGGTCGCGTGCCGCCGAGGCGACGCCGCACGGCAGGCCGATCGAACTGGCCAACGATCCGCTGGCGCGGCGCCGCGCGCCGTAGCGCAACCAGGAGGAAGACGAACAGTGGGCGAACTCGGTTATCTGCGCCAGCCGGCGATCCGTGGCGAACAGGTCGTCTTCGTCTGCGACGACGACCTGTGGACGGTGGAGGCCGCCGGCGGCATCGCCCGCCGCCTGACCGCGGGCCTCGGCGAGCCGTCGACGCCGGCGCTGTCGGCCGACGGCCGCTGGCTCGCCTACGTGAGCCGCGACGAGCAGCACCCCGAGGTCTTCCTGATGCCGGCCGGAGGCGGTGTGGCGCGACGGATGACCTGGCTCGGCCCCGACGTGATGGTGCGCGGCTTCACGCCCGACGGCCGGATCCTGTTCGTCAGCACCTGGGGCCAGCCTTTCTTCCGCAACTACCGCGCCTTCACGCTCGGCGTCGACGGTGGCCTGCCGGAGGTCCTGCCGTACGGCCAGGTGAACCACCTCGCCTTCGGGCCGGGCAATGCGAAGCTGATCGGCCGCAACACCGCCGACCCGGCGCGCTGGAAGCGCTATCGCGGCGGCATGGCGGGGCACCTTTGGATCGATGCCGACGGCAGCGGCCAGTTCCGGCGCATGAGCGAACTGCGGGGCAACCTCGCGAGCCCAATGTGGATCGGCAGCCGCGTGTTCTTCCTGTCGGACTTCGAGGGTGTGGGCAACCTGTATTCGTGCCGGCCCGACGGCGCCGACCTGAAGCGGCACACCGACCATGACGACTTCTACGCCCGCCACGCCGCGACCGACGGCGCGCGCGTCGTCTACCAGTGCGGCGCCGCCCTGTGGCTGTTCGATCCGGCGACGGATTCGACGCGGCAGCTCGACATCCGCGTGCCGGCGCACCGCACCCAGGCGGCGCGGCGCTTCGTTGCCGCCGACGCGCACCTCGAGGGCTTCGACCTGCATCCGCAGGGCCACTCGCTGGCGCTCGGCACGCGCGGCCGCCTGTACTCGTTCGCGCTGTGGGAGGGCGCGGTGCGCCAGCATGGCGAGCCGCACGGCGTGCGCTACCGGCTCGGCCGCTGGCTCGCCGACGGCAGCCAGGTGGTGGTCGGCGACGCCGGTGGCGAGGAGCGGATCGAGCTGTCCGACGCCGCGGGCACGCGCAGCTTCGACTGGGACATCGGCCGAGTGCTGGCGCTCGCCGCGGCGCCGACCGGGCGCCGGGTGGCGATCACCAACCATCGCAACGAGGTGCTGATCGGCGACCTCGACAGCGGCGCGCTGACGCGGGTGGACCGCAGCGACTGCGGCCGCAGCGAGGAACTGGCCTGGTCGCCGGACGGAAAATGGCTCGCCTATCCGTTCTGGACCAGCCCACGGCACTGCGCGATCAAGCTGTACGACGTCGCCGCCGCCGCCGGCCACCTCGTCACCCAGCCCGAGTTCCGCGACAGCGCGCCGGCGTTCGATCCGGCCGGCCGCTACCTGTACTTCGTGTCGGTGCGCACGTTCGACCCGGTCTACGACAACGTCCAGTTCGAGCTGAGCTTTCCGCGCGCGGCGCGGCCGTACCTGATCGCGCTGCAGGCCGACGCGCCGCCGCCGTTCGACCCCGCGCCGCGCGGCATGAAGCCGGCCGACGAGCACGAGCACCAGGCGCCCGAGGCGGCAACGCCGGTCCGCGTCGACCTCGACGGCATCGAGCGGCGCATCGCCGCCTTTCCGGTGCCCGAGGGCCGCTACGGCCGCATTGCCGCCACCCGCCGGCACGTGCTGTGGACCGTGTTCCCGATCCCCGGCGCGCACGGCCGCGGCGGGCACAGGCAATCGCCGGGCCGGCTGCAGGCGTTCGACTTCGAGACGTTGCGCACGGAAACCTGGGTCGATCGGGTCGAGCAGTTCCAGCTTTCGGCGGACTCGACCACGCTCCTGGTGCAGGCCGAGCGCCGGCTGCGCGCCTTCGACGCCTCGCGCAAGCCGGAGCGGCGCGACGCCGACCATGCGCCGCCCTCGCGCCACAGCGGCTGGATCGATCTGGCGCGCGTGCGCGTCTCGGTCGATCCGCGCGCCGAGTGGCGGCAGATGCTGCGCGAGGTGTGGCGGCTGCAGCGCGACCACTTCTGGGTCGCCGACATGTCGGGCGTCGACTGGAGCGCGGTGTACGTGCGCTACGCGCCGCTGCTGGAGCGCGTGGCCACGCGCGGCGAGCTGTCGGACCTGATCTGGGAGATGCAGGGCGAACTGGGCACCTCGCACGCCTACGAGTCCGGTGGCGACCATCGCCGGCCGCCGCAGGTCTCGCTCGGCCAGCTTGCCGCCGACCTGCGCCTGCTGGAGGACGGCAGCTACGCGATCGAGCATGTCGCGCGCGGCGATCCGTGGGAAGCGACGGCCGACTCGCCGTTGAACGCGATCGGCGTGCTGGCCCGGCCGGGCGAGCGCATCGTCGCCGTCAACGGCCAGAAGGTCTCGCGCGAGGCGCCGCCGCAGGCGCTGCTGGTCGGCCAGGCCGGCAACCGCGTGGCGCTGACGCTGGCCGGCGGCTCGGGCACGCGCGAGGTGGTGGTGAGCGTCCCCGCCGACGAGCTGCCGGCGCGCTACCGCGACTGGGTCGAGCGCAACCGGCGCTGGGTGCACGAGGCCTCGGGCGGCCGCATCGGCTACCTGCACCTGCCCGACATGATGTCGGCGGGCTTCGCCGAGTTCCACCGCTACTTCCTCGCCGAGTGCGACCGCGACGGACTGATCGTCGACGTGCGCTACAACCGCGGCGGCCACGTGTCGCAGCTGCTGCTGGAGAAGGTCGCGCGCCGGCGCGTCGGCTACGACCTGCAGCGCTGGGGCAGGCCCACGCCGTATCCGGTCGAATCGGCCGCCGGGCCGGTGGTGGCGCTGACCAACGAGCACGCAGGCTCCGACGGCGACATCTTCTCGCACTGCTTCAAGCTGATGAAGATCGGCCCGCTGGTCGGCAAGCGCACCTGGGGCGGGGTGATCGGCATCTGGCCGCGGCACCTGCTCGTCGACGGCAGCGAGACGACGCAGCCGGAGTTCTCGTTCTGGTTCACCGACGTCGGCTGGCAGGTCGAGAACTACGGCACCGATCCGGACATCGACATCGACAATGCGCCGCAGGACGCGATGGCCGGCCGCGACCGCCAGCTCGAACGGGCGCTCGAAGTGGCGCTGGAAAGCGTCGCGCAGCGGGACTCAGGGCCGATCTTCGGTCCCCGGCCCAATCTCGCCTGTGCGCCGCTGCCGCCGCGCTGATTGCTTCGCTCCCGTTCGTGGGGCAGGGTGGCGCGCAGCGCCGCAGACGGCTCATGACCGAGACAACGCCGGCACAGGTCCTCGCCTTCTGGTTCGGCGAACCCGGCGCGTCCGAGCAAGGCCAGCCGCGTTCGCTGTGGTTCACCAAGTCCGAGGCAACCGACGCGCTGATCCGCAATCGATTCGCGGCGGCGGTCGAAGCGGCGCTGGGCGGGCAGCTCGAGCGGTGGGCCGACGGCCATCCGCGCGATGCGCTGGCGCTGATCCTGCTGCTCGACCAGTTCACCCGCAACATCCATCGCGATACGGCGCGCGCCTTCGCGGGCGATGCCAGGGCGCTTGCCGTGGCCAGGCGGCTCGTTGCCGAGGGTCGCGATCGGCAACTCGTGCCGCTCGAACGCTGGTTCGCCTACCTGCCGTTCGAGCACTCCGAGCAGATCGCCGACCAGCACGAATCGCTGCGCCTGTGCGAGTCGCTGGCGAGGGAGGGCCTGGCCGAACCCCTCGTCTGGGCGCGCAAGCACTACGAGGTCATCGAGCGCTTCGGCCGCTATCCGCACCGCAATGAACTGCTCGGCCGGCCCTCCACCGCCATGGAGATCGAATTCCTGAAGCAGCCCGGCTCGCGCTTCTGATTCAGCCTCGGCGGGCCGCCGGGGCAGGTCCTTCGCCGAGCAGCTGGCGCACCTGGGCGAGCATGATCGCCAGCGCGGTGTCTGCGGCCGGGCTGAGCCGGCAGTGCGCGTAGTCGAACGACGCGCCGGCGGCGGTCACCAGCCAGGCCCGCGGTGCGCGCCCGTACAACGTCTCGCACCAGGCGAGCAGCTCGCGCGGGTCGTGGAAGTGCGCCATCGTGGAAACGCGGCTGGCATCAGCTTGCAGTTCGCGCACGCGCACGGTGCCGGCTGTCGCGCCGGACTCGGCGTCGAGAAAGATCACGCGATCGACCGCTGCCAGGTCCTCGGCCAGTTCGGCGGTCAGCACGTGGCGGGCCAGCACCGTCAGGCCGGGCGGCAGCGGTTGTGCCGCCAGCGCCTCGGCGGCCAGCGGACCGATCGCATCGTCGCCGCGAATCGGGCTGCCGTAGCCGATCACCAGCGTGCGCGCCGCCGGCGGCGCGGCTGCCGCGACGACATCGCGGCGCGCTGGCGCGGCAGGTGCAGGCGCTGGTGCGAGCTTCAATCGCGGCACAGCCGGTCGACCACCTGGCCGCCGGCATTCCTGAGTTCGACCAGCAGCGGCATCGCGCCGAAGGCGTGCGAGGCGCAGGACAGGCACGGGTCGTAGCAGCGGATCACCGCCTCGACCCGGTTCAGCATGCCTTCCTGCAGGCGGTTGCCGTCGACGTAGGCCTGCGCCAGCTGGCGGATCGACTGGTTCATCGCTAGGTTGTTGTGACCGGTGGCGGTGATCAGGTTGATCCAGGTGATCAGGCCGTCTTCGTCGATGCGATAGTGGTGCATCAGCGTGCCGCGCGGCGCCTCGGCCACGCCGATGCCCTCGTCCCGGTTGCTGCGCGCCCGCGCGCGCACGCGCGTGCCGAGGATGTCCGGTTCCTTGAGCAGGCGGTCCATCATCTCGATCGCGTAGATGATCTCCACCAGCCGCGCGTAGTGATAGTGGAAGCTGCTCGTCACCGGCCCCTGTTCCTGCAGCATGCGGAACTCGGCCAGCGCGACGTCGGCATAGGGCGTGCCGCAGGCGTCGGCGTTGTTCAGCCGCGCCAGCGGGCCGACGCGGTAGGCGCCGGCCGGATAGCCCATCGGCCTGTAGTACGGAAACTTCATGTAACTCCAGTCCTCGGCCGCCTCGCCGACGATGCGCGTGTACTCGCCGGGCGGGACCTGGTCCTCGACGATGCGGCCGTTCGCGTCCTTGATGCGCAGCACGCCGTCGTAGTGCTCGAGATGCCCGCGCGGGCTGACCAGGCTCAGGAACAGCGTGGGCGCGGCCCCGAAGTGCGTCGCCTCCTCGGTGAAGCGCGGCACCAGCGTCTTGTAGAAGGCGTAACTGCGCTTGGCGATATCCAGCCCCTCCGGCAGCAGGGCGAGGATCGAATCGCGCTTGGCGGCGGACAGCGGCTCGGACACGCCGCCGGGCACCACCCAGGTCGGATGGATCTTCTTGCCGCCGAGCGTCTCGATGATCGTCTGGCCGATCTGGCGCAGCCGGATGCCGTCCTTCGCCAGTTCGGGATGCTGGCGCATCACGCCGAAGATGTTGCGGCTGCCGACGTCCGCGTCCCAGCCGAGCAGCAGGTCGGGCGAGGACAGGTGGAAGAAGGACAGCGCGTGCGACTGCACGATCTGCGCCAGGTTCATCAGCCGGCGCAGCTTCTCCGCGGTCGGCGGCACGGTCACCGACAGCAGGTCGTCGCAGGCTTTGTTCGAGGCCACGATGTGGCTGACCGGGCAGATGCCGCAGGTGCGGGCGGTCAGTGCCGGCATCTCGCGATACGGCCGCCCCTCGCAGAACTTCTCGAAGCCGCGAAACTGCGTCAGGTGGAAGCGGGCGTCGGTCACCTCGCCGGCGTCGCCGAGCTGCAGCGTGATGCGGGCGTGGCCTTCGATGCGGGTGACGGGATCGATGGTGAGAATACGGCTCATGGTTTCCGGGCTCGCGTTGTGGACCGGCCGTGCAGCGCTACGCGCCGAACCGTGTGACTTCGTTGGCGTCGGGCGTGCGGCCGGCCATCAGTTCGCTCAGCACGTGCCAGATGGCGTCGGCGCGCGGCGGGCAGCCGGGCACGAAGACGTCCACCGGCACGCAGCCGTGCACCGGGCGCACGGTCGGCAGCAGTGCCGGCACGCCGTGCACCGGGATCACGGGATGCGTGCTGACATTCTCCCGGTACGCGCGGTCGACCACCTCGTCGAGCTTGAACAGGTTGCGCATGGCCGGCACGTTGCCGTTGACCGCGCAGTCGCCCAGGCTGACCAGCAGCCGGCAGCGGCTGCGGAACAGCTGCGCCTTGTGCAGGTCCTCTTCGGTGCTGACCGAACCTTCGAGGATGCCGACGTCGACTTCCGCCGGCAGCGACTTGGCGTCGACCAGCGGGCTGTAGACGACGTCCACCTTCTGCGCCAGCTCGAGCAGGCGCTGGTCGATGTCGAGCAGCGACATGTGGCAGCCGGAACAGCCGTCGAGCCACGCGGTAGCCACGGTGATGCGCTTGACGGGTCCGTTCATGTTGCCTCCTTCGCGCTTCGCGCTGTCTCCCCAAGGGGGAGTGAGCGCCTTCGGAGCGGCCGGGCGGCGCTCATCGTGCCTGCCTCCGCCGCGCGAGGATCGGCAGGAACTGCTGGTCCTTGACCATCTCGCCGACCGAGGTGCCATGCCGGACCAGGGCGCCGGTCGGGCACACCTGGATGCACTTGCCGCAGCCGGTGCAGGTTTCGCTGTCGCCCCAGGGGCGGGCGAGATCGGAAACGATCAGGCAATCGGCGCCGCGGCCCATCACGTCCCAGGTGTGCGCGCCTTCGATCTCGTCGCACACGCGCACGCAGCGTGCGCAAAGGACGCAGCGGTTGTGGTCCAGCCGGAACGACTCGTGCGAGCCGTCGACCGCGTAGCGCTGCTGCCGATAAGGCACGCGCACATGGTCGACGCCGCAGCGCTGCGCCAGCGACTGCAGTTCGCAATGGCCGTTGGAGACGCACACCGAGCAGACGTGGTTGCGCTCGGCCAGCAGCAGCTCGACGATCGTGCGCCGGTAGCGGCGCAGGCGCTCGCTGTCGGTATTGACCTGCATGCCGTCCGCAACGCGGGTCGAGCAGGCCGACAGCAGGCGCGGCTGGCCGCCGACCTCCACCATGCACAGCCGGCACGCGCCCCAGACGCTGAGTCCTTCGACGTAGCACAGGCTCGGAATCGGGATGTCGTTGTCGCGGCAGACTTCGATGATCGATTCGCTGTCGCGCGCGGACAGCGCGCGCCCGTCGATATCCAGCGTGACGACGCGCACGCCGGTCGGGGCGGATGGCAGGGGCATGCAGAGGGCTCCGGTGGCGTGTGCCGCGGTCAGGCTGCGCCGGCCCCGCGGCCGGGGGCGAACGACGGTTCGGCGAGCTTGCGCTCGTACTCGTGGCGGAAGTAGCGCAGCGTGCTGAGCACCGGCGTGGGCGCCGTCTGGCCCAGCCCGCACAGGCTGGTCGCCTGCACGACTTCGCACAGGTTCTCGAGCAGCGCGAGGTCGGCCCGGGTGCCATGGCCGCGGGCGATGCGATCGAGCAGGCCGTGCATCTGCGCGGTGCCGGCGCGACAAGGCACGCACTTGCCGCAGGACTCGCTCATGCAGAATTCCATGAAGTAGCGGGCGACGTCGACCATGTCGGAGGTCTCGTCCATGACGATCATCCCGCCCGAACCCATGATCGTGCCGAGCGACTTCAGGCTGTCGTAGTCGACCGGGTTGTCCAGGTGCTCGGCCGGCACGCAGCCGCCCGACGGGCCGCCGGTCTGCACGGCCTTGACCGCCTTGCCGCCGGGGACGCCGCCGCCGATCACCTCGATGATGTCGCGCAGCGTGGTGCCCATCGGCACCTCGATCAGCCCGGTGTTGGCGATCGTTCCCGCCAGCGCGAAGACCTTCGTGCCTTTCGACTTCTCGGTGCCGATCGAGGCGAACCAGCGCCCGCCGCGGGTGATGATCGGCGGTACGTTGGCGAAGGTCTCGACGTTGTTGATCAGGGTCGGGTGTCCCCACAGGCCGTGCTCGGCCGGATACGGCGGCCGCGGCCGCGGCTGCCCGCGCAGGCCTTCGATCGAGGCCATCAGCGCGGTCTCTTCGCCGCAGACGAAGGCTCCGGCGCCGAGCCGGATCTCCACTTCGAAGGCGAACTGCGTCTCGGCCACCCTCGCGCCGAGGAAACCGGCCCGGGTGGCCTGGCGGATCGCACCGGTCAGGCGCTCGACCGCCAGCGGGTACTCGGCGCGCACGTACACGTAGCCTTTGTTCGCGCCGACCGCGTAGGCGGCGATGGCCATGCCCTCCAGCACGCGATGCGGGTCGGATTCAAGCACGGCGCGGTCCATGAACGCGCCGGGATCGCCCTCGTCCGCATTGCAGATCACGTACTTCTGCGCATCAGGCATCTTGGCGACGGTCGACCACTTCAGCCCGGTGGGGTAGCCACCGCCGCCGCGTCCGCGCAGCCCGCTCGCCACCAGTTCCTGCACGACCTCGGCCGGCCGCATCTCGCTGAGCGCACGCACCAGCGCCGCATAACCGCCGGCGGCGACGTAGCCGCGCAGGCTGTCGGGGTCGATCACGCCGGAGTTCTCCAGCACGATGCGCTGCTGGCGCGCGAAAAATGGCTGGTCGGTGCGGCAACGCAGCCGCTCGACCGGCGCGCCATCGGCACCGGCGACGATCGCCGCCGCGTCATCGACCTGCACGTCGCGATAGAGCACCGAAGCCGCGAGGTCATCGCCCGGCCTGGCGACGGCCACCAGGGGCCCGGCCGAGCACAGGCCCATGCAACCGACACCCTTGACCTTGCAGCCTGCCGCCGGCGCGCCGTTCGCGGCGGCCGTGAGGGCCTCGAACACCGGCATGGCGCCCGACGACTGGCAGCTCGCTGCCATGCACACGCGCAACTCGTGCGTGCACGCGGCTTCCTCGTCGCGATAGCCCTGCGCCAGTTCCGCCAGATCGTCCAGGTTCATGGCAACTCCTCGATCCTGGCCAGGAGGTCTTGCGGCGCCTGCTTGCCGAGCATGTTGCCGTCGAGCACCACCGCCGGCGCGAGGCCACAGGCACCGACGCAGCGCGCGGTGAGCATCGACAGACGGTTGTCGGCCGTGGTCTGGCTGGGGGAGACGCCGAGGCGACGCTGCACCGCCTCGATCAGGCCGGAGGCGCCCTTGATGTAGCAGGCCGTGCCCGTGCAGACCACGCAGGCGTGCCGGCCCTTCGGCTTGAGCATGAACAGGTGATAGAACGTGGCCACGCCGTAGACCTTGGACAGCGGGACGTCGAGCGAGGCGGCAACGAAGCGCAGCGACGGCTCGTCGAGATAGCCGAAGGCACCCTGCACGCTGTGCAGGGTTTCGATCAAGGCGTGGCCCGCGTAGCCGTGGCGACGCATGGTGCTGTTGACGAGCTTCCAGCGCTTGTCGTCGCTGGGCAGGGCGGGGCGATCGGGCTGCAGGGGCATGAAGGCTCCGGATAGGCGACAGCATTGTCCGCAATGGCTGCGCCACTTCGACTGATCCAGATCAGTACGGTGCGCGGACGGCAAAGCCCATGGTCATCACCCTGTCATTGGCGTGGCGGCGCAGGCCGGTGCGCACCGAGGCAGCGGCGGTGTCTTGAAGGCCCGCAGCAAGACAGGCAGGGGTCGCAGGAACGGCCCGGCCGGTCCTCGATTGCCGAACCACGCGCGTTGGCGAAGCGACGCGGCTCGCGGTTGAGAGACGGGTCTTACTTCGCCGCCACGAAGACGAAGCGGAACGAGGCGAAGAAGTACTCGCCGTCGGCGGTGCGCGATTCGATGTCCGCGACCCAGCGGTCGACAGCCGCGGCGTCCAGCCCGGCGCGCTTGGCGGCGCTGCGCAGCACAGGCAACAAGCCGGCGCCGAAGGACTCCGGATCGAAGCGCGTCTCGACGATAGGCACCGCCTCGCAGCGCACCAGCGGCAGGCCGGCCGCGCGCATCAGCCGGTGCAACTGCCGCGGCAGGTGCGGATGGGCAAAGTGCCGCGCCCGCTCGTCGAGCATCCGCCGTCCGAGCGTCGGGTCGGCGGACTCGTAGGTGCACAGGTCCCAATCGGTTTCCAGCACGGCCAGGCGCCCGCCGGGCTTGAGCACGCGCGCGGCCTCGGCCAACGCGCGGGTCACGTCCGGCACGTACGAGTACACCTGAGCGGCGACGACAAAGTCGACACTCGCGTCGGGCAGATGCAGCGCGGTCGCATCACCCTGGCGGACGTCGACCGCATTGGTGAGGCCGGCAGCGGCGACTCGAGCCGTGGCCTCGCCGACCATGTGCTCGCTGTTGTCCAGGGCGATGATCCGCCCCGATGGCGCAACGTCGGCGGCGAGTTCGAGCGCCAGGTGCGCCAGGCCGCAGCCGACATCGAGCCCGGTTTCGCCGGGTCGTGCGGCCAGTACGGCGCGGAACTGCCGGCGCTGCGCGACCACCTGCGGGCTCGAGTACATCCGCTCCAGCTGCGCGGCGGCCTTGGCGTTGAACACGGTCGGTGCGCTGGCGGTCGGCGGCATCGGGGCACGTGACGGCGGTCGGGAGACGAAGGCAGGGCACAGCGTACCGCGGCCCCCACTATCATCGTCGCGGGTGTCATCGGAGGTGTGCGTGAACCAGGCAGCGTGGCCGCGGATTGCCGTGGTCGGAGCGGGGGCGGTGGGCTGCTACTACGGCGGCATGCTGGCGCGTGCCGGCGCGCCGGTGACGCTGATCGGCCGGCCGGCGCATGTCGAGGCGATCGAGCGCGAGGGCCTGCTGCTCGACACGCTCGCCTTCAAGGAGCGGGTCAAGGTGCTGGCCAGCACCGAGGTGGCTGCCGTGCGCGGCGCGGCGCTGGTGCTGTTCTGCGTGAAGTCGACCGACACCGAGGCCACTGCGCGCTCGCTGGCGCCGCTCCTGACGCCGGACGCGGTCGTTTTGTCGATGCAAAACGGCGTGGACAACCTGGAGCGGATGCGGCCGCATCTGCCCGGACCGGTGTTCGCCGCGGTGGTCTACGTCGCGGCCGCCATGTCCGGCCCCGGGCACGTGCGCCATACCGGCCGCGGCGACCTGGTGATCGGTGCGGTCGAGGCCGACGCCGTGGCGAGGCAGCGGGCGCGACCGCGGTTGCAGCAGGTGGCCGGCTGGCTGGCGCAGGGCGGCGTGCCCTGCGTCGTGTCCGACAACGTCGAAGGCGAACTGTGGGCGAAGCTGCTGATCAACTGCGCCTACAACGCGATCTCAGCATTGGGCCAGGCGCGCTACCGGCGCATCGGCGCCCATCCGCTCGCGCTCGGCGTGCTGAAGGAGGCGGTGCGCGAAGTGATCGCGGTGGCGCAGGCTGAAGGCGTGCGGATGCCGGCGGGCGACCCGATCGAAGCGGCGGTATCGATCTCGCGCACGATGGCCGGCGCCACCTCGTCGACCGCGCAGGACCTCGCCCGCGGCAGGCGCACCGAGATCGACCACCTGAACGGCCACGTCGTGCGCCGCGGCGAGGCGCTCGGCGTGCCGGTGCCGGTCAACCGCACGCTGCACGCGCTGGTCAAGCTGCTCGAAGAGGCCGAGCCCGACGAGGCGCGCTGATCGCCGCGTCGGTCGCGGCGATCGCATCGGTATACTTCGCTTTTACCGGAACCGCCTGCCCCGCGCGCAGGCGTGGCGAACATGACCAAGTATGTCTTCGTCACCGGTGGGGTGGTGTCCTCCCTCGGCAAGGGCATCGCCGCCGCCTCGCTGGCTGCGATCCTCGAGTCGCGCGGCCTGAAGGTCACCCTCCTCAAGCTCGATCCCTACATCAACGTCGATCCCGGCACCATGTCGCCGTTCCAGCACGGCGAGGTCTTCGTCACCGAGGACGGCGCCGAGACCGATCTGGACCTCGGCCACTACGAGCGGTTCATCAGCGCCAGGATGCGCAAGGTGAACAACTTCACCACCGGTCAGATCTACGACTCGGTCATCCGCAAGGAGCGGCGCGGCGAGTACCTGGGCAAGACCGTGCAGGTGATCCCGCACGTCACCAACGAGATCCAGGCCTTCATCGAGCGCGGCGCGGAGGCGGCCTGGGACGGCGCCACCGACATCGCCATCGTCGAGATCGGCGGCACGGTCGGCGACATCGAGTCGCTGCCTTTCGTCGAGGCGGCCCGGCAGATGAGCCTGCGGCTGGGCCGCGGCTCGTGCTGCTTCGTGCACCTGACCCTGGTGCCGTTCATCGCCAGCGCCGGGGAACTGAAGACCAAGCCCACGCAACACAGCGTGCAGAAGCTGCGCGAGATCGGCATCTCGCCCGACGTGCTGCTGTGCCGCGCCGACCGGCCGATCCCCGACGAGGAGCGGGCCAAGATCTCGCTGTTCTCCAACGTGCCGATCAACGCCGTGATCTCGGTGTGGGACGCCGACTCGATCTACAGGGTACCGTCGATGCTGCACCGGCAGGGGGCCGACGAGATCGTCTGCTTCACGCTGGGCATCGTCTCGCGGCCGGCCGACCTGTCGGCGTGGGACAAGCTGATCCACGCGCTGGAGCACCCCGAGCGCGAGGTGCGGATCGGCATGATCGGCAAGTACGTCGAGCTTTCCGACTCTTACAAGAGCCTGAACGAGGCGCTGACGCACGCCGGCCTGCACACGCGCACGCGAGTGGTGATCGAGTACGTCGACTCCGAGTTGATCGAGCGCAGCGGCACGGCGGCGCTGGCCGATCTGGACGCGATCCTCGTGCCGGGCGGCTTCGGCAAGCGCGGCACCGAGGGCAAGATCGCGGCGATCCAGTACGCGCGCGAGCACGACGTGCCCTACCTCGGCATCTGCCTGGGCATGCAGCTGGCCACCATCGAGTTCGCCCGCCACGTCTGCGGGCTGGAGGGGGCCAACTCGACCGAATTCGACCCGGAGACGCTGCACCCGGTGGTGGCGCTGGTCACCGAGTGGATGGACCGCACCGGCCGCATCGAGAAACGCAGCGCGAGGTCGGACTTCGGCGGCACCATGCGCCTGGGGGCGCAGAAGTGCCCGGTCGAGCCGGGCACGCTGGCGCACCGCGTCTACGGCGGCAGCGTCAACGAGCGGCACCGCCACCGCTACGAGGTCAACAACGTCTACGTGCCGCAGTTCGAGGCCAGGGGCATGAAGATCTCGGCGCGCACGCCGACCGAGAACCTGCCCGAGATCATGGAACTGCCCGGTCACCGCTTCTTCGTCGGCGTGCAGTTCCACCCCGAGTTCACCTCGACGCCGCGCGCGGGGCACCCGTTGTTCAAGGCGTTCGTCGAGGCGGCGCTCGCCTATCGCGCCGCGCGCAGCGAGGTGCTGAACAAGGTGGCGGCGTGAAATTCGCCGGCTTCGAGGTCGGGCTCGCTCGCCCGCTGTTCCTGATCGCCGGCCCCTGCGTCGTCGAGAGCGAGTCGCTGCAGGTCGACGTCGCCGGGCGGCTGAAGGAGATCACCGCCGCGCTCGGCGTGCCGTTCGTGTTCAAGTCGAGCTACGACAAGGCCAACCGCTCCTCGGGCCGCAGCTTCCGCGGCCTCGGCCTCGAAGGGGGGCTGCGCATCCTGGCCGAGGTGAAGCGGCAGGTCGGCGTGCCGGTGCTGACCGACGTGCACGCGGCGGCGGAACTGCCGGCCGTGGTGCGCGTGGTCGACGCGATCCAGACGCCGGCGTTCCTGTGCCGGCAGACCGACTTCATCCGCGCCTGCGCGCAGGCCGGGCCGCCGGTGAACATCAAGAAGGGCCAGTTTCTCGCGCCGGGCGACATGGGCAACGTCATCGACAAGGCGCGCGAGGCCTCGCGCGAGGCGGGCCTGCCCGAGGACCGCTTCCTCGCCTGCGAGCGCGGGGCGAGCTTCGGCTACAACAACCTGGTGAGCGACATGCGCTCGCTGGCCATCATGCGCGAGACGGGCGCGCCGGTGGTGTTCGACGCCACCCACTCGGTGCAGCTGCCGGGCGGGCAGGGCACCTCCAGCGGCGGCCAGCGCGAGTTCGTGCCGGTGCTGGCGCGCGCCGCGGTGGCGGTCGGCGTCGCCGGCCTGTTCATGGAAACGCATCCCGATCCTTCGCAGGCGAAATCCGACGGCCCGAACGCCGTGCCGCTGGCGCGGATGAAGGAACTGCTGGAGACGCTGGTCGAACTGGACCGCGTGACCAAGCGCCACCGCTTCCTCGAAACCGACTTCCGCTAGAAAATCGGGGTCAGAGTCGAATTTCCTTCCGCCGAGACAGCCCGATGCCCCCCGCCTATGTGATCGTCGAAATGAAGCTCTCGGATCCCGAGCGTTACAAGGGGTACATGGCGGCCGCGCCGGAGACGATCGCGGCGGCCGGCGGCGAGTACCTGGTCCGGGGCGGCCGGCACGAATCGCTCGAAGGCCAGTGGCAGCCGGCGCGGCTGGCGGTGCTGAAGTTCCCGAGCTTCGCCCAGGCCAAGGCCTGGTACGACGGCGAGCGCTACCGGGCGGCCCGCGCCAGGCGCGCCGGCGCCACCGAATACTTCAACATGGTCGTCGTCGAAGGCTACGAGGCGACCTGACCGACTCTCCCACCCTTCACAAAGAGAAACCGCCATGAGTGCCATCGTCGACATCATCGGCCGCGAGATCCTCGACTCGCGCGGCAACCCCACCGTCGAATGCGACGTGCTGCTGGAGTCCGGCTCGATGGGCCGGGCCGCCGTGCCCAGCGGCGCCTCGACCGGCTCGCGCGAGGCGATCGAGCTGCGCGACGGCGACAAGTCCCGCTACGGCGGCAAGGGCGTGCTCAATGCGGTCGAGCACATCAATACCGAGATCTCGGAAGCGATCATGGGCCTGGAAGCGAACGAGCAGGCTTTCCTCGACCGCACGCTGATCGAGCTGGACGGCACCGAGAACAAGTCGCGGCTGGGTGCGAACGCCATCCTCGCCGTGTCGATGGCGGTGGCGAAGGCGGCGGCCGAGGAAGCGGGCCTGCCGCTTTACCGCTACTTCGGCGGCAGCGGCGGCATGCAGCTGCCGGTGCCGATGATGAACGTGATCAACGGCGGCGCGCACGCCAACAACACCCTCGACATGCAGGAGTTCATGATCCTGCCGGTGGGCGCGCCGAGCTTCGCCGAGGCGGTGCGCTACGGCGCGGAGGTGTTCCAGGCGCTGAAGAAGATCATCCACGACCAGGGCATGAGCACCGCGGTCGGCGACGAGGGCGGCTTCGCGCCGAACGTGAAGAACCACGAGGCGGCGATCCAGCTCATCCTGCAGGCGATCGACAAGGCCGGCTACGAGGCCGGCACGCAGGTGGCGATCGGCCTGGACTGCGCGGCGAGCGAGTTCTTCAGGGACGGCAAGTACCACCTCGCCGGCGAGGGGCTGACGCTCGACGCCAAAGGCCTGACCGACCTGCTCGCCGCCTGGTGCGACAAGTACCCGATCGTCTCGGTCGAGGACGGCATGGCCGAGGGCGACTGGGACGGCTGGGCGCACCTGACCAGGACGCTGGGCCGCAAGGTGCAGGTGGTCGGCGACGACATCTTCGTCACCAACACGCGCATCTTCCGCGAAGGGATCAGCAAGGGCATCGCCAACTCGATCCTGATCAAGATCAACCAGATCGGCACGCTGACCGAGACCTTCGCCGCGATCGA
>Ga0114939_10000745_pt1 | contig 26829 bp, 17 predicted proteins | sample AshMeaCrysSpring_FD_87196 | JGI IMG/M metagenome (GOLD analysis project Ga0114939, IMG submission 87196) | Groundwater microbial communities from Big Spring, Nevada to study Microbial Dark Matter (Phase II) - Ash Meadows Crystal Spring | ecosystem: Environmental > Aquatic > Deep subsurface >...
CACCGGCGGCCGGCTGAACGTCAGCGGCTTCTGACCCTCCCGGATGCCACGAAAGAACGGCCGCGCACTGCGCGGCCGTTTCTTGTTGCGCCGGCGGCCGCTCAGGCGTCGGTGGCCTGCGCCGCGTACTCGGCCATCGGGATGCACGAGCACATGACGTGCCGGTCGCCGTAGACGTTGTCCACCCGCGCCACCGGCGGCCAGTACTTCTGCCGCTTCAGCGACGGCAGCGGGAAGGCGGCCTGCTCGCGCGTGTAGTCGTGCGCCCAGGTCTCGGCCGTCACCATCGCCGCCGTGTGCGGCGCGCACTTCAGGACGTTGTCGTCGCGGTCGACGCGGCCTTCCTCGACGGCGCGGATCTCCCCGCGGATGGCGATCATGGCGGCGATGAAGCGGTCGAGTTCGGCCTTGCTCTCGCTCTCGGTCGGTTCGACCATCAGCGTGCCGGGCACCGGGAAGCTCAGCGTCGGCGCGTGGAAGCCGTAGTCGATCAGCCGCTTGGCGACATCCTCGGCCGTGACGCCGCTGGTCTCCTTCAGCGGCCGCAGGTCGAGGATGCACTCGTGCGCCACCAGGCCGTTGCGACCGCTGTAGAGCACCGGGTAGTGCGGCGCCAGCTTCTTCGCCACGTAGTTGGCGGCCAGCAGCGCCACCTGCGTGGCGCGGGTCAGCCCCGCGCCGCCCATCATCGCGATGTACATCCACGAGATCGGCAGGATGCTCGCCGAGCCGAACGGGGCCGAGGCGACCATGCCGACGGCGCCGGCGCCCTCCGCGAGCGGGGCTTTCGAGGGCAGGAAGGGCGCCAGGTGCGCGCGCACGGCCACCGGGCCGACGCCCGGGCCGCCGCCGCCGTGCGGGATGCAGAAGGTCTTGTGCAGGTTCAGGTGCGACACGTCGGAGCCGAACTGCCCCGGCTTGGCCAGGCCGACCAGCGCGTTCAGATTCGCACCGTCCATGTAGACCTGTCCGCCGTAGGCGTGGATCACCTTGCAGATCTCGACGATCGCCTCCTCGAACACGCCGTGCGTCGACGGATAGGTGACCATCAGCGCCGCGAGCTTCGCCGAGTGCTGCTCGGCCTTGGCGCGCAGGTCGGCGAGGTCGACGTTGCCGTCGGCATCGCACCTCACGACCACCACCTGCATGCCGCACATGTGCGCGCTGGCCGGGTTGGTGCCGTGCGCCGACTCGGGGATCAGGCAGATGTCGCGCTGCGTCTCGCCGCGCGCGCGGTGCCAGCCGCGGATGGCCAGCAGGCCGGCGTACTCGCCCTGCGCGCCCGAGTTGGGCTGCAGGCTCACCGCATCGTAGCCGGTGCACTCGGCCAGCCAGCGTTCCAGCTCGCCGATCATCTGCCGGTAGCCCTCGGCCTGCGCCGCCGGCGCGTACGGATGCAGGTGCGCGAACTGCGGCCAGGTCACCGGGATCATCTCGGCGGTGGCGTTCAGTTTCATCGTGCAGGAACCGAGCGGGATCATGGTGCGGTCGAGCGCGAGGTCCTTGTCGGAAAGCGCGCGCAGGTAGCGCAGCAGCTCGTGCTCGGCGTGGTAGGTGTTGAACACCGGGTGGGTCAGGAACGGCGAGGAGCGCGCCAGCGCCGGCGGGATGGCGTCGGCCACCGTCGCATCGAGCGCGTCGACATCGGCGCTGACGCCGAAGACGCGCCACAGTAGCTCGACGTCCGCGCGCGTGCTGGTCTCGTCGAGCGAGATGCCGACCGCGTCCGCCCCGAGTTCGCGCAGGTTTGCCTGCCGGGCGCGGGCCGCCGCGTGCACCGCCGCCGCATCGACGCGGCGCACGACGATCGTGTCGAAGAAGCGTTCCGAGACCGCGAGCCCGCCGGCGCGCAGCCCGGCGGCGAGGATCGCGGTGAGGCGGTGCACCCGCCGCGCGATGCGTTGCAGCCCCTGCGGGCCGTGATACACCGCGTACATCGACGCCAGCACGGCCAGCAGCACCTGCGCCGTGCAGATGTTGGAGGTCGCCTTCTCGCGACGGATGTGCTGCTCGCGCGTCTGCAGCGTCAGCCGGTAGGCCGGCGCGCCCAGGGCGTCGACCGAGACGCCGATCAGCCGGCCGGGCATCGAGCGCTTGAAGGCGTCGCGGCAGGCGAGAAAGGCCGCGTGCGGGCCGCCGAAGCCGAACGGCACGCCGAAGCGCTGGCTGTTGCCGACCACGATGTCGGCGCCCCACTCGCCCGGCGGCACGAGCAGCGTCAGCGCCAGCAGGTCGGCCGCCACCGTGACCAGCCCGCCGCGCGCGTGCACCGCCTCGACGATCGCGCGACAGTCGCGGACGTCGCCGGTCGAGGCCGGGTACTGCAGCAGCACGCCGAAGGCATCGGCCGCCGCCGCGGCGGCATCGTCACCGACCTGCACCTCGATGCCGAGCGGCTCGGCGCGCGTGCGCACCACGGCGACCGTCTGCGGATGGCAGTCGGCGGAGACGAAAAAGAGGTTCGACCTGCTCCTGCACGAACGCTTGGCGAGCGTCATCGCCTCCGCCGCCGCCGTGCCCTCGTCGAGCAGCGAGGCGTTGGCGATCTCCATCGCCGTGAGATCGCAGACCATGGTCTGGAAGTTGAGCAGCGCCTCCATCCGGCCCTGCGAGATCTCGGCCTGGTACGGCGTGTACGCGGTGTACCAGGCGGGGTTCTCCAGCACGTTGCGCAGGATGACGTTCGGCGTGCGGGTGCCGTAGTAGCCCATGCCGATGAAGCTCCTGAACACCTGGTTCTTCTCGGCGATTGCCCGCAGCCGGGCCAGCGCCTCGTGCTCGTTCAAGGCCGACGGCAGCGCCAGCGGCGCCTTCAGTCGGATCGACCCCGGCACGATCGCCTCGGCCATCGCCTCGAGCGAGGGCTGGCCGATGGCGGCGAGCATCTCGCGGATCTCGTCCTCGCCCGGCCCGATGTGGCGGGCGACGAATTCGTCGTGGCCTTCGAGTGTGGCGAGCGGAGTGTTCGGCAGGCGGTCGTTCATCAGTGGATTCCCTGCAAGTCTCGGTCTTCGGGTGTCGTTCCCGCGCAAGCGGGAACCCAGAGTCGTTCAGCCGTCCAGAGCGGCTGGATCCCCGCGTTCGCGGGGACGGCACTTGGCCTCGTGCAACGTCACTTCTGCGCGTCGATGTTGGCCTGGTACCTGGCCGCATCGAGCAGCGTGTCGACGTCGGCGGCGTTGGCGGGCCTGAGCCTGAACAGCCAGGCGCCGAACGCGTCGGCGTTGACCAGTTCGGGCTTGTCGGCGAGCGCCGTGTTGGCGGCGACCACCTCGCCGGCCACCGGCGCATAGACATCCGAGGCCGCCTTCACCGACTCGACGACGGCGCAGGCTTCACTCTTGGCGAGCATGCGGCCGACCTCGGGCAGCTCGACGAACACCATGTCGCCGAGCGCTTCCTGGGCGAAGTCGGTGATGCCGACCGTGAGCGTGCCATCGGCTTCGCGACGGACCCACTCGTGGGACTCGGTGTACTTCAGCTCTGCGGGCAAAGACATCTCAGCTCCTCGAAGTTGAACCGGCCAGGGGTCATCGGTCACGGGTCACGACTCAAACAAGTGCCTTGCCGTTGCGGACGAACGGATACTTCACCACCTGTGCCTCGGCCGGCTTTCCGCGCAGGTCGACCTGCACGACATCGCCCACCGCCACGCCCGCCGGCAGCCGTGCCAGCGCGATCGAGCAGCCCAGCGTCGGCGAGAACGTGCCACTGGTGATCTCGCCCTCGCCGCGCGCGCTCGCCACCTTCTGGTGCGCGCGCAGCACGCCGCGCTCGGTCATCTTCAGCCCGAGCAGCTGGCGCAGGCCGCCGGCGGCCTGCTGCTTCTCCAGCGCCGCGCGGCCGATGAAGTCGCGCGTCTCCTTCAGGTCGACGGTCCAGCCCAGGCCCGACTCGAGCGGCGAGACCGACTCGTCCATGTCCTGCCCGTACAGGTTCATCCCCGCTTCCAGCCGCAGCGTGTCGCGCGCGCCCAGCCCGCAGGGCGCCACGCCCTCGGCCGCCAGCCGCCGCCACAGGTCGGCGACCTCGTCGGCCGGCAGCACGACCTCGCAGCCGTCCTCGCCGGTATAGCCGGTGCGGGCGATGAAGAACTCGTCGACCAGCTTCGCCGTGAACGGCTTCAGCCCGTCGACCACGGCGGCCGCGTCGAAGTCCCAGCCCTCGAGCACGCGGGTCAGCAGCGCGCGCGCCTGCGGCCCCTGCACGGCGACCATCGCCAGCTCGCGCCGCGGCAGGATCGACACCGGGTAGCGGTCGTCGTGCGCCACCTTGTGCATCCAGTCGAGGTCCTTTTCCGCGGTGGCGGCGTTGACCACCGCGCGATAGCGATCGGCGCCCAGCCAGTAGACGATCAGGTCGTCGAGCACGCCGCCGTCGTGCCGCAGCATGCACGTGTACAGCGCCTTGCCCGGCACGAGCCTGCCGACGTCGTTGGCGACCAGGTGGCACAGGAAGGCGCGGCTGCCGGCGCCCTCGAGGTCGACCGTGCGCATGTGCGAGACGTCGAACATGCCCGCCTGCCGGCGCACCGCGTGGTGCTCCTCGATCTGCGAGCCGTAGGCGACCGGCATCTCCCAGCCGCCGAAGTCGACCATCCGGGCGCCGGCGGCGACGTGCGTGTCGTACAGCGGGGTTCTCTTGAGCATCTGCGGGCACCCAATGGAAAAAGGGGCGCAGGCCGGCACCTGCCCGCCTGCACCCCTCTGTCCTTTTGCCTGAGAGTTCTGAGCCCCTTCGGCGCCGATCCGCGGGGACCGGTCTCTCCAGAGTCGCTGCCGCCCGACGCGGTTCTTTGACCTGAGCGATTACGGGTGAGTTGCGCCTTCGGCGGCCGGCTCGCACTGCACTGCCGGCTCTCTCCCGCGTCGGTGTAACGAAGCGAGCAGAAAGGATACACGAGGCCATCTGCCGGCCCCCGACGGCGCGCGACGCCCGCGGTCGCGCCGATCCCGCCGGCTTGCCGCGCTGCGCGGACACGCCCGGCCATGCCGATGGATGCTGCGGCGAATCTCGCGCAACGCGCCGCATCGTGTGTACCATCGCCTGCCGATTCTGCGGTGCAGCCTGAGGGAGAAGGCCAGCGATGGCGAAGGACCAGGGCAGCGATCGTCGTCCTGCCGCGCCGCGGTCAACCCGCCCGGTCACCGCAGCCGCAGCCGCCGCCACGCCCGTCCGAGAGCTCGCCTGGGCCGGCCGCCATGAACAGGCCATCGAAGCGGCCGCCCGTGCGCTCGACATCGCCGGGCTGGACGCGGTTACCTCGGTCGCACTGCTGCAGGCCCGCGCCGACAGCCTGATCGCGCTGGGCGAGATCCGCCGTGCCGAAGCCGACGTCAACGCCATGCTGGCGCTCGCCGAGCGCGAGGCGAGCCCCGCCCTGCTCGCGCGCACGCTGCTGACGCTGTCGCGGGCGCAGCTGTTCTCCGGGCACCTGAACGACGCGCTCGGCGCCGCGCAACGAGCGCTGCAGGCGGCCGCGCGCAGCCGCAGCGCCGCGCTGCGCGCCGAGTGCCGGCTGAACCTCGCCAGCGTGCAGTCGCGCCTGCTCCTGAATGCGGAGGCGCTCGACAGCGCGCGGTCGGCGGAAGCGGAACTGGCCCGTCTCGGCGAAGAGGTGCCGCGCGGCCGGGCGCTGTGGGTGCAGGCCTGCGTCTACGACGCCAAGGACCGGCCGAAAGACCGCGACCGCGCCGCCCGCGAGGCGCTCGCCGTCGCCCGCCGCCACGGCGACCGCTACGGCGAGGCGGCGGCGCTGAACATCCTGCATCGCCGCAACCCTGATCTCGCGCAGCGGCTGCGCGGCCTGCGGCAGTCGCTGGCCGGCTACATCGCGGCCGGCGCCGTCTCCGGGCAGTCGGCCATCTACAACAACCTCGCGCTGGCGTACCGCGCGCTCGGCCTTTATCGCCGTTCGACGCGCATGGCGCAACGCGCGCTGGAGATCCGCCGCCGGCTCGGCGACACCAGCGCCGCCGCCAACCTGCTGTCAATCCTCGCCGGCAACGAGATCCTCGCCGGCCACCTCGCGTCGGCGCGGCGCCTGACCGACGAGTTGGTCGCCCTGCTGCCGCAGGTGAACGACCCGGGCTTCCACGGCTCCCTGCAGGCCTGGCTCCGCGGCTCGATCCTGCTCGCCGAAGGCAGCGCGGACGCGGCGGTGCCCGAGCTGGAGGAGGCCGCCCGCCAGGAGGAAGGCAAGGAAGGCGGCGAGAGCTTCCGGGTGATCATGCTGACGCAGCTGGCGGAGGCGCATCTGCAGCTCGGCGCTTCCGAACGCGCGCTTACCTGCTCGGCGCGCGCCACGGCGCTGCATGCCGCCCAGGAGGATGCGGCGCTGGGCGCCGGCCGCTCGCCGGCCTGGGTGTGGTGGCAGCACCATGTCGCGCTGGCGGCCAATGGCCGCGCCACCGAAGCCGCCGCCGCGCTCGCGCGCGCCTACCGGCTGCTGCTCGAAGGCATGCGCGGCCTCGGCGACGTCGGCCTGCGCCGCAGCTATCTCAACAAGCTGCCCGGCCACCCGGCGCTGCTCGCGGCGTGGCGCGAGCACGCCCGCCGCGGCGGCCTGTCGCGCCGGCGCACGGTCGAGCACCTCGAAGGCGGCACCGACCTCAGCGAGCCGTTCGAGCGGCTGGCCGACACCGGACTGCGAATGAACGAACTGCGTTCGGCCGCCGAACTGCAGGAGTTCCTGATCGAGGAAGCCACCGAGCTTTCCGGCGCCGACCGCGTGCTGCTGGTGCTCGACGGCGACGGCGGGCTCCACATCGCCGGCGCGCAGCTGCCGGCCGGCGAATCGGCCGAGTCGCTGCTCGCCGCGATCACGCCGTGGCTCGACGAGGCGCGGCGCACGCGCGCGGCCCGCCTGCGCCACGGCCCCGAAGGCGCCGACGAACTCGACCAGCGCAGCTGCCTGATCGCGCCGCTGCTGGCCGGCAACGACCTGCTCGGTTTCCTTTACGCCGATCTCGACGGCCTGTATGGCCGCTTCAGCGACACCGACCGCGACCTTCTGTCGATGCTCGCCTCGCAGGCCGCGGTGGCGCTCGCCAACGCGCGTTTCACCGAGGGGCTGGAAGCCAAGGTCGCCGAGCGCACGGCGCAACTGGAGCAGCGCGCCGGCGAACTGACGCTGATCAACGGCATCCAGCAGGGCATCGCGGCAAAGCTGGAGTTCGAGGCGATCGTCGACCTGGTCGGCGACAAGCTGCGCGAGGTCTTCGGCGCGGCAAGCCTCGTCGTCGCGTGGTTCGACCGGCAGGCGGGCCTGATGCACTTCCCATACGGCTGCGAGCACGGCCGCCGCATCGCCGTTCCCACGGCCAGGATCGCCGACGTGGCCGAGGGGCGCCGCTACTGGCGCGCGCTCGAGGCGCGCGAGGCGGTGCGCTGGAACAGCCAGGACGAATACCGCGGCTGGGAGCTGTTCGTCGCCGAGGGCACGGACATGAGTCTGTCGGGCATGCTGGCGCCCGTGTTCGCCGGCGAGCGCCTGATCGGCGCCATCTCGGTCGAGAGTCACGAACGCGAGCATGCGTACGGCGACAGCGACGCGCGCCTGTTGGCGACGGTCGCCGCGAGCACGGGCGTCGCGCTGGAAAACGCCCGCCTGTTCGACGAGACGCAGCGGCTGCTGAAGGAAACGGAGAGCCGCAACGCAGAACTGGCGATCATCAACGCCGTGCAGCAGTCGCTGGTCGGCCAACTGACGATGGACGGTGTCTACGAGGCGGTCGGCGAGAAGCTGCGCTCGACCTTCCCGCACGACTCGCTGGGCATCCGCATACTGGAGCCCGGCGGCAAGCTGTTCCGTTTCGTCTACCAGGTCGTCGCCGGCGAGCGCGTGCAGCCACCACCGCAGGCGCCGGTCGGGATGGCCGCGCACGTGCTGGCGACCGGCCGCGCGCTGCTCGTCAACGAGGACATGGAAGCGGCGCTGCGCCAGTACGGGGGCGGCGCCGTCATGCCCGGCCGCAAAGGGCTGCCCAAGTGCCAGCTCACCGTGCCGCTGGCGGTCGGCGATCGCATGCTGGGCGTGCTGACGCTGTCGAACTACCGCGACGAGCGCGCGATCAGCGATGCCGACGTGCGCCTGCTCGAAACGCTGGCGGCGAGCACCAGCGTGGCGCTGGAAAACGCCCGCCTGTTCGGCGAGACGCAGCGGCTGCTGAAGGAAACCGAGAGCCGAAACGCCGAACTGGCGGTGATCAACAGCATCCAGCAGGGCATCTCCGGTTCGCTCGACTTCGAGGGCATCGTCGAACTGGTCGGCGACAAGATCGGCGAGATCTTCGCTGCCGACACGACCTACTTCCTCCATCTCGACGAAACTGCAGGAACCTTCATCGCCCCGTACTTCATCGACCGCGGCAGGACCCCGGAATTCGTCACCCGGTCCAATCGGCGCCTGCCGTACGACGAGCCGCGCGGGCTGACCGAAGTGATTGTCGAATCGGGACGGCCGCTGCTGTTCGGCACGCACGAGGAGCACGCTCGCGCCGGCGCCCAGCAGGTCGTGTCGCCGGGTTCGGCACGGGACCTGAACGAGTCCTTCATGGGCGTGCCCGTCCTGCGCCGCGGCAAGCCCTGGGGCGTGGTGAGCGTTCAGAGTTACCGCCGGCACGCCTACACGGAACGCGACCTGCGGCTGCTCGGCACGCTGGCCGCGGCCATGGGCACGGCGCTGGAGAACGCGCGCCTGTTCGCCGAGACGCAGCAGGCGCTGCGGCAGCAGACGGCCATCGCCGGCGTGCTGAAGGTCATCAGCCAGTCGACCTTCGACCTGCAGCGCGTGCTGCAGACGCTGGTGGAGAACGCGAGCCGGCTGTGCGAGGCGAGCCACGGCTTCATCTTCCGGCCGGACGGCAGGGTGCTGCGGCTCGCCGTGGCGCACGGGGCGACGCCGGAGTTCGAAGCGCACATCCGTCGCATTCCGGTGCAGCCGGAGCGCGGCTACCTGGTCGGGCGCGTGGCGCTCGAACGGCGCCCGGTGCAGATCCTCGACGCCCTGGCCGACCCCGACTACCGGCAGGCGGAGTCGCAACGGCTCGGCGGCTACCGGACGATGCTCGGCATGCCGATGCTCAGCGGCGAAGAGCTCGTCGGCGTGATCGTCGTCTGGCGGCAGGAGGTGCGCGCCTTCTCCGACCGGCAGGTCGAACTGCTGACGACCTTCGCCGACCAGGCCGCGATCGCCGTCGAGAACGTGCGCCTGTTCAACGAGACCCGCGAGGCGCTCGAGCAGCAGCGCGCCTCGGCCGAGGTGCTCAGCGTGATCAGCAGCTCGGTCGCCGACACGGCGCCGGTGTTCGAGCGCATCCTGGCGAGCTGCGGGCACCTGTTCGGCGGCCTGCACATGGGCGTGAACCTGGTCGGCGACGATGGCGCCGTCCATCTCGGCGCATACGCCGGACCGAACCGCGCCGGCTTCGAGAACCTCTTCCCGCTGCCGTTGTCGGCGCAATCGGGCACCGGCGCCGCCATCCTCGAGCGCCGCGTGCAGCACTACCCGGACATCGAGGCGGCCGACGTGCCCGAGTACGTGCGGCGCGGCTGCCGGCTGATCGGCATCCGCTCGATCGTGTTTGCGCCGATGCTGTGGGAGGGCCGCGGCATCGGCGCCATCTTCGTCGGCCGCGATGCGGCGCAGCCGTTCAGCGACAAGGAGATCGCGCTGCTGCGCACCTTCGCCGACCAGGCGGTCATCGCGATCCAGAACTCACGGCTGTTCAACGAAACACGCGAAGCGCTGGAGCAGCAACAGGCCGCCGCCGAGATCCTCAGTGTCATCGGCAGTTCCGTCGCCGATACGCAGCCGGTGTTCGCGAAGATCCTCGACAGCGGCCATCGCCTGTTCGGAGCCGACGAGATGGACGTGCTGCTGGTCGACGAGCAGGGCCAGCTCCAGATCGCCGCCTACGTCGGCGACGCGCACGACGTCGTCGCTGCCACCTTCCCGGCGCCGGTGGAGCGCACGCCCGCCGGGCGGGCGATCGCCGCGCGGCGCGTGATGCATTGGCCCGATCTCGCCGGCGGCGACGACGTGCCCGGCGTGCTGCGCAAGATGGCGAAGCTCGCCGGCTACCAGTCGATGGCCTTCGCGCCGATGCTGTGGAACGAGCGTGGCATCGGCGCCGTCGGCGTGGCCCGTTCCAGAGGCCCGTTCACGGCCAAGGAACTGGCGATGCTGCAGACCTTTGCCGACCAGGCGGTGATCGCGATCCAGAACGCGCGGCTGTTCAACGAGACGCGCGAGGCGCTGGAGCGGCAGACCGCGACAGCCGACATCCTGCGCGTGATCTCCGCCTCGCCGACCGACGTGCAGCCGGTGTTCGAGGCGATCGCCGATCGGGCACGGCTGCTGTGCAACGCCGTCGTCAGCGGCGTGACCCGCCTGGACGGGGACTCCGTGCACCTTGCCGCCTACCGGGGCGTCTCCCCTGAGGCCGACCAGGCGATGCGCAGCGTCTTTCCCGTGCCGGCCGACGGCACGACGATCACCGCGCGGGCGATCCGCGATCGCGCGCCGGTGCAGATCGCCGACGTGCTGGCCGATCCCGACTACGCCGCCAAGGACGCCGCCCGCCTGGCCGGCTACCGCAGCAACCTCGCCGTGCCGCTGCTGCGCGACGGCCAGGTCATCGGCTCGATCGCCGTCTGCCGCGCCGAGGTCGGTGCGTTCCCCGACAAGCAGGTCGCGCTGCTGCAGACCTTTGCCGACCAGGCCGTGATCGCGATCGAGAACGTGCGCCTGTTCAAAGAAACCCGAGAGGCGCTGGAGCGGCAGACCGCCACCGCCGAGGTGCTCGCCGTGATCGGCAGTTCGGTCGCCGACACGGCGCCGGTATTCGACAAGATCCTCGACAGCTGCCAGCACCTCTTCGCCACCGAACAGCTCGGCATCTTCCAGGTCGGCGACGGGGGATTGATCGACGTCGCCGCCTGGCGCGGCGAGGCGCTCGGCGTGGTGGCGCGCACCTTTCCCAAGCCGATCGGCGACAGCGCCAGCGCGCAGGTGCTGCGCGAGCGGCGCATCCTGCACCTCCCGGACGCCGCCGCGGCCGAAGATGCGGCGCCGACGGTGCGCTACGTGCTGGCGCAGATCGGCAACTACTCGATCGCCTGGGCGCCGATGCTGTGGGAAGGCCGCGGCATCGGCACCCTGTGCGCGCTGCGCCAGCCGCCGAAGCCGTTCTCGGACCGGGAACTGGCGCTGCTGCAGACCTTCGCCAACCAGGCGGTGATCGCGATCCAGAACGCGCGCCTGTTCCGCGAGACCAACGAGGCGCTGGCCAGCCAGACGGCGAGCACCGAGATCCTGCGCGTGATGAGCCGCTCGCTCACCGACGTGAAGCCGGTGTTCGAGGCGATCGTCGCCAGTGCGGTCAAGCTGCTGGTGTGCGACTCGGCCTTCGTCATGCGGCGCGAGGGCAACACCTTTTCGGTGGTGGCGGCGGCGACGTCGGACGGGCCGCTGACGGACCTTCCTTCGAACGTTCCGATCGACCCGCGGCTCAACTTCCCATCGCGGGCGATGGTCGAAAAGAAGATGCTGCACCTGCCGGACTGGTCGGCGATCGAGCTGCCCGAATTCCAGCGCGCCGTCGGCGAGAAGTTCGGCATCCAGGCGGCGCTGCTCCTGCCGATGGTGCGGGACGACGAGTCCGTCGGCCTGCTCAGCTTCACCAACCGCAAGCCGGGCGCTTTCAGCGACAGGGAAATCGCACTGGCCGAGTCGTTCCGCGACCAGGCGCTGATCGCGATCGAGAACGTGCGCCTGTTCAACGAGACCCGCGAGGCGCTGGAGCGGCAGACGGCGACGACCGAGGTGCTGCAGATCATCAACGCCTCGCCCGGCAACCTGAACCCGGTGTTCGACGCGATCGTGCAGCGGGCCACCCGCCTGTGCGACGCCGATGCCGGCGGGCTGTGGCTGGCCGAGGGCGAACGCGCCTGGCACGCCGGCGGCCAGAGCAACATGCCGCAGGCCTACCTCGACGATCCGCGCATGCACGGCTCGCATCCGCTCGCCTTTCTGCTGGGCAGCAAGGAAGAGCGCGGCCCCTACCTGCACGTCGCCGACCTCTGCGCCAGCGACGCCTACCGAAAGGGCATCCCGTTCGTGGTGGCGAGTGTCGAGACCGGTCGCATCCGCACCTACCTCGGCGTTCCGCTTTCCGACGACGGCGGCGCGGTGATCGGCGTCTTCACGCTCGTGCGCTCGGAGGTACGGCCGTTCAACCCGGCGCAGATCGCGCTGGTGCAGTCCTTCGCGGCGCAGGCGCAGATCGCGATGAAGAACGCGCGCCTGATGCAGGAGACCCAGGAGTCGCTGGAGCAGCAGAAGACCGCGGCGGAGGTGCTGAAGGTCATCAGCAATTCGGTGGCCGACACCGGCCCGGTGTTCGACGCGATCGGCAGCGCCTGCCAGCGCCTGTTCGCGGGCGACATGGTGGTGATCTCGCTGGTGCGCGACGACGGCCTGGTGGAGCATGCCGCGATGGCGGTGCCGCCGGAGTTGCCGCCCGGGCAGCGGCAGCGCGCGTGGACCCGGCTGAACGCCGACTTCCCGCGGCCGCTGGCGAAGTCCTACCAGGCCTATCCGATCCGGCAGCGGCGCGTCGTGCACTACCCCGACCTGGTCAACGGCCCCAAGGTGCCGGAGAGCATGCGCCAGATGGGCCGCGACGTCGGCAACTTCTCGATGCTGATCGCGCCGATGCTATGGGAGGACCGCGGCATCGGCACGATCCACGTGGTGCGCCAGCCGCCGCGCCCGTTCTCGGACAAGGAGTCGGCCCTGCTCGCCAGCTTCGCCGACCAGGCGGTGATCGCGATCCAGAACGCCAGGCTGTTCCGGCAGGCGCAGGAAGCGCGGGCGGCGGCGGAAGCGGCCAACGAGGCCAAGAGCGCCTTCCTGGCGACGATGAGCCACGAGATCCGCACGCCGATGAACGCGGTGATCGGCATGAGCGGGCTGCTGCTCGACACGGAACTCTCGCCCGAGCAGCGCGACTACGCCGCCACCATCCGCGACTCCGGCGACGCGCTGCTCACCATCATCAACGACATCCTCGACTTCTCCAAGATCGAGGCCGGCCGGATGGACATCGAGAGCCAGCCGTTCGACCTGCGCGAGTGCGTCGAGTCGGCGCTGGACCTGGTCGCGCCGCGCGCCGCCGAGAAGGCTCTGGAGACCGCCTACTTCTTCGAGGGCGAGGTGCCGCGCGCGATCCGCGGCGACGTCACCCGGCTGCGGCAGGTGCTGCTGAACCTGCTCGCCAACGCGGTGAAGTTCACCGACAGGGGCGAGGTGGTGCTGACCGTCTCCGCGACGCCGGCCGGGCGCGGCGAGTTCGATCTCGCCTTCGCCGTGCGCGACACCGGCATCGGCCTCACGCCCGAGGGGATGAGCCGGTTGTTCCAGTCGTTCTCGCAGGCCGACTCCAGCACAACCCGCAAGTACGGCGGCACCGGGCTCGGGCTGGCGATCAGCAGGCGGCTGGCCGAGCTGATGGGCGGCACGATGGGGGTCGACAGCGCAGGCCCGGGCAAGGGATCGACGTTCCGCTTCACGATCCGCGCGCCGCAGGCCGAGCCGCCGGAGCCGCGCCGGCGCGATTTCACCGGCACTCAGCCTGAACTGGCCGGACGCCGGCTGCTGGTGGTCGACGACAACGCCACCAACCGCCGCGTGCTGGCGCTGCAGGCCGCAAAGTGGGGCATGCCGGTGCGCGACACCGAGTCGCCGGCCGAGGCGCTGCGCTGGGTCGAGACTGGCGAGCCCTTCGACGCCGCGATCGTCGACATGCACATGCCGGAGATGGACGGCGTCGCGTTGGCTCGGCGCCTGCGCGAACTGCGCCCTGCCCTGCCGCGGGTGCTGGCCAGTTCGCTCGGCCGGCGCGAGGTGGCCGAGGCCGAGGGCCTGTTCGCCGCGCACCTGGCCAAGCCGGTGCGGCAGAGCCACCTCTTCGACGCGCTGGTCGGCCTGCTGGCGAGAGACACCGCGCCGCGCGAGCGCGCGCCGGCCGCGGCGGCGAAGATCGACGCCACGCTGGCCGCCCGCCACCCGCTGCGCATCCTGCTGGCCGAGGACAACGTCGTGAACCAGAAGCTGGCGCTGCGGCTGCTGGCGCAGATGGGCTACCGGGCGGACCTCGCCAGCAACGGCATCGAGGCGATCGAGTCGATTGAACGCCAGCCCTACGACGTGGTGCTGATGGACGTGCAGATGCCGGAGATGGACGGGCTGGAGGCCTCGCGCCGGATCAGCGCGCGCTGGCAGCCGGACGCGCGGCCGCGCATCGTCGCGATGACCGCCAACGCGATGGCCGGCGACCGCGAGATGTGCCTGGCCGCCGGCATGGACGACTACATCACCAAGCCGATCCGGGTCGAGGCGCTGGTCGCGGCGCTGATGCAGGTGCAGGCACGCGCAGGAGGCTGACATGGCATCGGCGGCGATCGAGATCGACACCTTCCGCGCGCTGCAGGAGACGGCCGGCGCCGACTTCGTCGCCGAGCTCGTCGACACCTTCGTCGAGGAAGCGCCGGCCATGCTGGCCGAGCTGCGCCAGGCGCGCGCCGACGGCGACCCCGCGCGCTTCCGCCGCGCGGCGCACTCGCTGAAGTCGAACGGCAGCACTTTCGGCGCCGCGGCGCTCGCCGCGCTGGCGCGCGAACTCGAACGGAAGGGCCTCGATGCCGACCCGGCGCGCGATGCCGAGGCGATCGCCGCGCTCGAAGGCGCCTACGCGCAGGCGGCCGCCGCGCTGAAGGAACTGCGCCATGGCTGAGGCCGGCCGCCTGCTGGTGGTCGACGACAACAAGGTCAACCGCCTGCTGCTGATCCGCGCCCTCGAGCTGCAGGGCCACCGCGCCGTCGGCGCCGAGAACGGCCGCGTGGCGCTGGAGATGCTCGAGCGCGAGCCGTTCGACCTCGTGCTGCTGGACATCGCGATGCCGGAGATGGACGGCTTCCAGGTGCTCGAGCGGTTGCTCGCCAACTCGCGGCTGCGCGACCTGCCGGTGATCGTCACCTCGGCGGTCGAGGGCATGGAGGCGGTCGTGCGCTGCATCGAGCTCGGCGCCGAGGACTACCTGCACAAGCCGGTCAACCCCGTGCTGCTCAGGGCGCGCGTGAGCTCGAGCCTGGAGAAGAAGCGCCTGCGCGACACGCAGAAGGAACTGGTGCGGCGCTTCGCCACGCCCGAGGTCGCGCAGGACCTGCAGCAGTCCGGCTTCGCCCTCGGCGGCAGGCACGTGCGCGCCACGGTGCTGTTCACCGACCTGCGCGGCTTCACCGCGCTGTCGGCCGCGCAGCCGCCGGAGGAGACGATCGAGCTGCTCAACACCTGGTACACGTTGATGTTCGACGCCATCAGCGGCCAGCGCGGCGTGGTCAACCAGATGATCGGCGACGGGCTGATGGCGGTGTTCGGCGCGCCGCTGCCGCTGGCCGACCCGCCGCTGGCCGCGGTGCGCGCGGCGCTGGAGATGATCGAGATGATCGAACTGCTGAACGTCGAGCGCGGCGCCGCCGGCAAGGCGCCGCTGGCGATCGGCATCGGCATCGCCACCGGCGGGATGATCGCCGGCTACACCGGCACGCAGAGCCGCGCCACCTACACCTGCGTCGGCGACACGGTGAACCTGGCGGCGCGCCTGGAGGCGCACACCAAGGTCGCGCAGCGGGCGATCCTGGTCGACCGCCCAACGCTCGACGCGCTGCCGCCGGACGTCCGGGTCGAGGTGCTCGGCCCCGTGCCGCTGAAAGGCATCACGCCGGCCGTCGAGGCGTTCGCCGTCGAGTGCGGCCAGAAGCTGTAGCCGTCGGCCCGGCGACCGCCCGCGTTCAGCCGCCGAGCGTGGCGGTCCACGGCGCGACGACGCCGCCGGACTCGACCGTGCCCTCGATCGATTTGCCGTTCACCTTGCCGCGGAATACCGCCGCGAGGCCGGACAGCCTGAACGACAGCTCGTCGCCGGTCAGGCGCGTGTCGGCGAGCGGCATGGTGCGGCCGTCGATGCGCGCGCGGCCGGTGAAGCGGGTGACCTGCTGAGTGAGTTCGAGCCGCACCGGGCCGCTGGCGATCGACTTTGGCAACGCGGCCTTCCAGTGGCCGGCCACCTTCGCCGGCACGATGTACAGGTAGATGACGGTCCGCTTCGAGCCACTGATCGCCACCTTCTCCTCGAGTTCCATCTCGAAGGTCTTCTGCGGGATCCAGCCGGTGAGCCCGTAGTCGTGCGAAACGACCCGGGCGCCCGGGCGCAGCTCGTCGAGCAGCTTGTCCTTCAGCAGCGTCACCGTCTGCGGCAGCAGGTACATCGTCACCACGGTGGCCGGCGAGATGTCGGTTTTGAACAGGTCCTGGGTGACGAACTTCACGCGGTCGGCCGTGCCCTCCTTCGCCGCCAGTTCGTTGGACAGCGCCACCAGCGGGGCCTGGATCTCCACGCCGAGACCCCGGGCGCCGAACACCAGCGCCGCGGTGCGCACGATCCTGCCGTCGCCCGAGCCGAGGTCGATCAGGTAGTCGTCCGGCCCGACCGCGGCCTCGCGCAGCATCGCCGCGACCGCGCTGTCGGGCGACGGCACGTAGGGGCCGGCGTCGACGGGTTTGTCCTGCGCCGGCGAGGCGGAAGCGAACAGTGCCGCGGCGAGCGACGCCACAATGCGGATCGACATCATCGCTTCATCCCATGGTTCTTCAAGCCAGCACAAATGATGCACGAGTCGCGCCACAACGCTCTTGCCGCATGGGCGGACTGGCCGTCGACATTGACTTTCCGCACGGCATCGCAGCGCGACAATCCCGTTGCGCCAGTCCTCTTGGGCCGGACGACAAGAGGCTCACCTACTGAGCCCGACCTCAGGCAAATTTCTCGCGGTGGCATTTCGTCCATCGTCTCGCAGACTTCGTGGCATAGGCCTTCGTGATGGCAGCTCAATCCGATCCGCTTGCTTTCTGGGGCAAGGCCAAGCCTGCAACTTATGACGGACCGCAGTTCCACTTGCTGCCCTACCACTGCCTTGATGTCGCAGCCACGGGGCGGACGTACTTGCAGGGCCATCCGGCGATCCTCGCCTGGATGAGCCGCCAGACCGGCGTTGGCGAGAGTGCCCTCCTCGGCTGGCTGACCTTCTGGCTGGCACTGCACGACCTCGGCAAGTTCGCGACCAGTTTCCAGAACCAGCGCCCCGACTTGTTGCAGCAGCTTCAGGGGCGCACCAGCACCAAAGCCTATTACGGCGCCCGCCACGATTCGCTTGGCGAACTGCTTTGGCGCAGGCACCTGCTCGGCCCGTCAGACGCACTTGGACTCGGACCGGAGGCGGGCCGCTTCAGCAGTCGAATCCAGCCCTGGGTACATGCAGTGACTGGTCACCACGGCGAGCCGCCAGACGCCGGCCAGGCCTCGATCCACGCACACTTCGACGCCTGTGACGAGGCGGCCGCGGCAGCGTTTGTCGCCGAGATGCACGCGATGTTTGCGCCCGAGGCCGCCCTTGGCGTGATCTGCTCTGCCCCGGCGGAGCACGCGATCCAAGCGGCCAGGGCGTGCTCCTGGTGGTTCGCGGGCGTCGCAGTGCTCGCCGACTGGCTCGGCTCGAATACAGCCTTCTTCCCGTATGCCGGCGAAAGGCGTGCACTCGCAGACTACTGGCGGGACAGCGCATTGCCGCAGGCACGGCGCGCGGTCGATGCGGCCGGCGTGCTGCCGCAGCCCGCGGCACGCGGCAGCCGGCTGCAGGACATCTTCACCCGCGAGCGGATTTCCGTGCTGACGCCGCTGCAGGCGTGGGCAGACACGACAAAGCTTCCCGCCGGCCCGCAGCTCTACCTGCTGGAGGACGTGACCGGTGCGGGCAAGACCGAAGCCGCGCTGACTTTGGCCTATCGGCTCATGGCGCAGGGCGAGGCCGGCGGCGTCTTCATCGGCCTGCCAACGATGGCCACGGCCAACGCGATGTTCGAGCGGGTGATTGCCGTCGTTAACCGCCTGTTCGCGCCGCAGGCGCGCCCGAGCGTGGTCCTGGCTCATGGCAGGCGCGACTTCGTTGCCAGCTTCCGCGCGACGGTACTCAACGCCGATCGCAGCGAGGGCGATCCAAGGCAGGCCGACGACACCGCAAGCGCACGCTGCGCGTTCTGGCTCGCCGACCACAACAAGAAGGCTCTGCTGGCCAGCGTCGGCGTCGGCACCATCGATCAGGCGCTGCTGGCCGTGCTCCATGCCCGCCACCAGTCTCTGCGCCTGCTCGGCCTGTTCCGCAAGGTGCTGATCGTCGACGAAGTGCACGCCTGCGACGCCTACATGCAGGAACTGCTCGAGGGGCTGCTGCAGTTTCACGCCGCCGCCGGCGGCAGCGCGATACTCGTCTCCGCGACGCTCACCATGGAGATGAAGCGCAGGCTGGCGGCGGCGTTCGCTGCCGGCCGCGAGTGGCCCGCCCCTGACCTGGCCAGCAATGGCTATCCGCTGATCACGCGCGTCGATGCAGGTTCCACGACCGAACATCCAGTCGGCACGCGGCAGGAAGTGCAGCGCCGGGTTGCGGTGACCTACCTGAGCAATCGCGACCAGGTGATCGCCGAGATTCGCGCCGCGATCGCCGCAGGCCGCTGCGTCTGCTGGGTGCGCAACACCGTCGCCGACGCGATCGAGGCATGGGAGTCGATTCGCCGAGTTGGTCCCGAGCTGAACTGCACGCTGTTCCACGCCCGCTTCGCGCTGGGCGACCGCCTTGCGATCGAAGACAACCTGCTCGACGCCTTCGGCCCGTTCAGCGGCCCCGCGCAGCGGCGGGGGCGAATCGTGATCGCCACTCAGGTCATCGAGCAATCGCTCGACATCGACTTCGATCTGCTGATCTCCGACCTGGCGCCGATCGACCGCCTGATCCAGCGTTCCGGCCGGCAGCAGCGCCATACGCGCGCCGCCGACGGCACGCCGATCCGCGGCCGCGACGAACGCGGCGGCGTGCGCATGACCGTCTTCGGTCCACCGTGGGCCGACACGCCCGCCGCCAACTGGATCAGCGCCTTCTTTCCCCATGGGGCTGCCGTCTATCCCCACGCTGGCCGACTCTGGCTCACGGCACGCGACTTGATTACGCGTGGGGGCTTTTCGATGCCGGAGGACGCCCGCCCGCTGATCGAAACCGTTTATGGCTCCGACGCCGAGATTCCTGATGGCCTGCAGGCGAGATCGAACGAAGCCGAGGGCAAGGACTGGGCCGCTGTCAACATCGCCTTTGCGGCGCGGCTGAAGATCGAGACGGGTTATGCGCATGGCAACAGGGGCGCCTGGCTTGCCGACGACGCGGCCCCGGCGCTGGCGAGCGAAGACGGCTGGGACCTAGGCGCTGCAACCCGCCAAGGGGAAACGACCGTGAACGTCCGCATCGCTCGCTGGCAGGGCAGCGCCTGCGTACCCTGGTGCACCGGCGACGATGCGTGGGAACTGAGCACCGTCCGTGTCGTCGCCAGGCATATAAAGGAGCCGGTGGTTGAGGTGGCGCAAACGGCGGCGCTGGATGCCGCCCGCGATACCTTGCCCGATGGGGGCAAATGGTCAATCCTTCTGCCGTTTGCCGCCGGCGCCGACGGTGTGTGGCGGGCGCAGGCCAGAGACCTGCGCGGCGAAGTGCGCCGCTGGGTGTACGACGGCACCGCGGGTCTGCGTGAAGCGCTAGCCGACAAACCGAAACCAAATGCTGGATCGAAGCAGTGAATCTCCTCGAAGAACGCTGGATTCCCGTCCGCCGCGCAAGCGGCCTTGCCGAGCGGATCGCCCCGCACGAGATCACCGACCGGATCGACACCGATCCGGTGGTTGCGCTCGATGCGCCGCGCCCGGACTTCAACGGTGCGCTGATCCAGTTCCTCATCGGCTTGGTGCAGACCGCATGGGTTCGGGCGGACCGTTTTTGGGATCGCGATGAAGCGCTTTGGTCTCCACCCGCGCCGGCCGAACTCGAGCAAATCTTCGCGCCGCTGAAGGAGGCGCTCGAGTTCGACGGCGACGGGCCAAGATTCATGCAGGATCTGACACTCAGTTCAACCGAGAAGCCGGCGCGGAATGACATCTCGGCACTTCTGATCGACTTCCCCGGCGCACAGGCGATCGAGAAGAACGCCGATCACTTCGTCAAGCGCAGCAGCGGCGGAGCGTTTTGTCCCCACTGCACGGCTGCGGCACTTTTCTGTCTCATGACCAACGCGCCGTCGGGCGGAGCCGGGCATCGGACTTCCCTTCGCGGCGGCGGTCCGTTGACGACGTTGGTGGCTTATGTGCCGGTCACATCGGCACATCCCCCGAGCGCGCTCTGGCGAGGCGTTGCCTGCAACGTCTTGGAAGGCGCGGCCTTCGCCGGAGGCCGATCGGCGCGTTTCGATCTGCAGGACATATTTCCATGGCTACGGAGCATCGATCGAACGACGGGGAAGTCAGGCGACGTACAGCCGCTCGATGTAAGTCCGTTGCAGGTCTACTGGGCAATGCCGCGCCGCATCCGCCTGCTGTTCGATCGCCGCGGTCCCGTTGACTGCGCGCTTTGCGGAAGGGAAACCGCCGACCCGATAGCGCAGTACGACACCAAGAACTACGGCTTGAACTACAAAGGTCCCTGGCGGCACCCCTTGTCGCCCTACTACCGCAGCAAGCCCACCGAGCCATTCCTTCCCGTCCATCCGCAGCCTGATGGAATGGCCTATCGGCACTGGCTTGGCTGGGCGCTCGGCGTGAAGCGGCCCGGCAGGGAAGTCGTGCCTGCCGAGGTGGTACACGCCTTCCGCAGTTCCCGCGTCGAGCCTGGCCAGCTTCGGCTGTGGGCGTTCGGCTACGACATGGACAACATGAAGGCCCGTTGCTGGTACGAAACCACTCTTCCGCTGTTCGATCTCGCTGTGGATCGGGCCAGCTCGTCCGATGTCACCGACGCCGTTGTCGACATCGTCGATCGCCTGATCAGCGCCGCGGAGTCGGTCGCGCAGTTCGTCCGTTCTGCCGTACGCGATGCGTGGTTGGGCGGCGGCGACTTACGGGGCGATCTCGGTTTCGTGGAAGCAAGCTTCTGGAGCGGCACCCAGCAACAGTTCTTTGCAGTCGTGGGGCAGGCGATAGGCCTGGTGAAGCACCACGGGCGAGATGCTCATGACCAGACCGCGACGATTCGCAGCGGCTGGCTCGAAGTACTGCGCCGCGCGGCGCTTCACCTGTTCGACGAGGCCGTTGCGAGCGGCAACTTCGAGGCCGGAAACCCGACCAGGCTCGCCGCCGCCTACCGCGGCCTACGGCAGCAGTTGTACGGCAGGAAGTTGCAGGAGGCGCTCAACTTGATTCCGGTTGACCAGGCCGCGGCGGCGAGTAGGCCACGCCAAAAACGCCGCAAAACGCAAGCAAGCGCGGAGAAGACATGACCCGGCTCTTCAGTCGCCAAGATCCAGTCACCGGCGCCCTCCTCGCCTGGTGGCGCGGACTGGAGCAGAACCGCCGCGATCGGGCCGAGCTGCGCCGCTGCGCCGACCTGCTGCAGGTGATGCAGACCGAGGCGTTCCACGCCGCGCGCCGGCGGCTGATCGGCGCGGGGCTGTCGGAAGCCGACTCGCGCAACCCGCGGCTAGCGGCGATCGTCGCCCTTGCCGCGCACGTGAAGGGACTGTCCGACCAAGCTCTGCCCGAGACGTTTTCGTCCGGAGACAAGCCGCCCGTGTCGCCGCTGCGCTTCCGGCAAGTCCTGGAGGCAGCCGACGACGACGAACTGTTCACGCGGCTGCGGCGCGTGCTGCCGCTGGTGGACAGCTCCGTGAACCTGGCCGCCCTGGCTGCCGACGTCTGTTACTGGGGCGACCGCGTCCGAAAACGATGGGTCTACGACTACCGCTGGCCCGCCAAGCAATCCACCTGAATCGCTGGAGACCGCCGACATGAGCTGCTTCATCCAACTGCACGTGATCACCTCGTACCCGCCGTCGAATCTGAACCGCGACGATCTCGGCCGCCCGAAGAGCGCGCTGGTCGGCGGCGTCACGCGGTTGCGGGTCTCGTCGCAGAGTCTGAAGCGGGCGTGGCGGACGTCCGCCGCGTTCAAGCTTGCGCTCGACGGCCATGTGGGGGTCCGGACCAAGGAAATGGGAAGGAAGGTTTACGAGACTTTCATGGCGGGCGGAATCGCGGAGAAGGATGCACGCGAATGGGCGCGCGCCATCGCAGGCTGCTTCGGCAAGCTGAAGTCCGGCGACGGGTTCGACATCGAGCAGCTGGCGCACTTCGGCCCCGAGGAGCAGCGGTCAATCCAGGAGCTCGTCGACAGACTCGCAAAAGCGAAGGTCGCACCTGCCGAAGAGGATCTCTCCCTCTTGCGCGCACCAGTAGCTGCCGCCGATATCGCCATGTTCGGCCGGATGCTGGCCGCGGCCCCCTCATTCAACGTCGAAGCCGCCGCCCAGGTTGGGCACGCCTTCACCGTGCACAGGGCCTCGGCCGAGGACGACTACTTCACCGCGGTCGACGACCTCAATCGAGGCGACGAAGACGCCGGCGCGGCCCATATCGGCGAAGCCGGCTTCGGCGCCGGCGTCTACTACCTGTACGTCTGCATCAACCGCGACCTGCTCGATGCGAACCTCGGCGGCGACACGGCGCTGCGCGACCGCGCGCTCGCCGCCTTGCTGGAGGCCATCGCCAAGGTTTCCCCGACCGGCAAGCAGGCCAGCTTCGCGTCGCGCGCCTACGCCTCGTACATGCTGGCCGAGAAAGGCGGCCAGCAGCCGCGCTCGTTGAGCCTCGCGTTCGTCAGGCCGATAGCGAGCAATGATGTGATCGGCGAAGCGATCACGACCCTGAACGAGAAGCTGGAGAAGATGGACAAGGTCTATGGCGCCTGCGCCGACAGCCGCATCTTTTTCAACGCGGAAGCCGGCGAAGGCACGCTCGCCGAATTGATCGCTTTTGCGCAGGCGCAGTGAACCCGATGCAGTTCCTGCTCTTCCGGCTCTACGCGCCGCTGGCCAGCTGGGGCGACGTCGCCGTCGGCGAGTTCCGGCCCAGCCACGACTATCCCGGCCGCTCGGCCCTGCTCGGCCTGATCGGCGCCGCGTTGGGCGTCGAGCGCAGCGACGAAGAAGGCCACAGCCGCCTGGATGCAGCGCTCGCCTTTGCCGTGGCCGTCTACGCCGAAGGCGCGCTGCTGCGCGACTACCACACCGCGCAGGTCCCCGGCGCCGCCGCCTTGAAGAAGCGGCCGCACCGCACGCGCGCCGACGAGCTGGCGCTGCCGCGCCACGAACTGAACACCGTCCTTTCGCGCCGCGATTACCGGCAGGATGCGGTGTCCATCGCGGGCGCGTGCCTGCGCGCGGGGCGTGCAGCCCCGGACCTGGAAGCCATCCGCACCGCGCTGCGGCGGCCCCACTTCACCCCGTACCTTGGCCGCAAGGCGTGCCCGCCGGCGCTGCCGCTGTCGCCGCAGATCGTCGCAGCCGACACCTTCAGAGCCGCCATCGCGGCAGCGGCGTTTCCTTCACTCGACGAGTTGCCCGCCATTCCCGCGACCGCCACGCCAATCCGTGTGGCGTGGGAGGACGGCATCGATTCCGGCTGGCCGCAGTCGTTCAGCGTGCCGCGCAAAGACGCGCCGCGTTCGCGGCGGCGCTGGCAGTTCGGCGACCGCACGGAGCGCGTTGCGCTGATCGGACCACCCTCGCCGTCAAATGAGAACATCGAAGAGCAGGTGCCATGAAGTACTTCAGCCGCATCGAACTCGACGAACGTCACGCCGGGGCAGGGGAGGCCGTCGCTCAGGGCTTCGGCGGCGGTGTCTACAGTGATCACCAGTTCCTATGGAACTTCTTTCCGGCGGCTGACGGGCACGCGCGCGACTTCCTGTTCCGCCGCTTCGAGCCACAGGGCGGCCGCCAGCAGGCGCTGTACTTTTGCGTCTCCGATCGGCCGGCGATGGCTCCGCATCCGGCCTGGCGGGTGGCGTGCCGGGAGTACGCGCCGCGAGTCCATGAAGGCGACTGTCTGTTGTTCGACCTGCGGGTGAACCCGACCCAGGCGCACAAGCGGGACGGCAAGTCGCGGCGGGACGATGTCGTGATGCACGCCAAGAAGCGGATCCTCGCCGAAAATGGCGTCAACCGCTGGGCAGACCTGCCGCAGGACGATCGGCCAGCGCTGTACGAATTGGCCCATGAAGCCGTGCAACGCTGGCTCGGCGACGAGTCGCCAGCCGGCTTCGCCGCCAGGCACGGCTTTCGGGTGCTGAACGAGTTGCGCGTCGATGCGTACCGCCAGCACCGGATCGCGCGGAGCGGACAGGCGCCGATCGCGTTGTCCACAGTCGACCTTTCGGGGAGGCTCACCGTGACGAATGCGGAGAACTTCGCCCGAGCGCTGCACTGTGGCGTCGGCCGGGCCAAGGCGTTTGGCTGCGGTCTGCTGCTGGTGCGGCGCGGCTGAGGCGCGGCATACTCACGGGACGCGCGGCAAGGCAGCGGCCGCTGTGCGGAGCGGCCAAGCGGAGGCACCATGGGTTCAATATCCATCCAGCAGTTTCTCGAGCATCCAGAGCAGGTGCTCGCTGGCACGCGTGACGGCTCGGTCGCCCTAATCGTTCAAGACGGTGAGCCCGTACTGATGGCCGTGCCCATGGGCGCGAATCTCGACAGCGCCGCGATGCGCCTGGAGCTGGCGATAACGCTCTTCGATCGCGGCCGGATCAGCATCGGGGTCGCGACCCGAATCGCCGGGCTTGCCACGAGCGAGTTCATCGACGAGCTCGGCCGGCGGCGGATTCCGGTCATTCGCACGACCGCCGAGGATCTGGAGCGGGAGCTTGCTGCGTTCGGCGATTAGCGTCGCCGTAGCCGATGCCGGCCCGCTGATCGCGCTCGCGCGACTCGACCGGTTGGCCCTGCTTTCCGGTCTGTTCGGCCAGGTTCTCGTCCCCGAGGCCGTGTTCGCAGAGTGCACGGCCCGACGGGATTTGGCCGACGCGGCGAGCATTCGGCATGCCTGCGAGTCAGGAGCGCTGACGCTGTGCATCGCCACTCCGATCGCAGCGACCGATCTCGGGCGAGGCGAACGCAGCGCGATCGGCAAGGCGCTCGAACTCAAGGCGGCCCTCGTCGCAGACGACCTTGCTGCGCGCCGCCGAGCCGAGGCACTCGGGCTCATCACGATCGGCACTCTGGGCGTGCTCGTTCAAGCCAAGCGCATGGGACTGCTGCCGGAGGTGCGGCCTGCGGTCGACCAGCTGCGTGCCGGCGGCTACTGGCTCGGCGATGAGCTGCTGCGTGCGGCGCTGCGCACCGCGGGAGAGAGCGACGAATGAGCCAGCCGCTGCCGCCGCTGAAACCCATTCCGATCAAGGAGCGCCTGTCGATCCTGTTCATCGAAAAGGGGCATCTCGACGTGCTCGACGGCGCCTTCGTCGTCGTCGACAAGAACGGGGTTCGCACGCACATTCCGGTCGGCGGCGTTGCCTGCCTGATGCTGGAGCCGGGCACCAGGGTGTCACACGCAGCCTGCGCGCTGGCCGCGCGCGCCGGGACCCTGCTGGTGTGGATCGGCGAGGCGGGCGTGCGGCTGTATTCGGCCGGGCAACCTGGTGGCGCTCGCGCAGACCGGCTGCTTTACCAGGCCAAGCTCGCCCTCGACCCTGACCTGCGCCTGAAGGTCGTCCGCAAGATGTACGCGATGCGTTTCGGCGCCGTTCCGCCGGCTCGGCGCAGCGTCGATCAACTGCGAGGGATCGAAGGCGCGCGGGTGCGCGAGATGTACAGGCAAATCGCCAGGCGACACGGCATCGATTGGAAAGGCCGCGATTACGACCCCGAGAAGTGGGATGCCAGCGACATGCCAAACCGCTGCCTCTCCTCGGCAACCGCCTGCCTTTACGGCGTCACCGAGGCTGCTGTGCTGGCAGCCGGCTACGCGCCCGCGGTGGGTTTCATCCACACCGGCAAGCCGCTTTCGTTCGTCTACGACGTGGCGGACATCTACAAGTTCGACTCGGTGGTTCCACTCGCCTTTCGGATCGCCGCCAGGAACCCTCACAATCCGGAGCAACAGGTCAGGCTTGCGTGTCGAGACGCTTTCCGTGAGACAAGACTGCTCGACCGCATCATTCCGGGGATCGAGGAAATGCTTGCTGCCGGCGATATCCAGCCGCCCGCGGCTCCACCCGATGCGATCGGGCCGGCAATCCCAGAAGTCAAGGGACTTGGCGATGCTGGTCATCGTTCTTGAAAACGCACCGCCACGGCTGCGCGGGCGTCTCGCCGTCTGGCTGCTCGAAGTTCGTGCCGGGGTGTACGTCGGCGATTACTCGACGAAGGTGCGCGAGTACATCTGGAGCCAGGTCGAGGACGGGATCGAGGACGGCAACGCCGTAATGGCGTGGAAGGCCAGCAACGAAGCCGGGTTCGACTTCACTACCCTTGGTGCGAATCGACGCATACCGATAGAGTTGAATGGCGCCAAGCTTGTCTCGTTCTTGCCAGAATTGAACTTGGACGCTCGTTAACAATCCGAATCGTTTCGCTTACTCGACCACGAGCGCCGCGATTCGCGGGCACGAGTGGGACGGTAGGTTGGTGGCGAAAACGTCTGCTAATTTCGCTTTGACAATCAGCGAGATGGAGGAAGTGTGTTCCCCGCACGCGCGGGGATGAACCGTCGCGACATCCAACCGCACGGTTGCGGTGTGCGTGTTCCCCGCACGCGCGGGGATGCAAATCGTCAGGCAGCCGGCCTTCGGCGGCTGCAAGAAGAGAGGTTAAGCAGGAACAAAGTGGTGGTCACTCGCCTCTG
>Ga0114939_10000746_pt1 | contig 26809 bp, 25 predicted proteins | sample AshMeaCrysSpring_FD_87196 | JGI IMG/M metagenome (GOLD analysis project Ga0114939, IMG submission 87196) | Groundwater microbial communities from Big Spring, Nevada to study Microbial Dark Matter (Phase II) - Ash Meadows Crystal Spring | ecosystem: Environmental > Aquatic > Deep subsurface >...
AGCTGCCGTCCCCACTTGTCGTCGGCAATCACAATCCGCGCCTCAATCATGACCTGGCGGACGGGAATGTCCAGTTGCTGGACAAGCTTGCGAACTTCCTCCAGGCGGGTACTCGTGTCCTGAACGAAGAGCGTATTCGTGCGCTTGTCGACGGAGGCGCTTCCCCGCTTGGAAAGTATCCGCTGGTCCTTGTCCGAGAGCAGCGCCTTCAGGGCGTCCGCCTCGGCGTAGGAAAGCGAAAACGACTCGGTTCGCAGCTGTTCGAGGTCCGTAATCTGCGCGCTGGCCTCGAGGGCGAGCTTTTCCTTCGCGGCCAGCTCGTCGGTCGGGGCGATGAGCACGACATTGCCGTTCTTGCGTTTCGAGAGGCCCTTTGACTGCAAAATGATGTCGAGCGCCTGGTCCCAGGGAACGTCCTTCAGCCGAAGCGTCAGGTTCCCGCCCACCGTGTCGCTGGTGATGATGTTCAATCCCGTGAAGTCCGCGATCACCTGCAGCACGGCCCGGACCTCCACATTCTGGAAGTTCAGCGAAAGCTTCTCGCCGGCATAGCCCGGCGTCGAGCTCTGGACGAGTTTGTTGGGGTCTTCCTTGACCGGCTTGACCTCCAGGATGAACTGCGTGTCGGTCTGGTACGCGGAATACTCCCAGACGCCGCGGGGCTCGACAACCATGCGGGCATTGCCGCCCTGCTCGAACGTGTCGACGAACCGCACCGGTGTTCCGAAATCGCCCACATCGAGGCGTCGAACCAGGTTCTTGGGGACGGCATTGTTGATGAAGTCGACGAGGATCGAGCGGCCCTGCTGTCGAATGTCGATACCCGTGCTGGCCGACGACAGGTCAACGATCACGCGGCCCTCGCCTGCATTGCCGCGGCGGAAATCCACGTCGCGGATGTTCTGCCGCACCGTGCCGGGAGGAGCCTCGGCGAACATGGCCGCGGCCGCAGCCTGCCCCGGCCGTTCCGTTGCCGAAGGCGTGGACGCAACCGCTGCCTGCGAGCCGTCGATGGTGACGACGAGGTTCTTCCCGTCCAGCGCCGTCGTGAACGCCAGGCTGCGCGCGAGGTTCATGACGAGACGGGTGCGATTGGCGGCCTGGACGACCGAGACGCTCTTGAGGTCGCCCTCGCCTGCGTCCACCTGCGTCTTGCCGAGCGCGCTCGAGGTGTCCGGAAGGTCGATCGCGATGCGGGCGGGGTTGCTGACGGAAAAGCTCTGCGGAACGGCGCCGAGCGGCTCCTTCATGCCGACCTTGACCTGGATCTTGCCACCCTGGATCGAAGAGAAGCTTATCGACTCGACCACATTCCGGGCTGCGCCCTGTGCCCAAGCGATAGGCGAAGCCAGCGCCAGAGCGAGCGCCGCCAGGGCGGCCTGGATGGCGCGAGAACGTGGAGTGCGGAAGAAGTTGGAGGTCACTTTCTATCCCCTTTGCCTATCTCTTCGAGAAGCGGCAGGACGCTTTGCCGTTCGGCCCAGTCCCCGGCGCTGTCCTGGACGATTTCCTTGAGCGTGATCTCGGCATCCGTGATTTCCGAAATGAGGCCGAAGTTCTGCCCCATGTAATTGCCCTTCTTCACGCGATACAGAGTCTTTTCCGCCCGAACGATGCCGAACACTTCCTTGCCCTGCTGAAGGGTGCCCACCATCTTCAGCTGCTCGAGGGGATAAGCCTCGAGGGGCTCCTTGCGCCGGTTGAAATCGGGTGCGATGCCGCCGCCGCCGCCATCCTTCGCGGAGGCGATCTTCCTCGGCTTGAACGGATCGGGAAGATCGAATCCCTCGTACGTGAACGGCTCGAAGGGCTTGACCGCCGGGAGCGGCTCGATCTTCCTCGGCAGGTTCTTTTCCGAATCCTTGACGAACTGCTTGAGTTCGTCCAGTTCGGAACTGCACGACGTCAGCAAAAAGGCGGCGACAGGCAAGAACCAGATTCTCATTTCTTGCCCCCTTTACCCGGCGAACCGCCTTTTCGCTGCCGATTCGCCTCGTCCTCATCCAGGTATCGGTAGGTCTTCGCCACCGCGTCCATGGCGAGTATGCCGTCCTTGTTGGGCGGATCGATCTTCAGGTCGGTCAGCAGCACGATCCGCGGCATCTTCGACACGTCACTCGCGAAGGCCCCCAGGTCATGGTAAGTGCCGGTCACCCTCAGGTTCACCGGCAGCTCGGCGTAAAACTCCGTGAAATTCTCCGTGGGGCTCGGCCGAAAAAGCTCAAACACCAGGCCGCGCCCGAGGCCCGCTTGGTTGATGTCGATCAGCAACGCGTCCATCTCGCTCTTGTTGGGGAGTTGCTTGAGGAGCGCACCGAAGGATTGTTCGATCTCTGCCCGCTGCTGCTTGTACGCCTCCAAGTTGACGGCGAGCTTCTTTTTCTCCAGGAATTTCTGCTTCAGGCTGTCGACTTCAACTCGGCCGCGCTCGATTTCCTCGTTCTGCCCCTGCCAAAGCAGGAAAAAGGCGGCTACCTGAATTGCGATGAATGCCACGGCGAACGTTGCAAACTTGACTGACCAAGGCCAGTTTCCCGGCTGCTTGGTGTCGAGTGTCCGGAGATCGTCGAGCAGCTTCATTTGGCCCCCGCGGTTTTCGCGTCGGCAGCCTTCTTGGCGGCGCCCTTGTCTTCCTCCGCCTTGCTGCGCTTGACGGAGACATTCATGGTGAACTCGTTCACGCGGGTATTTCCGAGCGGAACCGCCTTGATCTCGATCAACTGAGGATTCCCGAGATAGGGTGAGGCGCCGAGGTTCCGCATCAGGGTGGAAACGCGGGCGTTCGACTGGGCGTAGCCGGCGATGTTGACAGTGGTTCCAGTCTGCTTGAGTTGCTTGAGGTAAGTTCCGTCGGGGAGCTGCCGCAGGAGCTGGTCAAGCAGGTGAACGGGCTCCGAGCGGTTGCTCTGGAGTCCTTCCACGACCTGCTTCTTGGCAAGCAGTGAAGCCGTTTCCTCCCGGATCTTACGAATCTCCTCGATCTGCTTATCCAGCTTGTCGATTTCCACCTTCATGTAGGCGATGTTGGCGCGCTGCTGCTCCACCTGCTGGTCCAGGAAAAACCACACCGCTCCCGCCACAATCAGGCCAAGAGCCACGAAGACACCGGCGAGAACGCCGAACTGCTGCTGACGGCGCTTGCGCTTTTCTTCCCGGTGGGGAAGTAGGTTTACGCGGATCATGACGGGTCGAACCTCCGCATCGCCAATCCGCAGGCCACCATCAGGGACGGGGCGTCCATCGTGAGCTGCCGCGGCTTGATTCGGGAGGAGAGGGCCATGTTGGCGAAAGGATTCGCAACGAGGGTGTGAACCTGCGTGCGCTGGTTCACGAGGTCCTCAAGGCCCTCGAGCATGGCGCATCCGCCCGTCAGGAGAATGTGGTCGACCTTGTTGAACTGCGTCGACGTGAAGAAGAACTGCAGGGCGCGCTGGATTTCCAGGACGATCTTTTCATTGAACGGCGCGAGCACGTCCGGGCCGTAGTTCTCGGGAAGGTTTCCGACGCGCTTGGCGGCCTCGGCTTCCTCGACCGGCATGTCGAAGGCGCGGGCGATGTCCTGCGTAAGCTGGTTGCCGCCGACTTGTTGCTCGCGCGTATATACAGTTTGGCCATTGTGCAGGACGGTAACGCGGGTGACCGTGGCGCCGATGTCGACAATGACCGTCACGTCGCTTTCCTTAATGCCGGACGCTCCCCCGCAGATCAGCTCGAAGGCGGACTGGGCGGCATAGGATTCCACGTCCATGACGATGGTCTTCAGTCCGGCGGCCTCCGCCGCTGCCACGCGGTCCTCGATTTTTTCCTTGCGCGAGGCGGCTATGAGGACCTCGACCTCGTCTTCCCCGGATGGCGCGGGACCGATCACCTGGAAGTCGAGGTTCACCTCGTCAAGCGAGAACGGGATGTACTGGTTCGCCTCGCTCTGAACCTGAATCTCCATCTCCTCCTCGCGCTGGTTGCCGGGGAGGATCACCTTCTTGGTGATGACCGCCGCCGCAGGAAGCGCCATGGCGATGGCCTTGATGCCCGAGCCGAGGTTCTTGTGCGCCCGCTTGATGGCTTCGCCAGCGGCCTCGATGTTGGCGATGTTCCCGTCCACCACCGTGTCTTTCGGCAGTGGCTCGACGGCATAGCGTTCGACGCGATAGACGTTACGCCCGACCTCGGCGATCTCGACCATCTTCACTGAGGATGAACTGACGTCGCACCCGATCAGCGCCGGCGCCTTCGTGAAGAAATCGAACTGGGCGGCAAGTTTTTCTTTAAGCATAGTGGAGGCTTAGCACCCACTGCGAAGAATCTACTTTAGATGCTAGCAACAAGTACTAGGAGTGTAAAGCAATTTGTCGGGATGGGTCCCGCCGGCCCAGTGACTATAGAATGATCGTCCGCAAACGCCCCGCCGGGCACGGGCTGGGCGGTCCGTGGCCCCATTGTCCACCGAATCCATGAGTCTCCGCTGGTGGTTCTACCCATTGCTCGTCGCCGTATCCCTGGTCATCGTCGCCATCGGGGTGGCGGCGTTGACGGTCGTGCTTCTCTGGCCCAACCTCCCGTCCCTTGACGTCTTGACCGAGTATCGGCCGAAGATACCCCTCCGGGTGTACAGCGCGGAAGGGGATCTCATCGGCGAATTCGGCGAGGAAAGGCGTGCGCTGGTGCGCATCCAGGATGTCCCGGATGTCATGAAACAGGCAATCCTTGCCGCCGAGGACGACCGCTTCTACCAGCATGGCGGTGTCGATGTGCTCGGCGTAGCGCGGGCCGCCGTGGCGAACCTGCAGGGGCGGCGGGAAGGGGCGAGCACCATCACGATGCAGGTCGCGCGGACCTTCTTCCTGACCCGAGAGAAGACGATCGCCCGCAAGTTCTCGGAAGTCCTGCTCGCCTTCAAGATAGAGGCGAGCCTTACCAAAGACCAGATCCTCGAGCTGTACGTCAACCAGATCTTCCTGGGCAGCCGCGCCTACGGCTTCGGGTCCGCGGCCCACGTCTACTTCGGCAAGACCCTCAAGGAACTCACCGCCGCGGAGGCGGCGATGCTGGCAGGCCTTCCCCAGGCGCCCTCGCGGCAAAACCCGTTCGTGAACCCGAAACGCGCCCAGCAGCGGCAGCATTACGTACTGCGCAGGATGCATGAGGTCGGCTGGCTCCCCGCCGATGCGTACAAAGCGGCGCTTGCCGAACCTCTTCGTCTCAACCCAAGCCCCAGGGATACCTTTTCCCTCAAGGCCGACTATGCAGCCGAGATGGCTCGGGCGGCGGTATTTGAGCAATACGGGGAGTCGGCCTACGTCAGCGGAATCCGGGTTGAAACGACCATCCGGAGGAAGGATCAGGAGGCGGCCAACGCCGGGCTTCGCCTCGGCGTCCTGGACTATGACCGCCGCCACGGTTACCGGGGTCCGGAAGCCTTTTTTTCGCTTCCGGTGGCGCCCGGCCCCGAGTTGGATGATGCCGTCGACGAGGCGCTGCAGGATCGGGAGACTGTCAACGACCTCGTTGCCGCCGTGGTGCTTCAGGCATCGCCGCAGGAGGTGACTGCGGTCGTCCGGCGCGGGGATCCCGTGCGCATCTCCGGCGAGGGGCTCCGGTTCGCGTCGCGCGCCTTGACGGACAAGGCGAATCCGGACCGCAGTATCCGGCGGGGATCGGTGATCCGACTTCAAGCCCTGGAAAAGGGCTTTTGGGCCATCGCGCAGCTTCCCAGGGTCGAGGGGGCGCTGGTGTCCCTGGATCCCGCCAACGGTGCGATCCGGGCATTGGCCGGCGGCTTCGACTTCAGCGCGAACAAGTTCAACCACGTGACGCAGGCATGGCGGCAGCCGGGATCGAGCTTCAAGCCCTTTGTATATTCTGCCGCGCTGGAGAAGGGCTTCACGCCGGCGACCGTCCTCAACGACGCGCCGTTCGTGATCGATGCCACAAAGACCGGTGGGCAGCTGTGGGAGCCCAAGAACTATGACGGCAAGTACGAGGGCCCCATGCGCTTGCGGACCGCCCTCGCCAAGTCCAAGAACATGGTCTCGATCCGCCTCTTGCAGTCCATTGGGCCAGGCTACGCGCAGGACTACATCCAGAGGTTTGGGTTCGATCCCAAGCAGCACCCCCCCTACCTGACGATGGCATTGGGCGCCGGCTCGGTAACGCCCCTGCAGATGGCGGCGGCCTACGCCACCTTCGGCAACGGCGGGTACCGGATCAGGCCGTGGTTCATTGTCAGGATCGTCGATGACCGGGGTGGTTCGTTATACCAGGCCAGGCCGGAGGCGGCGGGTGTCGATGCGGAACGGGTCCTGGACCCGCGAAACGCGTTCCTGATGTCCAGCCTGATGCGGGATGTGGTTCGCCATGGCACGGCGGCGCGAGCCATGTCCTTGGGGAGGCAGGACCTTGCCGGAAAGACCGGAACGACCAATGACCACATCGACGCCTGGTTCGCCGGTTACCAGTCGTCGGTGGTGGCGGTGGCGTGGATCGGATTTGATACACCTGCGCCCCTGGGCGCCAATGAAACGGGTGGGCAGGCGGCGCTGCCGATGTGGATGCACTACATGGCGAAGGTTTTGAAGGGCGAACCTGAATCGGAGCTCGAGCCCCCTCCGGGGGTCGTGGCCGCGACCATCAATGCCGCCACGGGCGCGCGCGAGCCTGAAGGCCGCGGGGGCGTCACGGAGTTCTTCTACCAGGAGTCGCTGGGCGGTGGGCAGGGCGAAACAGGGGGCGTATCACGCGATTCGGGAAAACCCCCGGAAGAGGTCAAGAACCAAATCTTCTGAACCTTGGGTGCGAGCTTGGGAAGAACACGATCCCGCCGTGATGGAAACCTCCGTCGCCACCTGGCGTACCTGGCGGCGAGGCTCATGGCCGAGGAGGGCATGACGGATTTTGCGCTGGCGAAACAGAAGGCGGCTCGGCAATCGGGATTGACCGACGCCAAGATTCTTCCCGACAACCGCGAGATCGAGGAGGCCCTGCGCGACTACCAGGGCCTGTACCAAAGCCACGACCAGCCGATCGAGCTGCGGCGGTTGAGAGAGGCCGCGTGCGAGGCGATGCGGGAGCTTTCCAGTTTCCGCCCGTTCCTGGTCGGTGCGGTCCTGAACGGGACGGCAAACCAGTACTCCGAGGTTACCCTCCAGCTATTCGCGGACGACTGCAAGGCGTTGGCACTATTCCTGGTCAACCGGGGTCGCCGGTTCGATGTGGACGAGAAGCGGGTACGTCTTGGCGACGATTGGCGCCACATACCCCAGTTTGTCCTGGAAATTGACGGGGTGCCGGTCAGAATCTCGGTTTACGCATCCGCAGAGGAACACCGCAGGCCCCGTCCGCGCGCGGACGGCGACACGCCGCCGCGGGCCTCCCTTGCCGAAGTCGAGGCTCTGCTAGGCGCCTAGCGGTCCCGCAACTGTTTGGCGGCGTCGAGGGCGAAATAGGTTAGGATTCCATCCGCACCAGCGCGCTTGAAGCCGAGAAGCGATTCCATCATGCAGGCGGTGCCGTCGATCCATCCCGCACTGGCTGCGGCGCGAAGCATCGCGTACTCGCCACTTACCTGATACACGAACGTAGGGACCTCAAAGGTATCCTTGACTCGCCGGACGATGTCCAAGTAAGGCATGCCGGGCTTGACCATCACCATGTCGGCGCCTTCCTCCAAGTCCAGAGCCACTTCGTGCATGGCTTCATCGGAGTTCGCCGGATCCATCTGGTACGTCTTCTTGTCCCCCGTTCCCAGATTCGCCCCGGACCCGACGGCATCCCGAAACGGCCCATAGAAAGCAGAGGCGTACTTGGCCGAATAGGCCAGGATGCGGGTATGGATGAAGCTTTCGGAATCCAGCGCGGTGCGCAATGCGCCGATCCGCCCATCCATCATGTCCGAAGGAGCCACCACATCCGCGCCAGCCCCGGCATGAGTTAGCGCTTGCTTTTGAAGAGCGGCAATGGTCTCGTCGTTCAGGACATAGCCGCGCTCGTCGATCAAGCCATCCTGCCCATGACTGGTGTACGGATCCAAGGCGATATCGGTCACGATTCCCATTTCCGGAAAGCGGGCCTTCACTTCCCTGACGCATCGGGGCACCAAGCCGTCGGGGTTAAACGCCTCGGCTGCAGTCGGTGACTTCAGCGCGGGCTCGATGACCGGAAACAGAGCGAGTGCCGGCACCCCGAGTGTTAGTGCTTGCTCCACCACGGGCAGCAGCAGGTCAATCGAACGTCGACTCACGCCCGGCATCGATGCCACGGCCTGCGTGGTGTTGCGCCCATCAAGGACGAATACCGGGAGGATGAGATCATCTGGCGACAGGCGCGTTTCACGCGACAGCCGACGACTGAAATCGTCGCGCCGCATGCGGCGCAGGCGGCGCGACGGAAATTTTCCGAATGGGTAAGTCATTGCGTTTGCGTTCGGGAGGGCACGGAACTTTAGCACGGGGCTCCCGTCTACTCGAGTGGAGGGCGTTGCCCTTCCCCGCTTTTCCTCCCTGAGCGGGTGCCTTAATTCCCATTAAGGCCTTTTCGGCCCCGGCTTATCCCCTTTCGCCGGGGCCTTTTGTTTTCTGTTCCCGCACCCAGTTTTCGATGCGGGCCTTGGCCTCTTCCACGCCGGCGCGCTTCATGCTCGAGAACAGCTGGACGGTTGCGCCCGGGTAAGTTTCAACCAATGCCTTGCGGGTGGCGGCCAATGTCCGGCTCGCTGCCTGCGCCGACAGCTTGTCGCACTTGGTCAGCACCACATGGACGGCTCGCCCGGTGGGCTTCAGCCAATCGAGCAGCAGGCGATCCGGTGGCGCCAGGGGATGCCGGGAATCCATCACGACGATCACGCCGACCAACGCCTGCCGGGAAGAAAGGTATCCGCCCACGAGCACTTCCCAATGCTTCCTGACCTCAAGTGGAACGCCGGCGTAGCCGTATCCGGGCAGGTCAACGAGGAAAGCATCGTCGCCGACGGAAAAAAAGTTGATGAGTTGCGTCCGCCCCGGGGTCTTGCTGACGAACGCCAGGCGGCGGCGTCCGGCAAGCGCATTCAAGGCGCTCGACTTGCCCGCATTGGACCTGCCGATGAAGGCCACCTCGGGCAGCTTTCCCAACGGCAGCTTCCGCGGGTCGTGGACCGAAAGGGAAAACGTGGCGCTCTCGAAACGCATGGGATGACCGCCTGTCGCAGGTCGCTAGCGGGGCCGTTCCAGCAAAGTGGCAAGGCGGGGCGCCGGTAAGCTAGAATTCACAGGTTGCAGGGACTCGATTGAAACCAGCAGGGGATTGGCAATGCGAGCAACCGTAGGGTTTGTGGGAACCATGATGTTAGCTTACGCAGCGCATGGCCATGCTGCCGCGCCCGCGGCAAAGCCGGACCTCGAGCGCGGCAAGCAGATCGCGGCGACGGTCTGCACGGCATGCCACGGACCCGATGGCAACAGCCCGACGCCCGCCAACCCCATTTTGGCCGGCCAGCATGCCGATTACATCGCGGCGCAACTCGCGGCCTACAAATCGGGCGCCCGCGTCAACCCGATCATGATGGGGATGTCCGCCGCCTTGACGCCCGAGGATATGCGCAACGTCGGTGCCTGGTTTTCCAGGCAGGTTCCAAAGCCTTCCGCCGCAAAGGACAAGGCCCTGGCGGAGCGCGGCAAGCAGATCTGGCGAGGAGGCATCTCGCAAGGGAGCGTTCCCGCGTGCGCGGGCTGCCATGGCGCGGCTGGCGCTGGAATTCCGGTTCAGTACCCGCGTCTGGCCGGGCAATACGCCGACTTGACGCTTGCTTGGCTCAAGTCATACGCCGCCGGAACGAGGGCCAACCCGATCATGGGTGCAATCGCCTCCAAGATGTCGGAGACCGACATGAAGGCGGTTTCCGAGTACATCGCCGGATTGCGCTAAAGGGCGTTTCGGCTTGCGCCGCAACTGTTGGACCTGGCTGCCTTTCTTCGGACCTGCCGCGAACCCCCCATTGCGGGCATTCAAGACTACGCGTTGAGGATCTCCCCAAAGGCCTCTCGTGCGGCAGAGAGGGTTGCCTCGATTTCCGGGCGTCCATGGGCGGCGGACACGAAGCCTGCCTCGAAGGCCGAGGGCGCTAGGTAGACGCCGCGCTTCAACATCGCGTGGAAGAAGCGGTTGAAGACGTCCTTGTCGCTTTCCATGACTTCAGCGAAGCTCCCCGGGGTGGATGGCCGGAAGAAGATACCGAACATCCCCCCAAGGCTGTCGCCGGACACCGGGATTCCCGCCACCCTTGCCGTGTCGCACAACCCCTTGACGAGCGTCGTCGTCGTTTCTGACAGGCCTTCGAAAAAGCCCGGCTTGAGAACGCGCCGCAAAGTCGCCAGCCCGGCCGTTACTGCGACGGGGTTTCCCGAAAGCGTCCCCGCCTGGTACACGGGACCAAGCGGAGCCAGCTTTGCCATGATGTCGCGCCGGCCACCGAAGGCACCCACGGGCAACCCGCCGCCGATGACCTTCCCGAGCGTCGTCAGGTCCGGCTTGACGCCGAATACGCCCTGCGCCCCCTGCGGCCCGACGCGGAAGCCGGTCATCACCTCGTCGAAGATCAAGATGGACCCGTGCCGGGTGCACAGCCCGCGCAGCGTGTCGATGAACTCCCGCGAGGGTCGCACGAAGTTCATGTTGCCGGCCACGGGCTCAAGCACAACCGCGGCGATGTCGTCGCCATACTTCCCGAATGCGTCCGCGACTTGCTGCGGATCGTTGTAATCGAGAACCAGCGTCTTCGACGTGAGCTCCGCCGGCACGCCCGCCGACGTGGGGTTGCCGAAGGTGAGTGCACCGGACCCGGCCTTGACCAGCAGGAAGTCGCTGTGGCCGTGGTAGCAGCCCTCGAACTTCACGATGAGCGAGCGACCCGTGAAGCCCCGCGCCAGTCGCAGCGCGCTCATCACGGCCTCCGTCCCGGAGCTGACCAGACGTACCTGCTCCACGGACGGCAGGCTGGCGGTGAGCAGTTCGGCCATCTCCAGTTCAAGCTCGGTGGGGGCGCCGAAGGAAAGGCCGCGCGCGGCCGCCGCGTAGACCGCGGCGAGCACTTCGGGATGCGCATGCCCCAGGATCATCGGTCCCCACGAGCCGACGTAGTCGATGTAACGGCGTCCGTCCGCGTCGACGAGCCACGCCCCCTTGCCTTCCGAGATGAAGATCGGTGTTCCGCCCACGGCGCGGAAAGCGCGCACGGGGGAGTTCACCCCGCCCGGGATGACTCGCTGGGAAGCCTCAAATAGCTGCTGGCTGCGTTCGTACATGGGTCTGGATCTGAAGGTTGAAGGGTTGGGATAGCGCCCGGGCCGCCGCGCGGACGTCCGGGGCATCGAAAAGCGCGGTGATCACCGCAATCATGTCGGCGCCTGCGTGGACAGCCTCGCCGGCGTTCCCGGCATTGATTCCGCCGATGGCCGCAACCGGTATCTCGACGGCTCGCCTTGCACGGGTCAGGGCCGCGAGTCCCGCACGCGCCGCATCCGGCTTCGTGCGCGAGGCGAAGACGCTGCCGACACCGACATAATCCGCCCCGGCTTGCGCCGCCGCCAGCGCCAGGGCGGGCTGGTCGTAGCAAGAGACGCCGATGATCGCCCCGGGAAGCCGTTCGCGGGCGGACCGCGGGTCGGGGTCCTCGCGCCCGACATGCACGCCGTCGGCGCCGATGGCTTGGGCAAGGTCGAGGTCGTCGTTCACGATGAGCGGCACGCCGCGTCCGCGGCAGAGCCGCAGAAGCGCCTGTGCCCGCTGCAGTCGATCGCGGCGGGCGAGGGATTTGACGCGAAACTGGACGATGCGGGCGCCTCCGTCGAGGGCCGATTCGACCAGCCGAAGCAGTCGGCCTGCTTCCGCCACTTCCGGCGTGATCGCGTAGAGGCCGCGCAGGGCTGCGCGCCGGTTCGCGTCCGTCATTCCGCATCCTCCCCCTCCCGCGCCCAGAAGAGGCGGTCGGGAATGTACTGGCCCATGCCGGGATGGAACGCCCGCGACAGTGCCTGCCAGGTGTATTCCTGGGCCTCGTGGACCGCGTTGGCAACGTCCAGTCCGCGGGCAAGATTTGCGGCGATGGCGGAGGCGAGCGTGCAGCCGGACCCGTGGTAACTTCCGGGGAGGCGTTGCCAGGTGTCGGAGCGGACGACGCCGTCGCGGTGGTAGAGCGTGTTGATCACCGAGGACGTGGCGTCGTGCGTGCCGGTCACCAACACGTATTCGCACCCGGCGTCGAGCAGCCGGCCCGCACACTCTTCATGGCTGGGCTCCTCGTCCTCTTCGGCCTGCGATAGCCGCCGCAGCTCCGGGATGTTGGGCGTGACGACGGTGCTTTGCGGCACGAGCAGCTCGCGCATGGATGCGACCAGGTCCTCGCCGCCGAATTCGTCGCCACGGCCGGAGGCGAAGACCGGATCGAGCACGAGAGGGATGTCCGGATAGTCGGACACGATCTCCGCGATCACCGTGACGATCTCGGCGGACGCGAGCACGCCGACCTTGAATCCCACGACGGGAATGTCCTCGAGGAGGCACCGCGCCTGGTCCGCGACCCAGTCCGGGTCGAGGGCGTGGAAGTTCTCGACCCCCGCGGTATCCTGGACGGTCACCGCCGTGACGACGGAAAGCGGGTGGCAGCCCATGCTGGCCAGCGTCAGGATATCCGCCTGCAGCCCCGCCCCCGATGTCGGATCGGTAGCCGCAAAAGTCAGGACGGCGGGGGGGGAATCGCTGGTTCGGGTCATGGAAGCGGGGGCGAAGCGCGGTTAAACTTGTGGCGCGTGGCGCGGTGGGTATGCCTGCCAAGGCCTGTCCCGAACGGCGCGTTCGCGCGACTTTCTGCTTCGCCGCATTCTACATTCTCCCTTCGTCGTCCCCGTGACCATGTCGACCACCCCGATGACCGCCGCCACCGCGCTGCCCTTTCGCACCTGGATGTGCCTCGTCTGCGGGTTCGTCTACGATGAAGCCCAGGGCTGGCCGGACGATGGCATCGCGCCGGGAACCCGTTGGGAGGACGTGCCGGCGAACTGGAGCTGTCCGGAGTGCGGCGCGCGCAAGGACGACTTCGAGATGGTCGAGACCTGAGGGGCCAGTCCACCCGCCCTCGCAAGCTGCGGGGATGGCGTTCCGAGGGTCAGGAAAAATAGGCGAGCACGACGGCGCCCAGGGCGAGCCTGTACCAGGCGAAGGACTTGAAATCGTGGGTGGCGACGAACCGGATGAGCCCGCGCACCGCCACCAGCGCGGCGGCGAAGCTCACTGCGAAACCCACGGAAAAATACAGAACGTCCCTGACCGAGAATAGGTGGTGGTACTTGACGACCTGGTATCCCGAGGCCGCGAACATGATGGGCACGGCCAGAAAGAACGAGAACTCCGTCGCCGCCTGCCGCGATAGCCCGAGGAGCATGCCGCCGATGATTGTCGCGCCCGATCGCGAGGTGCCCGGAATCAGGGAGAAGCACTGAGCCAGGCCGACCTTGAACGCGTCCCCCAAGGTCATTTCGTCGACGGAATGGATGCGCGGGGCCCCTCGCCGGGCGTACCAACGCTCGACCCCGAAGATCACCAGGGCGCCGGCAACGAGCGCGACGCCGACGCTGACGGGATTGAAGAGATATGCCTTGATCTGCGTGGCGAATGCCAGCCCGAGGGCGGCGGCGGGCAGGAACGCCACCAGCAGGTTTCGTGCGAAGCGCCGCTGAACGGGGTCGGAGCGCAGGCCGGAAAACGCCGCCGAGAATCGCCTCCGGTACTCCCAGCACACGGCGAGGATCGCGCCGAGCTGGATGACGATGTCGAAGACCTTTCCCTTTTCGTCGTTGACGCCGAGAAGGTCCGAAACGATGATCAGGTGCCCGGTTGACGAAATCGGGAGGAATTCCGTGAGGCCTTCGACGATGCCGAGGACAAAGGCGGTGACGAGGGAAGCGGACTCCATTGGCGCGAGTCTAGCACCGCACCCTTCGCTGCCCCCCCACGACGGCCGGGTGCGGCCGCCGGGGGGAAGTGACGGGTTCAGGCCTTCGAGTAGAGTTCGGCCCCCTTCTTCACGAACTCGACCGCCTTCGCCTCCAGGCCCTTCGTGAGCGCCTCCTGCTCCGAGACGCCGTGGGTGCGGGCGAAATCGCGCACGTCCTGGGTGATGCGCATCGAGCAGAAGTGCGGCCCGCACATCGAGCAGAAGTGCGCGAGCTTGGCGCCCTCCTGGGGCAGCGTCTCGTCGTGGAACTGCTTGGCCTTGTCGGGATCGAGGCCGAGATTGAACTGGTCCTCCCAGCGGAACTCGAAACGCGCCTTGGACAGGGCGTTGTCGCGGATCTGCGCCCCGGGATGTCCCTTGGCCAAATCGGCGGCATGGGCGGCGATCTTGTAGGTGATGATGCCGTCCTTGACGTCGTCCTTGTCGGGCAGGCCGAGGTGCTCCTTGGGCGTCACGTAGCAGAGCATGGCCGTGCCGTACCAGCCGATCTGCGCGGCGCCGATGCCGCTGGTGATGTGGTCGTAGCCGGGCGCGATATCGGTGGTGAGCGGCCCCAGCGTGTAGAACGGCGCCTCGTGGCAGTGTTCGAGCTCGAGGTCCATGTTCTCCTTGATGAGCTGCATCGGCACGTGGCCCGGTCCCTCGATCATCACCTGGCAGTCGTGCCGCCAGGCGAGGGCCGTGAGCTCGCCGAGCGTCCTGAGTTCGGCGATCTGTGCCTCGTCGTTGGCGTCGTAGATCGAGCCGGGTCGCAGCCCGTCGCCCAGCGAGAACGACACGTCGTAGGCGGCCATGATCTCGCAGATGTCCTCGAAGTGCTCGTAGAGAAAGCTCTCGCGGTGATGGGCAAGGCACCACTTCGCCATGATGGAGCCCCCGCGCGACACGATGCCGGTGAGGCGATTGGCGGTCATCGGGATGTAGGGCAGGCGGACGCCGGCGTGGATGGTGAAGTAGTCGACACCCTGCTCCGCCTGCTCGATGAGGGTGTCGCGGAAGATCTCCCAGGTGAGCTCCTCGGCCCTGCCGTCGACCTTCTCGAGCGCCTGGTAGATGGGCACGGTGCCGATCGGGACTGGCGAGTTGCGGATGATCCACTCGCGGGTTTCGTGGATGTGCTTGCCGGTGGACAGGTCCATCACGGTGTCGCCGCCCCAGCGGATGGCCCAGGTCATCTTGTCGACCTCTTCCGCGATGGACGAGCCGAGGGCGGAATTGCCGATATTGGCGTTGATCTTCACGAGAAAGTTGCGCCCGATGGTCATCGGCTCGATCTCGGGGTGGTTCACGTTCGCCGGAATGATCGCGCGGCCGCGTGCCACCTCGTCGCGCACGAATTCCGGGGTGACCTCGGCGGGAATCGAGGCCCCGAAGCACTGGCCAGGATGCTGCCTTCCGAGAAGCTCGGCCATGCGGGCGCCGACCGTGCCTGCCGAGCGAAGGCTTTCGAGATATTCCCGCCGCCGGCCGTTCTCGCGGAGGGCGACGTATTCCATCTCCGGCGTCACGATTCCCATGCGCGCGTAGTGCATCTGCGTGACCCTGGCGCCCGCCTTGGCGCGCCGCGGCAGCCGCTTCAGGTCGAAGCGCATGTCGGCGAGCTTCGGGTCGGCAAGGCGTTCCCGGCCGTAGCGGGAAGTGGGGCCGTCCAGCAGCTGGGTGTCGCCTCGCTCCTCGATCCAGCCCGCACGCAGCGGCGGCAGGCCCGCCCGGATATCGATCTTGGCGGCCGGGTCGGTGTAGGGGCCGCTGGTGTCGTAGACATAGACGGGGGGGTTCCTCTCGGCGCCGAAGGAGGCGGGTGTGTCCGACTGCGAAATTTCACGCATGGGCACGCGGATGTCGGGACGCGAACCCGTGACGTAGGCCTTGCGCGAGCGCGGCAGCGGTTGGACGGCGGCCTCGTCGACGTGGGCCGAGGCGGCGATGAATTTCGGATTGGCGTTCATGGTGGCTCCGTCGGGCGGGTGGCGGGAGAGCGCGGGCGGGGCCCACGCTCCCTACGCCGGCATGACCCGGGTCAGGTTCGAAGGGTGTCTCTCACCGGGCGATGGCCCGGACCCCTGCGTGCGGACTGCAAAAGCTACCGGAAGGCCCCGTCCAACGCAAATCGCCCCGAGGGAAGCCCGCGATGGCGAGACGCCGGCTCGCGTGCCGCCTGCGGGGACGTCCGGGTCGCCTTTGATACAATTCACCACTTTCCGCCGCGGCCGTATCGGTCACCATGAACTTCGAGCAGGCGCGCTTCAACATGGTCGAGCAGCAGATCAGGCCCTGGGAGGTGCTTGACCCCGCGGTGCTGGACCTGCTCTTCGAGGTCAAGCGCGAGCTCTTCGTTCCTGCGCCGCTCGCGTCGCTCGCCTTCGCCGACATGGAGATCCCCATCGGTCAAGGGGAAGCGATGATGCAGCCCAAGGTCGAGGCGCGCATTCTCCAGGAACTTGGCGTGCGGCCCGGCGAAACCGTGTACGAGGTCGGAACCGGCTCTGGTTACCTGACGGCGCTGCTCGCGCGACGTGCGAAACACGTGGCGACCGCCGAGATCCACGCGGACCTGCGCGCGACCGCGGCAGACAACTTCGCGCGTGCCGGCGTCAGGAACGTCGCCCTCATCGGCGGAGACAGCGCGCGCGCGCCGCTCGGAGAGGCGGGCTACGACGTGATCGTGCTCACCGGTTCCACGCCGGAGCTCCCGAGCGCGTTTCTCGATCGACTCAATCCCGGCGGCAGGCTGTTCGCTGTCGTCGGCGATGCGCCGGTCATGAAGGGGGCCGTTTTCACGCGCGGCGACCGGGGCATCGCCCGCGTCGAGGTCTTCGAGACCCTCCTCAAGCCCTTGCAGAACGCGCAGGCACCTGCGCGCTTCCGGTTCTGATGCGGCACATGGGTGCCACGGAATTGAAGTCGTGGCTCTCCTCCGCGGGCGCAGGGGCCGCGCTCCTCGATGTACGCGAGCCCTGGGAGTACGAGATTTGCCGCATCGAGGGCTCCCGTCTCGTGCCTCTCGGGCAGTTGCCCGGAAGCCTGGGCGAACTCAGACGCGATGCCCCGACGGTCGTCATCTGCCACCATGGCGTCCGCAGCCTGCGCGCCGCCGCGTACCTCGAGCACTGCGGGTTCGGCGACGTGGTCAACTTGAGCGGAGGCATCGACGCGTGGGCGCGCGGCGTCGACCCGCGCATGGCGACCTATTGAGCCCGGCCCCGGGAACCCGAGATACCCTAGCCACGTCAACCGCCGACGAACGCCGAACGGAACCCTTCATGAATCCCAAACGCCTTGTTGCCATCCTCGCCGCTTCGGGCCTTGCCTTCCCGGCCAGCGCGGCGGATCTGCTTGCGGTCTACCGGGACGCCCTGGTGAGCGACCCGGTCTATCAGTCGGCGCGGTCGCAGTACCAGGCGACGATGGAGAGGCTGCCGCAGGCCCGCGCGGGCTACCTGCCGTTTGTGTCGGGATCCGCGTCGACCTTCTACAACTACAACCAGCGCGACGGGATCGACGACCTCGACTACGCGACGCGGGGGTTCTCCGTGACCCTTTCGCAGCCGGTGTTCCGGATGCAGAACTGGATCGCCATCTCGCAGGCGGAAAAGGCGGTGGTGCAGGCCGAGGCCACCCTCACCACCGCCGGACAGGAGCTCGTCCTGCGTGTCGCCCAAGCGTACTTCGACGTGCTGCTGGCGCAGGACAACGTGGCGTTGTCCGATGCCCAGAAGCGCGCGATTTCGGAGCAGCTCGCGCAGGCGAAGCGCAACTTCGAGGTGGGCACCGCGACGATCGTTGACACGCTCGAGGCGCAGGCGCGCTACGACCAGGCTATCGCCAAGGAGGTCCTCGACGCGAACGACCTCGAGGTGAAGAAGCGCGCGCTGCAGCAGATCATCGGCAAGGTGCCGCCGGGACTCACCCCGCTCGGCGACAAGATGCCGCTCCCGCGCCCGACCCCGGACAGCATCGACGAGTGGGTCAAGGTCGGGAGCGAGTCGAGTCTTTCCGTGGCCATCGCCCGGGCCGCGCTGGAGATCGCCCGGCAGGAAGTGGACCGCAGCAAGGCGGGCCACTATCCAACCCTCGACCTGAACGCCTCCTACAACTACAACCGCAACCCGGCGAGTTCGCTCGGCCAGCTCGTGACGGGCGCCTCCATCACCTCCGAGAATGCGGGTGTCGGCCTCGTCCTCTCGGTGCCGATATTTGCGGGCGGGTCCACGCAGTCGAAGGTCCGCGAATCCCTCGCCTTGCGCGACCGGACGGAGCAGGACCTCGAGAACACGCAGCGGACGGTCGCACAGGCGGTGCGCCAGAGTTTCCTCAACGTCACGAACGGCATCGCGCTGGTGCGCGCGCTGGAGCAGGCGCTGGCCTCCACCCAGAGCCAGCTCGACTCGTCGATTCTTGGCAGGGACGTGGGCGTGCGCACGAGCGTCGACGTGCTGAACGCGCAGCAGCAGGTCTTCCAAACCCGTCGGGACCTGCAGCAGGCACGTTATGGCTACTTGATGAACACCCTTCGCCTCAAAGCCGCGGCCGGCACCCTTTCCGAGGCCGATCTGGAGCAGGTCAACCGGACGCTTAAAGGCGGCTGACCGCCAGCCGCGGCGCGAGCCACGCCGAGAGGCGGTCGAGGGCGCCGCGGTTGGCCCGCGCAAAGTCGTCCGCACGGCGCCCCATGTCGGCGCGCAAGTCCGCGTTACCGAGCAATTCCATCGCCAGCGACACGGCGTGCGCGGCGTCGCGGGCGCGAAGCCCCGCGCCTTCGGCCAGCGCCGCCTCCGCGGCGGCCTCGAAGTTGAACGTGTGCGGCCCGAAAATGACGGGCCGGCCTACGGCGCAGGGTTCGATGAGGTTCTGCCCGCCGTAGGGCTTGAGGCTTCCGCCGACGAAAACGACGTCGGCTGCGGCGTAATAGGCGAGCATCTCCCCCATCGAATCGCCGAGGCAGTAGCGGCTTCGAGCCGGCACGGAGATCCCGTGACTGCGCCGGGCAAGCTTCCCGCCGCGGGCCGCGAGCAGCGCCGCGACCTCCTCGAAGCGTTGCGGATGTCGCGGGACCACGACGACGAGCACGTCATCGGGCGGGCGGGCTGACTCCAGGGCGTCGAGGAGCAGCGACTCCTCGCCGTCGCGCGTGCTGCCCCATACCCACACCCGTCTTCCCTGCCCGAACAGTTCGCGAAGGACATGGGCGCGAGCTTCGTTGTCCGCCGGAACGGCGAGGTCGAACTTGATGTTCCCGGTGACCGATACGTCGCGTGCGCCCAGCGCCTGCAGCCTCGCGGCATCGGCCGGCGACTGTGCGGCGACGCCGGCCAGATGGCCCAGCGCTTCCTGCGTGAGCGCGCCGACGCGGGAATAGCCGGCGGCGGATCGTGCCGAAAGCCTGGCGTTCACGAGCACGACGGGAACCGCGCAGGCCGCGCATTCGGCGAGCAAGTTGGGCCAGATCTCGGTTTCGAGAAGGATTCCGAAGGCCGGGCGGGCGCGGCGCAGGAAGCGGCGCACGGCGAAAGGCAGGTCCCAGGGAAGCCATGCCTGGGTCACGGTGTCGCCGAACATCTCGCGGCCCGTCGCGCGGCCAGTGGGCGTCATGTGGGTGAGCAGGATGGCGGCCGCGGGATACTCGAACCGCAGGCGTTCGACCAGCGGAACCGCCGCCCGGGTCTCGCCGACGGACACGCAATGCAACCAGATCACGGGCGGGCATGGCGGCGCCGGCACGATGCCGAATCGCTCGCCGAAGTGGCTCAGGTATCCCGGCTGGCGGCGTGCCCGCCACGCCATCCGCACGATCACGAGCGGCAACGCCAGCCACAGGAGCGCACTGTAGAGGAGTCGCGCCATCACGCGGGAAACGATGCGCCGAGCAGCACCTGCATCACCTCGCCGGTAGTGGGGGCGTTCCCCACCCCCCCCAGGTTCACGGCCCCCGTCCTTCCATGCAATCCGGTGAGACCCGGCTTTGTGGCAAGGTAGAGACCGACCGTGGGTGTTCCCAGGGCCACGGACAAGTGGGTGAGCCCGGTGTCGACGCCCACGACGGCGCACGCGTTCGCAAGCAACGCGGCGGCCTCGGGCAGGCTCATCGGCGGGGCGACGGTCGCGCCGTCGACCTCAGCGGCCAGCCGCGCCGCAACCCGTCGCTCCGCATCCGTTCCGCCGGGATAGACCACGGCGATTCCCTCGCTGCGGAGATGGTTGGCGAGGTCGGTCCAGCGATCGGCAGGCCAGCCCTTCTCCTTGCGGCTCGACGCATGCAGGGCGACGACATAGCGGCGCTGCGGCGCCCACTCCGGTGCCCTGGGCGGGGCGGCGAGACCGTAGTCGGGGGGGCCTTCCGGTGTGTAGCCGAATATCGCGCCGACCAGACGGCGGTTTCGCTCCACGGCGTGGAGGTTGCGCGGCACGGACAAGCCGACGTCGTAGAAACGCGCCGCCGCCTTCTCGCGGATGCTGCCGCGATCGAAGCCGAACAGGGGGCCCCTGGCGAGGCGCGCAACCGCGACGCTCTTGAGAAGGCCCTGCGCGTCCACGATCCAGTCATAGGGCTGCGCCGCCAACTGGCGGCGGGTACCGGCCAGCGCGCCCCAGGCGGAAGGCGAGAGCACGCCGGCTTTCAGGCGACGCAGTGCCACCGGGATCGCCGCGTGTACCGCCGGATGCATCCTCACGAGCGGCGCGTAACCCTCCTCGACCGCCCAGTCGACGGCCACTTCCGGCCGGCGCGCATGCAGGTCCGTCACAGCGGGAAGATGGTGTATCACGTCGCCCAGCGAGGAAAGCTTCACGAACAGGACGCGGGGCGCAGGCATGGCGCATTCTAATCTTCCGGCCCGGTCCGGAGTCCGGGCGACCCGGGCCCAGCGGGTAAAATGCGGGTTCCTGCCTACGCCGCCCCCGCCGCCCCCTCGTGGCCAGTGCCCCGGACAAGATTCCCCTGACGGTAGCCGTGATCGCGCTCGATGCCGAGCGGCAGATCGCGCAGCTGCTGGCGAGCGTTCGCTTTGCGGACGAGGTCGTGGTGGTGGACTCCGGCAGCGGCGACAGCACGGTCGCGGTCGCCGAAGCGCAAGGCGCCCGGGTCATCCAGCGGGACTGGATGGGCTTCGGCCGCCAGAAGCAGTTCGCGGTCGCCAGCGCCCGCAACGAATGGGTGCTCTGCCTCGACGCCGACGAACGCGTCACGCCTGAACTCGAGCGCTCCATCCGCGTGGCACTGGGCGGCGGGCGTTTCAAGGCGTGGCGCATGGCGCGGCGAAACCGCTTTCTCGGTCGGTGGCTGTCCCACGGCGAGGGATATCCGGACTGGTCGCTGCGACTGTTCCACCGGGGGCACGCGAGCTGGTCCAGCGACGACGTGCACGAGACCGTGCTCACGACGGAACAGGTCGGTCGTCTCGAAGGCGACCTGCTGCACGAGTCCGCCGACGACGTGGCGGCCTATCTCGCGAAGCAGAACCGTTACACCTCCCTCCAGGCGGAGGCACTGTTCCGGCAGGGGCTGCGCGCCGGCTACGCGCATCTCTTCCTGAGCCCGGTCGTCCGCTTCCTGAAGTTCTATGTGCTCAAGGGCGGATTCCTCGACGGCGGACCGGGATTCGCCCACGTCGTGATCGGGTGCAACAATACCTTTCAAAAGTACCTCAAGCTCATCGAGCTCCAGAAGGCGGACAAATGACCATTCTCGTGACAGGCGGTGCGGGTTTCATCGGCTCGAATTTCGTTCTCGACTGGCTGGCGGAGGGCGGCGAGGCGGTGGTGAACCTGGACAAGCTCACCTACGCCGGCAACCTGGCCAACCTGGCGAGCGTGGCGGCCGATCCGCGTCACGTCTTCGAGCGCGCCGACATCGGCGACCAGGAGGCCGTCGAGGCGCTTCTGGCGAAGCACCGGCCCCGCGTGATCGTGCACTTCGCGGCCGAGAGCCACGTGGACCGCTCGATCCACGGGCCGGGGGAGTTCGTGCAGACCAACATGGTGGGCACCTTCCGGCTGCTGGAGGCGGCGCGGGGCTACTGGATGGGCCTGGCGGGGGCCGAGAAGGAGGCTTTTCGCTTCCTGCACGTGTCCACCGACGAGGTCTACGGGACGCTCTCGGATACGGATCCAGCCTTCAGCGAGACGACGCCCTACGCGCCGAACAGCCCCTATTCGGCCTCGAAGGCGGGCAGCGACCACCTGGTGCGCGCGTTCCACCACACCTACGGGTTGCCGACCCTCACCACGAACTGCTCCAACAACTACGGCCCGTACCAGTTCCCGGAAAAGCTGATCCCGCTGATGGTCGCCAACGCCCTGGAGGGCAAGCCCCTGCCGGTCTATGGGGACGGCAAGCAGGTCAGGGACTGGCTCTACGTGGGCGACCACTGCGCCGCGATCCGGCGCGTGCTCGAGGCGGGCCGCCCCGGCGAGGTCTACAACATCGGCGGCAACGCCGAGAAGCGCAACCTCGAGGTCGTGCACGCCTTGTGCGACGCCCTGCAGGCGCTGCGGCCCCGCGAGAGCGGATACCGGGGCCTCATCACCTACGTGACCGACCGTCCCGGCCACGACCGGCGCTACGCCATCGACGCGCGCAAGATCCGCGCGGAACTGGGCTGGGCGCCGCGGGAGACCTTCGAGACGGGCCTGGCGAGGACGCTGCGGTGGTATCTGGACAACGCCGCCTGGGTCGCCGAGGTGCGGAGCGGCGAGTACCGCCACTGGATCGAGAAGAACTACGCGAAGAGGACCTAGGCCATGGCACGCAAGGGCATCATCCTGGCCGGGGGTTCCGGCACGCGGCTCTACCCGGTGACGCAGGTGGTCAGCAAGCAGCTGCTGCCGGTCTACGACAAGCCGATGGTCTACTACCCGCTTTCCACCCTCATGCTGGCGGGCATCCGGGAGATCCTGGTGATCTCCACGCCGCAGGACACGCCACGCTTCGCGGAGCTCCTGGGCGATGGCCGCAGCTGGGGTCTGGAGATCGCGTATGCCGTGCAACCGAAACCCGAGGGTCTCGCGCAGGCCTTCGTGATCGGGCGCGGCTTCGTGGGGCGGGATCCTTCCTGCCTGGTCCTGGGCGACAACATATTCTATGGCCACGACCTCAGCGGGCAGCTCGCGCGCGCCGCCGGCCAGGGCGACGGGGCGACGGTCTTCGCCTACCCGGTGAAGGACCCGGAGCGCTACGGGGTGGCGGAGTTCGACGCCTCCGGCAAGGTGGTCTCCCTCGAGGAGAAGCCGAAGGCGCCGAAGTCGCGCTACGCGGTGACCGGGCTCTACTTCTACGACAACCGGGTGCTCGACATCGCCGCGACGATGAAGCCTTCCGCCCGCGGGGAACTGGAGATCACGGACGTGAACCGGCGCTACCTCGAGCTGGGCGAGCTCGCGGTGGAGGTGATGGGGCGGGGGACGGCGTGGCTCGATACCGGCACGCACGAGAGCCTCCTGGAGGCCGCGCAGTTCATCGAGACCATCGAGCGGCGGCAGGGGCTCAAGGTATGCTGCCCGGAGGAGATCGCCTGGCGGCAGGGCTGGATCGACGGCGAGCAGCTCGAGCGCCTGGCCCACCCCATGAAGAAGAACGCCTACGGGCAGTACCTGCTCGAGGTGCTGCGCGACCGGGTCTACTGAGTCGCCGCTTGGCCAGGCGAAGGAAGGCAGGACATCCCATGAAAGCCATCCCCACGGAAATCCCCGACGTCGTGATCCTGGAGCCGAAGGTGTTCGGCGACGAGCGCGGCTTCTTCTACGAGAGCTACAACCGGCGCGCTTTCCGCGAGGCAACCGGACTCGACCCCGACTTCGTGCAGGACAACCACTCGAAGTCCGCCCGCAACGTGCTGCGCGGGCTGCACTACCAGGTGAGGCAGGCGCAGGGCAAGCTGGTGCGCGTGGTGGCCGGCGAGGTCTTCGACGTGGTGGTGGACCTGCGCCGGTCCTCGCCGACGTTCGGCCGGTGGGAGGGCGTGACGCTTTCGGCCGCCAACCGGCGCATGCTCTGGGTGCCGGAGGGGTTTGCGCACGGCTTCGTGGTGACGTCGGACTCGGCCGAGTTCCTGTACAAGACCACCGATTACTACGCCCCGGAGCATGAGCGCTCGCTCCTGTGGAACGACACGGCGATCGGGATCGCCTGGCCCATCGAAGGCACCCCGCTCCTGAAACCCAACGACGCCAACGGCAAGCGACTGGCGGACGCGGAGACTTTCCCATGATGCGCATCCTCGTCATCGGTACGGGCGGCCAGGTGGGCCACGAACTCCTCACCACCCTCGCCCCCCTGGGCGAGGTGCTCGGGGTGGACTATCCCGAGATCGACCTCGCCAATCCCGGCGCCTTGGTGGCGCTGTGCCGGGAAGCGAAGCCCTCGCTCATCGTGAACGCCGCAGCCTACACCGCCGTGGACAAGGCCGAGTCGGAGCCACAGCTTGCCCATGCGATCAACGGCACCGCTCCGGGCGTGCTGGCGGGGGAAGCGAGGCGCCTGGACGCGGTGCTGGTGCACTACTCGACCGACTACGTCTTCGACGGCACGAAGCGCCGTCCCTACCGCGAGAACGACGTCCCGGCGCCGCTCAACGAATACGGCCGGTCCAAGCTCGCAGGCGACGTCGCCATTGCGCAGAGTGGCTGCAAGCACCTCATCTTCCGCACCACCTGGGTGTACGGCCCCCGCGGCAAGAATTTCCTGCTCACCATGCTCGCGCTGGCGGCGAGCCGGGAGGAGCTGCGCATCGTCGCCGACCAGCGCGGGGCGCCAACCTCGAGCCTCTTCCTGGCGGAGGCGACCGCCCGGGCCCTTCGGGCAATTCCGGAGCAGGGCGTCGCCTCGGGCATCTACAACCTCTCGGCGGCCGGCGAGACGACGTGGGCGGACTTCGCGAACGCCATCTTTGCCCGCGCCGCCGCGCGGCCCGGCTTCCGGGCGCCGCGCGTGGTGCCCATCGCGTCCTCGGAGTATCCGACGCCGGCCGCGCGGCCGGCATACTCGGTGCTCTCCCACGGCAGGTTCACCGGCGCCTTCGGGTTCGCGCCCAGCGGCTGGGAAGCCCAGCTCGACGAGGTCATGCAACGGCTGCCGGCGGCCTGATGCGCGAGGGTCCGGGGAACCTGTGGGGTTTTTGGCGTTCATAGAAGGTCGCAATACCCCGTCCGCTATAATTTCCGGTCCATGTCCGCCCTGCCCGTAGAGAGCCAGCCGCGCCGTCTGGGCGAGATTCTGATCGCCCGCGGGAAGATCGATCCCGCAAACCTCGAGCGGGCGTTGCGCCTTCAGGAGGGCGAGTCACGGGAGAAGCTGGGCGTGATTCTCGCCAGGCTCGGCATCGTCTCGGCGCGCGACCTGGCGGATGCCCTTTCGGAACAGCTGGGAATTCCCGTGACGGCCCCGGCGGAGTACCCCGAGCTCCCGCTGCTGGAGGAACAGATCTCCTACCGCTTCCTCCGCGAGGCGAAGGCCTTGCCGCTTCGCGAGACCGATGACGGCATCGTCGTCGCGATGGCGGACCCGGCCGACGATTTCACGCTTCGCTCCATTGCGATGGTGAGCGGCAAGCCGGTCATCCCGCGCCTCGCGAACGTGAGCGAGCTCGACGCGGCGCTGGAGAGGCTCTACGGCGCCGGCAAGTCGTCGATGGGCCAGATCGTGGACAACATCGCCACGCGGGACGAGGAGCAGGATCTCGGCGACGTGGAGCACCTGAAGGACCTGGCCTCGGAAGCCCCCGTCGTGCGCCTGGTGAACCTCCTCATCACGCACGCCCTGGAAAGCCGCGCGTCGGATATCCACATCGAGCCCTTCGAGAACCGCCTCATCGTGCGCTTCCGCATCGACGGCGTGCTGAACGAGGTCGAGTCGCCTCCGCGCAGGCTCTCCGCGGCGGTCATTTCCCGCGTCAAGATCATGGCCAACCTGGATATCGCCGAGAGGCGGCTCCCGCAGGACGGCCGCATCAAGCTGCGCATCCAGGGCAAGGAGATCGACCTTCGCGTGTCGACGGTGCCCACCATGCACGGCGAAAGCGTGGTCATGCGGATTCTCGACAAGGGCGGGGTGCCGCTCGACTTCGCCTCGCTGGGCTTCGACGGGAAGGTCCTCGAGGCCTTCCTGGAAGCGCTGGGCCAACCCCATGGGGTGCTTCTCGTGACCGGGCCCACGGGCTCGGGCAAGACCACGACGCTCTACACGGCGCTGGACCGCCTGAACCAGCCCGACGTGAAGATCCTCACCGTCGAGGATCCGGTCGAATACCAGATGCCGGGCATCAACCAGATCCAGGTGAAGCCGCAGATCAACCTCACGTTCGCGAACGCGCTGCGCTCCATCGTGCGCCAGGACCCCGACGTCATCATGATCGGCGAGATCCGCGACCTCGAGACGGCGGAGATCGCCGTGCAGTCCGCGCTCACCGGGCACCTCGTGCTGTCCACCGTGCACACGAACGACGCGCCGTCGACGGTGAACCGCCTGCTGGACATGGGCGTCGAGGACTATCTCCTCACGTCAACCGTGGTCGGCATCCTGGCCCAGCGCCTGGTGCGCCAGCTTTGCTCCCGCTGCCGCAATCCCTATGTCGCCCTGCCCGAGGTGGTCGAGCAGATGGCGCTGCGACGTTTCGTGCCCGAGGGCGATGTGACCCTTTACCACCCGGTCGGCTGCAGCCACTGCAGCGGCACGGGCTACCACGGTCGCCTCGGGATCATGGAGATGCTGCCGATGAGCGACCGCATTCGCTCCCTCGTCATGCGTCACGCCAACTCCGCCGATCTGCGGGTGGCCGCCGTCGAGGAGGGCATGGAGTCCATGTTCGAGAACGGACTTCGCAAGGCGGTGGCGGG
>Ga0114939_10000748_pt1 | contig 26800 bp, 25 predicted proteins | sample AshMeaCrysSpring_FD_87196 | JGI IMG/M metagenome (GOLD analysis project Ga0114939, IMG submission 87196) | Groundwater microbial communities from Big Spring, Nevada to study Microbial Dark Matter (Phase II) - Ash Meadows Crystal Spring | ecosystem: Environmental > Aquatic > Deep subsurface >...
CGCTTCCCCGCCCCTCTCCGTAGCGCAATCCGGAACGGCTATCGTTTTCCACCTTTTTTGCACTGTTGGCCACGTCATCGCCAATCGCCAATCCTTCGTCCGTCGAACAAACTTGCCGGGAGGGTGGGGGATGGGCTGGAATCGGAGGATGAATTCCGACTATGCGTTGAAGTCCCGGATTTATCCGTGGATTTGTTCGATCCAAACGACGCATCCCAATTGGCTCTTCTGATTTCGGAACTGCGAAAGGCCGGCCAACATTTTGTGCTGCTCCCGGACCGGATTTGCCCTACAACCTCCCCGAACGTGACGCCCGCATCCCAGCCCCCGCTCCGCCTCCTCTCGGTCGTGATCCCCGCCCGCGACGAGGAAGGCTGCATCGCCTCCACCGTCGAACACCTCCACCTCGAACTCGACCTCCACGCCGTCCCCCACGAAATCCTCGTCGTCGATGACGGCTCGACCGACCGCACCTGGGAAATCCTGCAATCCGAAGCCGCCCGCTTGAACCATCCCGCCACTTCCTCTCCAATCCAAAATCCGAAATCCAAAATCCAAAATCCCACAATTCTCCGGCCCATCAAAAACCCCGGCCCGCACGGATTCGGACGAGCGATCACCCGCGGACTCGACGCCATGACCGGCGACGCCGTCGTGATCATGATGGCCGACGAATCCGACGACTGCCGCGACGTCGTCCGCTATTGGTCAAAATTGAACGAGGGCCACGATTGCGTCTTCGGAAGCCGGTTCATGAAAGGCGGCGGAGTGATCGACTACCCACCCCTCAAACTCCTCTTCAACCGCCTGGCCAATGCCTTTGTCCGGCTCCTCTTCCGGCACGGCCTCAACGACACCACCAACGCGTTCAAGGCCTACCGCCGCGAGGTCATCGACGGCATCCGCCCGATTCTCTCGCCCCATTTCAATATCACCGTCGAACTCCCCCTCAAAGCCATCGTCCGCGGCTACTCGTTCACTGTCATCCCTATCACCTGGCGCAACCGCCGAACCGGCATCGCCAAACTCAAAATCAAAGAAATGGGCTCCCGCTACCTCTTCATTGTCCTCTACGTCTGGCTGGAAAAATATTTCTCGCGCGGGGATTACAGAAAGATGAGAACCCCGGCACCGGAAAATCATGCGGAACAAAATTGAAAGCAACCTGCGGGGAGCCAGCTACATCATCCTCGCCGTCTCGGCTGCAGCCGCCATCTGGGCCGTGACCCGCGGCCTTGAAAAGCCCCTCCTCGGCCCGCATTCATTCAGGCAGACCCAGACCGCCATCTCGGCGTATTACATGGCGGACGATCCGGCGATGTTCCTCGACTACATCACGCCGGTGCTGGGTCCCCCGTGGCGGATCCCGATGGAACTTCCGGTTTTCCAATGGATCGTCGCCCGATTTCATCAACTCAGCGGGATCGAACTGGACATTTGCGGCAAGCTGGTTTCGATCGCGGCCTGGTTGCTTTGCATGGTGCCTCTGGCATCCATCACCCGTTCTCTCCAACTTCCCCGCGAAGTTCGTCTGCTCACAGTCGCCATCGCGCTGTCCTCACCCCTCTACCTGTTCTGGGGAGCGGCCTTTCTCATCGAAACGACAGGAGTCCTCTGCGCCCTCTGCATGGTCGCCTCCGCCCTCTGCGCCCGCGAATCCCCCTCATGGAAATGGCTTCTGATTGCTCTGGCCGCCGGAACCATTGCGTCAACTGTGAAGGCCACCACATGGGCGGTCGCAGCGGGGACCGGACTCCTGCTCGTGTTGTTCTATGACGGAATTCCCCGTCTGGCAGACTGGAAAAAATTTGTTCCACCCATCATCGCTCTGCTTCTCCCGCTCATCCCCGGAAAACTCTGGCTGGCCTACGGGGACAGCATCAAGCAGGCCAACCCATTCGCCCGCGAAATCATACTGGCAAGCTCCCCAAAACAGGCCGCATGGAACTTTGGAACCTTGGAACAAAAGCTCGATCCCGAAACCTGGCAGATCATTTTTCGCCACATCCTCGAACAATTACTCGTCCCATTCCCAATCCTCGGCCCATGGTTTCTGGTTATTGTATTAGCGGCAGGAGCCGCACTCGCCCCGCGGCGAATCCCCCTGCTGTTTGCACTGTTGGCCGGCTTCGCCAGCGGTCCCATTGTCTTCACAAATCTCTATTTCGAGCACAGCTATTATTGGTGTGCGAATGGCATCTGGTTGCTGCTGGCAACCGGCGTGGCCCTTGGCGGAATCTGGGAAGGGACCCCCAAGCCCGGCCCGAAGATTGCCTGTCTAATTCTAACAATCGGCATCTCCGCTTCCGGGTTTATCACATGGAGCCAGCGCTTTCTGCCAATAATCAATTCCCTGCCAACCCGGGATGCCCTTGCTGAAGCATGGACGCTACCGATTCAGAAAATGGTGCCTGAAGGGAGGACTCTGCTTATTGTTGGCAATGACTGGAATCCCAATTCGGTTTACTATGCAAAAAGGAAAGGGCTGGCTTTTCCCGCGGCAGACTGGATTCCCTTCCCCGGGGCGCAACTGGACCGATTCTTTGCTCTACTAAATGAGGGGGAGACACTCGGTGGAGTTATCATTAGCCCTCGTCTTCTGGATGATAAAAACCAAGGCTTCTGGAATGAGTTTCTTCGGGATAAACACATCTCAACTCAAGGCACACCCACAGCATTCGGAGTTTTGTTTCCATCGAGTGATTTTCATTCCACCGGGATTCCTTGATTCGCCATTACAGCAGTCCACAAACCTTTCTTCCACCTATGATCATCTCCAAAACTCCATACCGGATGTCGTTTTTCGGCGGCGGCACGGACTACCCGGCTTGGTATCGCAAGCACGGCGGGGCCGTGCTTTCGACTGTTATCGACAAATACTGCTACCTGACCTGCCGGTATCTGCCTCCATTTTTCGAGCACCGGTTCCGAATTTTGTATTCGATCATCGAGACCGTCCGGGAGGTCGGGGAGATCCGGCATCCGGCGGTGCGGGGGGCGCTCGAGAAGTTGGGAATCCGGCGGGGGTTGGAGATCCACCATGATGGCGACCTGCCGGCGCGAAGCGGCATGGGGTCGAGCTCGTCATTCGCCGTGGGAATTCTGCATGTGCTCCACGCGCTGGAGGGGCGCATGTGCAGCAAAGAACAACTCGCGCGCGAGGCGATCAATCTCGAACAAATCGTGCTCAAAGAAACGGTTGGAGCCCAGGATCAGATCGCGGCCGCGTATGGTGGTTTCAATTGCATCCGGTTTATTCCGGACGGCGGATTCTCTGTGAATCCGGTTTTCCTTCCGCCGGTTCGCATGAAGGAATTCCAGAGCCACCTGATACTTTTTTTCACGGGTCTTTCGCGGACGGCCTCCGACGTTGCCTCAAAGGTGGTCGCTTCGTTGGAAGAACGCGAGGCCGGCATGCATCGGATGGCAGCGATGGTGGATGAGGCACTGGAAATATTGCGTCATGGCAGCCTTGACGATTTCGGACATTTGATGGATGAAGCGTGGCAGATCAAACGCGCCCTGCATCCGGCCGTGAGCACCCCCCTCATTGATGACACCTACCAAGCCGCGCGGGAGGCTGGAGCGCTCGGCGGCAAGTTGCTCGGTGCAGGCGGCGGGGGATTCCTTCTTCTCTTCGTGCCTCCCCGTCGGCGCAGACATGTGCAAAATGCGCTTGCCGGGCTCCTCCATGTTCCGTTCGAATTCGAACCGCTCGGGAGTCAGATCATCGTTTACGATCCCGAGCAGGATTATTCCTATCTCGACCCGATTTCAAAATGAACAAACATATCCTCATCACCGGCGGTGCCGGCTATCTCGGCTCGGTCATGGTGCCGCGCCTGCTTGCGGCCGGGCATTCGGTCACCGTGCTGGACGCTTTCATGTTCCGTCAGAACTCGCTTGCCGAGTGTTGTGCGGACGCGCGATTTTCCGTGGTGCGCGGGGATTGCCGCGACGAGCGGATTCTCAAAGATCTACTGGCCACGCACGATGTCATTATCCCGCTGGCCGCGCTGGTCGGCGCGCCGCTCTGTGATCGCGACGCCACCGGTGCCCTCACCGTCAACCGCGACGCCATCCGCCTGCTCTGCAAACTGGCCTCCCGCGAGCAGCACATCCTCATGCCTGTGACCAACAGTGGCTACGGCATCGGCCAACCCGGCGTGCCCTGCACGGAAGATTCCCCGCTCCGCCCGATCTCGCTCTACGGCACCAGCAAGGTGGAAGCGGAGGCCGCCGTGCTGGAGCGGGAAAATTCCATCAGCTTCCGGCTGGCCACTGTCTTCGGGATGTCGCCGCGGATGCGCATTGACCTCCTCGTTAACGACTTTGTCTATCGCGCCGTCATGGACCGCGCTCTGGTGGTTTTTGAAGGGCACTTCAAACGCAATTACATCCACGTCCGCGATGTCGCCAAGGTCTTCCTCCACGGCATCGAAAACTTCCAAACCATGCGCGGGCGCCCTTACAACGTGGGCCTCGAGGATGCCAATCTGACCAAGCTGGAACTCTGCGCGGCTATCCAGAAGCACCTGCCGAAGTTTGTATATCTCGAAGCGCCCATCGGAGAGGATCCCGACAAGCGCGATTACATTGTCTCAAACGCCCGAATTCTGGCGACCGGATGGAAGCCGGCCTACTCGCTGGATGACGGTATCACCGAGTTGATCAAGGGCTACACCATCCTGCGCAACTCGCTCTACTCGAACGTGTGACGGGATGAACCACGAAAAGCACGAAAGCCACGAACGATAGAGCCTTATAAGAAATCCCCTGCCATCCCCTCCGATTTTTGTGTTTTTCGTGTCGTTCGTGGTTAACCGCATTTCCTGACCGTGACTTCTCCACTTCCACTTTCCAACATCGACGCTGCAGTCCTTGTCGGCGGACTCGGCACGCGCCTGCGTGAGGTGATCGGCGAATTCCCGAAGCCGCTCGCGCCGGTGCTGGGCCGGCCGTTCCTTTTTTATCTGCTCGATACGCTGGCGCTGCGCGGAGCGCGGTCGGTCACGCTGTGTTGTGGGTTCCGGGCCGACTTGGTCCGGCAGGTGGTCGGCCCGTGCTGGCTCGGGATGCCGGTGGAATATTCCATCGAGACCGAGCCCCTCGGCACCGGTGGGGCGCTCCGTCTTGCCGCGCAGTCCATGCGATCCGGCACAATCCTCGCGATGAACGGCGATTCGTGGTTCGAGCCGGACTGGAGCGGCCTCCTTGCCGGGGCCGGGGATTTCCCGGCCACCATCGCGGCGGTGCGCGTGCCGGACGCCTCACGCTATGGGTCTCTGGAAATTGACCCCGGCTCGCACCGGATATCGGCTTTCCGGGAAAAGCAGGTCTCCTCCGCAAGCGAGGGCTTTATCAATTCCGGGGTCTATGCCCTCAACCGGGAGTGGCTCGTCGATAACGCGCCCGCCAAGGGGTCCATCGAGAAGGACGTTTTCCCGTCCCTGGCCGCGAAAGGCCGCCTCGGGGGAGTTCGCGCAGACGGGCCGTTTCTGGATATCGGGGTCCCATCGGACTTCGCGCAGGCGCCGGTCTTTCTGGAGGGGCTCGGCATCGCTCCGCATGCGATGTTTCCCGACTTTCCGGATATGACAAACGCGCAGGTCAAGCTCGGTGCCTGCATCGTCATCCGCGACCCGGCCGGCCGCGTGGTTCTCGAACGCCGCGCGGATTGTGGCTGGTGGTGTCTGCCGGGCGGGAAAATGGACCCGGGCGAAACCCTCGAACAATGCGCCGCGCGCGAGGCACTCGAGGAAACCGGACTCCGCGTGCGCTTGGAACAATTTCTCGGTGTCTTTTCCGACCCCACCCGGCGGACGGTGCGCTACCCCGACAATGGCGACCTGCGTCAACTCGTCGATGCCGCCTGGCTCGCGACTCCGACCGGAGGTGCGCTGGAAAAAAGCCCGGAGTCTCTCGACTTGCGCTGGTTTTTTCCGCATGAATTGCCGCTGAACACCGTCCCGCCCGTGGTGGAAATCCTGCGAAATATCCCCTGACCTCTCCCACTTCAACCCGATAAATCTCACAACCATGCAATCACTCGACTGGCCGCTGATGCGCAACAACATCACCCGCGCGGACCTCGATGCGCTCATCCAATTCCTTCGGCAGGATGACCCCATTCTCACCCAATCCAAAAATGTCGAGGCCTTCGAACGCGAGTGGAGCGAATGGCTCGGGGTAAAGCACAGTGTATTTGTGAATTCGGGTTCATCCGCCAACGAGATCACCATGCTCGCCCTTCGCGAACTTCGCGGCTGCGGCGAAATCATCGTTCCGCCGCTCACGTGGGTCTCGGATATCGCCAGCGTGCTCCACGCGGGATTCACGCCTGTGTTTGCGGATATTAATCCGCACACGCTCGGCATGGACAGCGCCGAGGTCCTTAAAAAAATCACCCCGCGAACCCGCGCGGTCTTTCTCACCCACATCCTCGGCTACAACGCGCTCGATGACCGTCTCATCAAAGAATGCGCGGGGCGGGGCATCCCGATCATCGAGGACGTCTGCGAATCGCACGGCGCGACTTTCCGCGGCCAAAAATGCGGCACATTCGGGTTCGCGTCGAATTTCTCGTTCTACTACGCCCACCACATGAGCACCATCGAGGGCGGGATGGTTTGCACCGACGACCCCGATTTCTACGAGCTCTGCCGGGTGGCCCGCTCGCACGGAATGGTGCGCGAGTCCCGCGATAACGCCTTCCGCGACCGATATACAGCGGAATTCCCCGACCTCAATCCGGCCTTCATCTTTGCCTTCCCAGCGCACAACATGCGCGGCACCGAACTCAACGCCGTGCTCGGCCGCTCCCAGCTCCCGCGCCTCGACGCCAACAACGCCACCCGCACCCGCAACCTCCAGCGTTTTCTCGGCGGCCTCAATCCGCAAAAATTCCGCACCGATTTCGCCGTCGAGGGCAGCAGCAACTACGCGTTCACCCTCATCCTCCGCGAACCCGATGAAGCCCTCCGCGACCGCTGCATGGACGTCATGACGCGGGCCGGGGTAGAATTTCGCCGTGGCACGTCCGGCGGCGGCAACCAGCTCCGCCAGCCCTACCTCCGCCGGCTCTTTGGCGAAGAATACAAAAACTACCCGCAGGTCGAGCGCGTCCACTTCTTCGGGTTTTATATCGGCAATTATCCGGACCTCGAACCGGAAAAAATTGACGCGCTTTGTGGAATTCTGAACTCTCTTTAAGTTTTTATCTCGCGAAAGCGTATTTGGCAGCCATGCGACACAGTCATATAGTAGTTACCATATCCTGTTTTTACCAAACAGACCACACGCTTTCCGGATGAAGACTATCGATCTTTTCAAAAAGACCTGGCAAGAGCCCCATTGCAGGGTGCCGTTCTTCGCGGTTGCGGCGGTTTTCGCAAAGTCCGCATGGCTTTTCCCAGCGCGGGAATCGGAAAAAGCGGAGGAGCGCGAGTGATTTATCTTTATATTCCCGAAAAACAAGAAATCCATCTCATCACGGTTTATGGCAAAAGTTCAAAAGAATCCCTCACCCAAGCAGAGCAAAACGCTCTCCGAAAGATTGCGCGGCAAATCCGAAATTCTTGAAGCACTCGATGAAATGCCTTTCGATGGCGCTCATTTGGTCTCCTCTGCCAGTGGACTGGTCAAATCGCTTCAAAGTTCCGACAAGTCCACCCTGCGTCGCACGTCTGTCCCCCGGCCCGTTCCACTTGATGCCGCACAGATCGCAGACCTCAGGAAACGCCTGAATCTGAGTCAGTCGGTTTTCGCCGCATTTCTTGGCATTCGACCGGCAAGTGTGATGAGTTGGGAATACGGCCGCCGCATCCCCTCCGGTCCGGCCCGCCGATTGCTCGAGATCGCCACGCGCCACCCGGAAGTCCTGCTGGAAGTCGCCTGACCCCGTTCCATCCCCCTTTCATTACCATGACACCCTCTGAACTCATCGCCTTCGAAGAGGATATCGCTGCCGAATTCAATCGTGGAAAAATCCGCGCTCCGGTCCATCTTTATTTCGGCAACGAGGAGGCAATCATCGAGGTGTTCAAGAAAATCCGTCCGCAGGATTGGGTGCTCTGCTCCTGGCGCAGCCACTACCAATGCCTGCTGAAAGGAGTCCCGGCGGATCGTCTCAAAGCCGAAATCATGGCGGGGCGATCGATCTCCCTGTGCTTTCCCGAATACCGGATTTTCAGTTCGGCGATTGTTGGGGGAGTGGTGCCGATCGCGACGGGTATCGCGCTTGGCATCACGCGCTCCGGCGAGGACGCGCGCGTGTTTTGCTTCATGGGGGAAATGACCGCCGAGACCGGCATAACCCACGAGAGCGTGAAATATTGCCGCAATCACAGCCTCCCTGTCACATGGGTGGTCGAGGACAACGGGAAGTCGGTCTGCACAGACACCCGCAAGACCTGGGCGTTGGACTCCCATTGGTGGGAGAAACAGCCCGACGCTGCCGATGTGATCCACTACAAATACGAATCCAAATACCCGCACGCAGGAGCCGGAGTGCGGGTGCAGTTTTAACGCCATGAAATATTTCGACGAACTCAAGCGCAGCATGGAATGGCTGGCCGCCGACCCCCGCACCGTCTTTATTGGGCAGGCCGTCGAGGTTCCCGGCACCGCCATGAGCAACACGGTCAAAGACATCCCCCTTGCGCGGCGCATCGAACTCCCCGTGGCCGAGGAAATGCAGATGGGAATGACGGTCGGGCTTGCCCTGCAGGGTCAAATTCCCGTGTCGATCTACCCCCGTTGGAATTTTCTGCTGCTCGCGGTGAACCAACTCGTCAACCACCTCGACAAACTCGACATCATGACCGATGGCGGTTTCCGTCCGAAAGCCATCATCCGCACCGGCATCGGCTCGGAACGCCCGCTCCACCCCCAGCACCAACATGTCGGCGATTTTACCGATGCCTTCCGCCTCATGTGCTCGACTGTCGAAGTCATCCGTCTCGACGAACCGGAAGACATCTTTCCCGCCTACCAAAAAGCCCTTCTGCGCGACGACGGCCGCAGCACGCTCATTGTGGAGTGGGGCGACTACTACGGAGAAAAATAAGATCGATGCGCCCACTCGACGTCGTTTTTGTCAATGCCGATTCCTCGGCCGCCGCCTACCAGGAACTGGCCAAAACTTTCGCCGCCATCGAGCCACCGACCTGGAGCCTCCTCCTTGCCCAGAGTTGCCGGAGCCGGGGTTACGGAGTGGCGGTTCTGGATGCCACGGCGGAAAAACTCACCCACGAGCAAGCGGTCTCGCGCATTGGCGAACTCAATCCCCGCCTGGCCTGCTTTGTGGTCTATGGGCAGAATCCGAATTCCGGAACCACAAACATGATCGGCAACTCGGAGTGTGCCGCCCTGCTCAAAGCGAACCATCCGGACCTGCCGGTCTGCTTTGTCGGGTCGCATACCAGCGCCCTCCCCATGGAGGTGCTCGGTCTCCCGTTTGTGGATTTCGTCCTCCTCAACGAAGGCGTCTATGCGCTTTGGAATCTGCTGGCCACCGACCTCGGCGGGCAGGCGGCCGGTGTCCGTGGCATCGGCCACAAACTCCACGGGCACCCGGTTCTCAACCCGCCCGAGCGGGTGGTGCCCCAGGAACGCATGGACACCGACCTTCCCGGCTACGCGTGGGATCTTTTGCCGTTTGAAAAGAAGCCCCTCGACCTCTACCGCGCGCACTTTTGGCACGCCGAGTTTTCTCACGAGAAACGCACGCCATTCGCAGCCATCTACACCTCCCTCGGCTGCAAGTTCAAATGCGACTTCTGCATGATCAATATCGTGAACCGGGAAAACAACGCCGACGGCATCGTCTCGGCGGACTCCCCCAACATGCGCTTCTGGTCGCCGGACCTCATTCTCAAGGAATTCGAAAAACTGGCCTCTCTCGGAGTTCAAACCCTGCGCATCTCCGACGAAATGTTTTTCCTAAACAAAAAATATTACGAACCCCTGATCGACGGTGTCATCAACCGCGGCCTCAATCTCCGCATGTGGACCTATTCCCGCGTCGATACCGTCCGCAAAGAATTTCTCGAGCGCTTCCTCCAGGCCGGCATCAACTGGCTGGCCCTCGGCATCGAGGCCGGAAACCAAAATGTGCGGCAGGAAGTCTCAAAAGGCAGCTTCAAGGATGTTAATATCCGCGAGGTGGTTTCCTCGATCCGTTCCACCGGCATGAATGTCATTTCCAATTACATCTTCGGTTTTCCCGATGATTCGCACGACACCATGCAACAGACCCTCGATCTCGCCCTCGAACTCTGCACCGAAATGGCCAATATGTATCCGTGTCAGGCCCTCCCGGGCAGCCCCCTCTACCGCGAGGCTTTGGCAAACGGATGGCCGCTGCCGGATTCCTACGCCGGCTACGCCTTCCTCTCCTACGATAGCCAGCCCCTCCCCACAAAACACGTCACCGCCGCCGATGTTCTCCGCTTCCGCGACAACGCTTGGCAAACCTATTTCACCCACCAGCCTTACCTGGATCTCGTGGAAAAAAAATTCGGCCTCCAAGAGCGAACCAACGTCGGGGAAATGGCGAAGATCCGTCTTCGCCGCAAGTTGCTAGAAATGTGACTTCGCCGGCCGCCACCCCAGTTCCAGCCAGAACTGTGTGTAGTAGGCTGCGCCCCAGCGGATGACTTGAACTTTCGCGTCCCCGGCGATGCGTTTGGGTTCGTCGGACGGGATCTCGCCGACCCGGCATTTGGCACGTGCGGCGCGAACGGAGAGCAGGGGTTCGACGCCCATTTTGGTGAAATACAGTTTTTCGGGCAGCGCGTAGGCCGATTCTTTGTCCAATTCCAGGTCGGTGAAGAGAGAGGTCCGGTAGATGCGGAAGATGGTCATGGCGTCGGTGTATTTTCCGCCATGGAGGAGGTTGATGGTGCGGGTGAAGAGCCAGTTGCCGAAGCCGGTGATGAGGCCGTCGTCCTCGCTTTTTGCGGGCGGCAGGTATCGCGAGGCGATCACCATGTCAAATCCTTCGCGGGCCTTGGCGATCAAGCGCGGCAGATCCTCCGGCGGGCAGTTGCCGTCGGGGCTGAATGTGATGACATGATCGCCGCGAATCATCGGCCAGGCCTCGATGTAGGCGTGCCGGATTCCTTTCTGTCTCTGGAGGTGGACATCATAGCCGAGTGATCGTGCGTAGTCCGCCGTGCCATCTTTGGAATTCCCATCGGAAACCAGGATTTGAGAGAAGAGGGAGGAATCCACCCTGGGCATGATGGTCTCCATGCTTTTGCGCTCGTTCAGAGTGGGGATAAAAAGTGTGACGGTCATTGTGTGGCGGCGGAATCGAGATCGATCAGCCGCAGGTTGGCGGCGGTGGCCACGACGCGCTGCGTGCGCGCGAGGGCATCGACGCTGTCCATGAAATCCAGAAAGTATTTCCCCCAGACCTCCTTGAAGAACCACTCCGGGCGCTGGTGTTCGAGCCAGTGTTTGCGGGTGTAGAGGAGCATGGCATTGTCGAAATCCGACGCGATCACATACGAGAAGCCGCGCTCAACGAGGTATTTCCTCAATGCTTCGGGGCCCTGCCTCAACGGCCATTTGTCAATGGCCGAGGCGCCCGGCACATCGGCCAGAAAAATCGGATTCCGCGAAAAATCGAACCCGTAGGGAGTGTCAACCGCCACAAAAATCTTGCTGCCCGCCGGCGTGAAGTTTTGCAATTCCCGGTTCGCATTTGTGAGCGCCGGGTTGACCAGACGGTCGCGCGAGGCCATCTGCACCGGGAGCGACTCGGCCTGGGTGGCGAGTTCGCGCCCGGCCCCCGGCAGGTTCACCGCAAAAACGAGGCCGAGGGCAAGGGCAAGCCAGGCCATTTTTCCGGGATTGGTGGAATCCTCGGTTTCGCAGGGAAGACTGGTCGCGAGCAGCCACGCGGCAACAGGCATGAGCATTGGAAAAGTGTAACGGTATCCTTCGGAAAGAACGGTGACTCCGAACTTGTAAGCGGTGAACCACGAGACCGCGACGGCTGCCGCCGCCGCCGCGCATGCCAGTGCGCGGTTGCGGGCGGCTCCGGCAAGCAACAGCACAAACAAAAGAACAAGCACCTCGGGCATGAGCAGACACGCCAACCCGTGGGCGAAATCAAAAATCTTACCGGCTTTGTTTCCAAGCACGGTGAACTCCGGGTTCATGGTTCCCATGATCGGCGGATACATCGGGGTGCCATTCGACTGCCACAGCACGGCCATCCAGGGAAGCAGAAGAACAAAGGCGCCGGCTCCAACCGGCACAATCGAAAAAAGGGTCCGGCGCACGGCTTCCACGATGTCCGGCGTGGATTCGCGATGACGGAGAATCGCTTCAAGGGTCAGAATACCCGCCGCACAGAGCAGGTAAGTCATGCGCAGCGATCCGGTGGCGGCAAGCAGCAGAGAGGGCGCAAGAACCATCCGCCATTGCGGACCACTCCCCGGGACAATTTTTGAGATGGTCATCAACAGCGCCAGAAGCATGGCCGCGCCGGTGAGGTGGCTGCCGGTGTTGATTCTTGGGACAGCCACAAAGAACAGCATGCCAACCACCAGAAACCGCAGGACGCCATATTTGGCCGGGACTCCCCGCGTGAGGTGCAGAAGCATCCCAAAAAGCAGCAGCATGCCGAATCCGCGGTCGGGCACGTGGCCGTTGCGCTCGCCGCCAAATATCATCACCTGCGCCTGCAGCAGGGCCTGCCCGCCATAGGTTCCCATCCTCCGCACATTGAACGGCTCGATCAAAGACCCCGTGTCGAGAATCTTTTTCGGAAAGGCCAGGTAACAGACCACATCGTCGTTCGGATCGACCTGGAGCGGCCAGGCAATCGCGGAGAGAAATGCCAATCCCGCAAAAAAATAAAGGACCCCGTTGAAGATGCTTTGCGAACCATCGGTTGGTTGGCTTCGCCCGGACGGCGGTTGTTTCACCGCACTATTTCCGAAGAGCAACTGGACTTGAAAAAAAACGGCCATTCCTGCGCCGACGAGAACAAGCAAAACCAGATTCGGGCTCTTTGCAAGGTGGACAGCCATCAACGCGCCCCCGAGCACAAGTGTGACCGCCATCCCCCATGCCATCGTGAGCCCCCAGCCGAGGTCGGCGAATTCCTTCCGGTTCAGCCAGCGCCGGAGCGCCTCTCCATAGCCCCAGAAACTGGCAAGGATGGCGAGGCTCCAGAAGAGGGTGGGGAAATAGCCGGGGTGCATGGGGGGGAAGAAAGCGGAAACAAGGCGATTTGAAAAGGCAAAGTGAGGAAGGGCGGAATTACCGCACTCCAAAGGTCCTGCGGACCGAAAGCGGGGGGGCCGATTCGTGACAATGGAGGGGTCCGCGTCGTCGGGCCCCACTCTTTCCGCGAAGCGGACGGCCGGAGGCAATTTCGGTTCACACGGAGGTTCGGCCTTCCATCTTTGGCGTTGCGCGTGGATCAAGGTGGGCGAAAATTCTTGTCAGCCCCGGGCCTTCCGGCTAGATGGGCGGGCAATGAAGACGCGTCTCCTTTTGCTGGTGTCGGTGGTGGTTTTGTCGGGTTGTGCGTTGTTGAACCAAGCGACATCGGGTTACTCCGAGCAAAACCTCCAGGCGGCGGGATTCCGGGCGCAGGTTGCGAATACCCCGGCCAAAGTGCAGGCCCTTCAAGCCATGAAACCCTACACGGTCGTCATGTCGAGCAAGGACGGCAAGGCGTTCTACACCTTTGCCGATCCGAAAAAGAACGTGCTCTACATCGGCAGTCAGAAGGAATACGACGCCTACCAGAAGCTCCTCATCCAGCAGGACATCGCCAGCGAACAAGAACTCTCCTCCATGCAGCAGGAGACCGCCTCGATGGACTGGGACATGTGGTATCCTTGGGTCTGGTGACCGGACGGTAAAGCGTCGCGCGGGGACCGGCGGCAAGCGCCGGGGATTTTACGGGAGAGTGTCGAGGGCGGCCTGGACCTCGGCGGCGTGGTCCTTTGTCTTTGCGCCCTTCGGGGTGTTCCAGACCACCTTGCCATCGACGATGAGGAAGGATTCCCGTTTGCTCACGGGCAGGCCCATGATGCCGCCGACTCCGAAGGCGGCGGATACCTTGCCGTCCACATCGGCGATCAGAGTGAAGGGAAGCTGGTATTTCTCTTGGAATTTTTTCTGCGCGGCCGGGGTGTCGCGGCTCACTCCGAGGATGGTGAGACCTTCCTTTTTGAGTCCGGTAAACGAATCCCGCAGCGAACAGGCCTGTGCGGTGCAGCCGGGCGTGTCGGCTTTGGGATAGAAATACACGAGGGTCGGTCCCGCCGCGTAGATCTTGGCAAAGTCCACGGTCTGCCCGTCCTGATCGGTGGCGGTGAGCACGGGCGCGGGCGAACCTGTGGCGAGGCTTTCGGCGCGGGCGGAGAAAAATGGAATATTCATGAGGATGGCAAGGGTAAGGAGTTTCTTCATTTTGACGTGTGTGATACGCTCGTCACGATCCCATGGGCCGAAGTATTCTCAAATTCTTTTGTTTCCCGGCGGTGGCCGGCCTCTGCGCGGCGGCGCCCGCTATCGGCGCGCACCCGCCGGCGGCATGGCTCGCGGCGGCGGCCCGGGAACCCTACCACGGCCCGATGGCGGCCGTGGCCTCGTGGCTCTGGAACATCGGCGGAGCCGGGGCGATTTCGGGCGTCCACGCCCTGCTTCTGTGGTTGGCGTGGACAGCCGGCTTCCACATTTTGCTGCGGGTCGGAGGGGTATTCGGCCGGCGGGGATTGCCGTCGTGGGTCGTGCCGGCGGGCATTTGCCTCGCGGCCGGGTGGGGGCTTGTAACAGGCGTGACGGCTGTGCTCGCGCGGGACCCGCTTTCCTCGGCCCACCCGATTGAATTGGTCGGGGATGTGCGGGGGAAAACTGTCTTCGCCTCGCCGTCGGCCGTTCTGCCGCTCGCCCTTTGGGGCGATTCTGTGAACCTGACCCCGACGGCGGACCTGCGCGAAATGATGGCGGACCCGAAAAAATGGCGGTCCGCCGCGCGGGCGGCGGGCTGGAACGCGGTTCTGCTCACCGGCCCGGCCGACGAAGTGACGCCATTGCTCCGCCACCTTCTCGGGTCGCCCGACTGGCGGCTCTCGCGCATGGACGCGCACGGGTGGACCTTTTTCCGCGATGGGAAACCGGCGGCCGCTTTGCCCGACCCGGCGGACGTGGCCGGCGAGAACCCGCGGTCAACCGCCCGCACGCTTGCCCGGATGGCAGACCGGTTCCACACAGCCGGAGATCTCCGCGGGGCGCGGGCCGCGATCAACCGGGCGCTGGAACTCGCCCCCGGCGATGCGGTCGTCCAACTCTGGACCGCGCGCTTTTACGGGACGATCAAGCGCTGGCACGAGGCGATCAAATACGCCGACCGGGCGATCCACGGCGGCATGCGCACACCCGCCGCCTATTCGACAAAGGCGATCGCGGCGCTCGAATCGGGCGACATCCCCTCCGCCCGCGCCGCCGCCGAGCGGGCGCTCGCCATCGACCCGGACGACCGTTACACGCTTTTCCTGGTGGCAAAAATCTGCCGGGCCGACCGCGACCTCGCCGCCGAGATCCAGACCCTCAAACGACTGGTGGCGGCTTCGGGGAAACCCCCAGACGGGGCCGCACTGGCCTACCTCGGCCAGGCCTACGCCATGGATGGAAACGCGGAGGCCTCGGCGGCGGCCTACCGGGGGGCGCTCGAGGCTCCCAACCTCGACAAGGCCCAGAGGGACGCCATCCGCGAAGCGCTCGCCAATGTCGAAAAACACATCCGCTGAGACGCCGCCACGGGGGCCGGGAATTGTTACAAATTCGTAACACTCGCGCCTTTGCAGCCCTCGGGCGGGTCCTCTACAGTGCGCCCTCGTTTATGAAACTCACAGGCACTCTCCTCATTGTCGCGCTTGCGGCCGCCTCGGCGGTGCGGGCGGAAAAAGTCTCGGTTGACCCGTCCATCAAGCCCTACGAGGCGACGAGCGGTGTCACAGGAAATCTCAACTCGATCGGTTCGGACACGCTCAACAATCTCATGACCCTCTGGGCCGAGGGCTTCAAAGCGAAGTATCCGAACGTCAACATCCAGATCGAGGGCAAGGGGTCCTCGACCGCGCCGCCCGCCCTCATCGAAGGCACGGCCCAGCTCGGCCCGATGAGCCGTCCGATGAAGAGCTCGGAAATCGACGAGTTCGAGAAAAAATTCGGCTACAAGCCCACCGAAATCCCGGTGGCCGTTGACGCCCTCGCGGTCTTTGTCAACAAAGACAACCCGATCAAAGGCCTCACCATGAAGCAAGTGGACGGCATCTTTTCAAGCACCCGCAAACTCGGCGGCGAGGACATCACGACATGGGGGCAGGTCGGCCTCACGGGCGACTGGGCCGCCAAGCCGCTCTCCCTCTTCGGCCGCAACAGCGCCTCGGGCACCTACGGGTTCTTCAAGGACGAAGCGCTCGCCAAGGGCGACTTCAAGACCACCGTCAAGGAACAACCCGGCTCGTCCGCCGTCGTCCAAGGCGTTGCCACCGATATCTCGGCCATCGGATACTCGGGCATCGGCTACAAAACCTCCGACGTTCGCGCCGTGCCGCTCGGCGAAAAGGACGGCGAATTTGTCGAGGCCGACTACGAACATTGCGTCTCCGGTGACTACCCGCTCGCGCGCTTCCTCTACGTCTATGTGAACAAGAAACCCGGCCAGCCGATGGACAAACTCACCCACGAGTTCCTCAAATTCGTCCTCTCGCGCGAGGGCCAGGAAATTGTCGTCAAGGACGGCTACTTCCCGCTGCCCAAAGCGGCCGAGGAAGAATCGCTCGCCAAGCTGGCCGAATAACTGGCAAGCTTCCCGGCCTTCGGAAATCTCCGGCCCGCCCCGCGCGCGGGCCGGAGCCTCCGGCGACCAGCGAGCCAATATGCCCGACGTCCTGCCATCCCACGCCACCGATCCCGGCCGTTTCAAGACGGCTCCGGCGACATTGTTGGTGGACCGATTGATGACGGTGGTCATCAAGCTGGGCGGGGCGCTTGTGATCGCGTCGGTCCTCGGGATCTTCGTCTTTATTTTTCTCCAAATCTGGCCGCTTTTTCGCGCGGCGCGGGTGAACGAACTCAAGACGGTCACCGTGCCGCCCGCCGCCTATGTGGCGATGGGGGTCGATGAGTGGGGGGCCAAACCCTTCCTTGTCGAAGCCGACGGCACCCTCCTCTTTGTCGATCTCGGACACGGCACGTCGGAAAAAGTGCCGGTCGATTTCGGAGACGCCGGCGAGCCCCGCATCACATCGGCCAGCCTCAACAAACGCGAAATGAAAATCGTGCTGGGCACCGCCGACGGCCGCTATGCGCTCGTCTCGCCCGGCTACAAATCCAAGGCCGTCGGCCGCTCGCCGCACGTGACGGTGGACCCGAAAGTCGAATCGGTGCGCCCGATCGGTCTCCCCGGCGTGCCCGTCCTTGACGTGGCCTACGGGGATTCCGGCACGGAGAAACTGGTGGTCGCGCTGCAGGGCGATGGCGAAACAAATACCGTGACGGCCGCGCTGACCCGGCGCAAGCGCTCGCTCATGGGAGCCGGCAAGGACGAACCGGCCGGGGAATTCGACCTCACCGGCTTCATCCCCGGGCGGCCCGCGAAGTTGCTGGTTTCGGCCAATGGGAAAGAAATCACCGTCGTGACCGACTCGGGCGATGTTGTTTTTCTGGCCTACCGGGAGGGCAAATTCGAGAAATTGCAGACGTTCCGCCCGTTCGGCGACCTGGCCGACCCGCGCGTGAACGTGGCGACCTTTATTTTTGGCGATGTCTCGATCGCATTCGGGAGCGATTCCGGCGCGAACCGGGTGTTCAGCCTGTTCTATCCGCCCGGCGGCAAGGACCGCGTCTTCGGCCTCACCCACGAGTTTCCATCGCTCGGAGCCAGCCCAGTCTTTGCCGTGAGCACGCTGCGCAACAAGGCCTTCCTCATCGGCGGCGGCCACACCGTCTCGCTGCGCTATTCGACCACCGATACCGTCCGCTGGCAGTCCCACCTCGGCTTCCAGGCCGAGTTGGCGACGATCAGCGGCAAATACGAGCGCATGCTCCTGCTCGACACCACAGGCCGGTTGCACGTTTACGAGATCGACGACCCGCACCCGGATTCCGGCTGGAAGGCCCTCTTCGGAAAACTTTGGTATGAGGGCTCCGACGCGCCCAAATGGGAATGGCAGAGCACGGGCGGCAGCGATGATTTCGAGCCGAAATATTCCCTCGTCCCGCTCGTCTTCGGCACCCTCAAGGGGACCGTTTATGCGATGCTTTTCGCTGTGCCCATCGCCCTGCTCGCCGCGCTTTACACGTCGCAATTTCTGGCTCCCGGCCTGCGGGCGGTGATCAAGCCGGTGATGGAAATCATGGCCTCGCTGCCGTCGGTCGTGCTCGGTTTTCTGGCGGCGATTTACATCGCGCCGATGATCGAGCGTCAGGTGCCATCCCTCCTGCTTGTGGCGGCCGGGATCCCGGTGATCGCGGCGTTCTTCGGGTGGTTCTGGAGCACACTCCCGATCCGGACAAGAAAGTGGATCGCGCCCGGCAACGAATGGCTCGTCTTCCTGCCCATCCTGCTGGTTTGCGGATGGGCGCTCTGGTCGCTCGGACCCGCCTTCGAGCGCATCGCGTTCGTCACCACCGACCCCGATACCGGGCGGAAAATTGCCGATTTCCGGTATTGGTGGCCGGCGGCGACCGGAGCGTCGTTCGACCAGCGCAATTCGCTCGTCGTCGGCTTCATGATGGGCTTCGCGGTGATCCCGATCATCTTCACGATCACCGAGGACGCGCTTTCCAACGTCCCGCTCTCGCTTCGCACGGCCTCGATGGCCTGCGGAGCCAGCCGGTGGCAGACCGCCCTGCGCGTGGTGGTGCCCACCGCCTCGGCCGGAATTTTCTCCGCGCTCATGGTCGGCCTCGGCCGGGCGGTCGGCGAGACGATGATCGTGGTCATGGCGACGGGCAACACGCCGATCATGGAATGGAATATCTTCTCCGGCATGCGCACGCTCTCCGCGAATATCGCCGTCGAGCTTCCCGAGGCTCCCCACAACGGCACCCTCTACCGCACGCTCTTCCTCGGAGCCCTCCTGCTTTTCCTCATCACCTTCGCCGTCAATACCGTCGCGGAAATCCTGCGTCAGCGCCTCCGCGAGAAATACAAAACCGTCTGATGTCTGCCGACAACGCCCTCACCCGCACCCATGCCGCCCCCGGCGAGCCATTCGTCTGGCTCACCGCGATGGGGCTGGCCGTCGGGCTGCTGATGGTCTTCGGCCTGCTGGGCATTATTGTGGCCAACGGCCTGCCTGTCTTCTGGCCCGACCGGGTTGTCGAGGCGCAACTGGCTCCCGGGGTGGCCAACCCTGTGCCCGGCGGCGGTTCGACGGTTGTGGGCGAGGTTGTCCAGAAGCGAATCAAGCGCGTGCCCATCCTCGGCCCCGGTGGCGAGGTCCTTGCCGACCAAACCGAGGTTCAGTTCTTCATCGGCAACCGGGACGTTTACGGAGCCACCTTCGCGTTCGTCAATAATTCCGATATCAAGTCGCTCACCGAACCGCCCGGCATCTTCCGCATCGAGCGCCTCGAATACGGCATCGCATTCGGATTCCCCGTCGCACTCGAATCCGCCGCCGGTTCCATCGCCGCCGACTCGCCCGATTTCCTGTCCCGCCTCGACAAGGCGGTTGCCGCCGCCACCGCCCGGCGCGGCCAGATCCGCCACATTGAAAAAATAGAAATCGGCCGGATCAACGCCCGGCTCAACGACCTCCGCGTGAGGGACGGCGACCCGGCGGCCATGGCCGCCCTCCAGGCCGACTACGACAAACTCGCCGCCCGCGCCCGCGAATTGCGCGAGGAACAAAAGGCCGACATTTTTGTCTATCGCACGCCTACCGGCGTCGAGCGCCGCCTGCCCGTCGGCGAGATCGTATCGTATTCCCTGCCGAACCAGATGGGGTTCTTCGCGCGGGCCGCGCTTTGCGCGCACAACGTCTGGAATTTCCTGAGCGAGGAACCGCGAGAGGCCAATACCGAGGGCGGCATCTTTCCAGCGATCTTCGGCACGTTTGTGATGACCCTCCTCATGAGCCTCGCCGTGGTGCCATTCGGAGTCGTCGCGGCCATCTACCTGCGCGAATACGCAAAGCAGGGGTTCTTTGTCCGCTCGGTGCGCATCGCCGTCAACAACCTCGCCGGCGTGCCCTCGATTGTCTTCGGCGTCTTCGGGCTCGGCTTCTTTGTCTATTTCGTGGGCGGGTCGATCGACCGGGGGCTCTTTTCGGAATACCTTCCCACCCCCACCTTTGGAACAGGCGGGATTTTCTGGGCCTCGCTCACGCTCGCGCTCATGACCGTGCCGGTCGTCATCGTGGCCACCGAGGAAGCCGTGGCGGCCGTGCCGCGCGGTATGAAGGAAGGCTCGCTTTCCTGCGGGGCCTCCAAGTGGCAGACCATCCAGCGCATCGTGCTCCCCGCCTCGCTGCCCGGCATTCTCACCGGGATGATTCTTGCGATGGCGCGCGGCGCCGGCGAAGTGGCTCCTCTCATGCTGGTGGGTGTTGTGAAGCTGGCGCCCAGCCTGCCGGTGGACGGCGAGTTTCCATTTATCCACCTTGAGCGGAAGTTCATGCACCTCGGTTTTTATATTTACGATCTCGGTTTCCAATCGCCCGACTCCGAGGCGGCCAAGCCGATGGTGTTCGCGACGACCCTGCTCCTGATCCTGCTGGTGGTCGTGCTCAACCTCACCGCCATCCTCATTCGCGAAAAACTCCGCAAAAAATACGCCCTCGGCGCATTCTGAACCACCCTTGCCACATGAATCCCGACCCGCGACCCGATTTCATCCAGATCCGAAATTTCGGTTTCTACTACGGCAGCAAGCAGGCCCTCTTCGATATCACGATGGACATCCCCGAGCGGCAGGTCACCGCTTTTATCGGCCCCTCGGGCTGCGGCAAATCCACCCTCCTCCGCAACCTCAACCGCATGAACGACCTCATCGACGACGTGCGCCACGAGGGCGATATCATCGTTAACGGTCAGAGCATCTACGACCCGCACATCGAGGTCATCTCGCTCCGCAAACGCGTCGGCATGGTTTTCCAGAAGTCCAACCCGTTCCCGAAGTCGATCTACGAAAATGTCGTCTATCCCCTCCGGGTCGCCGGTCAGAACAAAAAATCCGCCCTCGACGAGACCGTCGAACGCAGCCTCCGCGGAGCCGCCCTCTGGGACGAGGTCAAAGACCGCCTGCACGAAAGCGCGCTCGGACTCTCCGGCGGCCAGATGCAGCGCCTCTGCATCGCCCGCGCCATCGCCAACCGGCCCGAGATCCTCCTCATGGACGAACCCTGCTCGGCCCTCGACCCCATCGCGACCATCAAGGTCGAAGAACTCATCATGGAGCTCAAAGAGGAATTCACCATCGTCATCGTGACCCACAACATGCAGCAGGCCACGCGCTGCTCGGACCGCACCGCCTTCTTCTACCTCGGCAAGCTCATCGAATACGGCGAGACCTCCACCATCTTCTCGAAACCCTCCCAGAAACAAACCGAAGACTACATCACCGGCCGCTTCGGGTGATCCTCACCGCCCCGGTGCGGTGGCTCCGTTCACCCAGACACCGCGCAGGCGCACGTGCTTGAAATGGTCGGGCACCCCGACCTCGTTCCGCAGCAGGAGCCCGACAAGGAGGTCCACTGCGGCCGAGCCCAGCAAGGCCGGCAGAGGGTTGATTCCGGCGGCCGAACCATCCGAGCGCGTGGTATAGAGCGTCGCAAGCGCGACATCCTGCGGAACGCGCAGTCCGGCCCGCTCGAGGAACGATTCGTGCATCATGCTCACGAGCGCCTCGGGCGAATACTTGCGCACGTATTTCGCCACGGCCGCCGGCGTCACCTGCGGGAGGATCAGAGGCGGCAACCGCTCGGACGCTTTCATTTGCGCGTTGTGCCAGTAAAACGCCGCCGAATACGCATGGTCCACTTTTTCGTCCAGGAACCGGCTTTCGATGAACCCGATGCGCCGGTAGCCGAGTTTGCGCAGTTGACGGAAGGCCGTCTGCGCGTTTCCGAACTGGTCGGCGGTCACCCGGTGCAGGTCGGGCTTCATGACGTCGTCCATCACGACACTGGAAAATTTGTTCCACTCGAGCGTGAGGTGCCCGCGGCCGGTCGGCAAAGGCGGGATGAGCACCCCCCGGATGCCGCGCGTGTAAAGGATGGAATTCATCCGCCGCTGGGTCATGCCGGGTTCCTTGAGCCAGAGCATGTCGGCGCGGAAGCCCAGGGCCTTGCAGCGGGCCTGCGCGCCCTGGTAAAGCAGCTGCAAATGGTAGCGGTCCGGGATCGCGGGGTCGCGCGGCCAGTGGTCCAAAAACGCGACCACCGTGTCGGCCCGGGATTCGCGCGAGGTGCGCAGATAGGCCATGAGCCGGTTGATCTCGGGATCCGGCCGGTAGCCCAGCCGCTCGGCAATTTTCCTCACCCGCTCGGCTGTCGCCTTGGAGACATCGGGGTGGTTCCGGAGGGCGAGCGAGACGGTCATGCGCGACACCCCGGCTTCGCGGGCGATGTCGGCATAGGTCACGGGGGGAGGCACGGGCTCAGACGCCGGCGTTTTCGACGATTTGAGTGGGGTCTTGCTCAACGCCGGCCAGCATAGCCCGTCCCAGACAGCGGGCAACGGCAAAGTAGGCGGGCTTGCGCCGGTAATCGGCGTCGAAAAGCAGAGGACGCGAACGCCAGTCCGGATGCGGCAGGCACCCCGGCATGACCCGCCTCACGTATGTGTTATACCAACTCGACGCGTCGCCGCAGCCCCAGAAGAAAATCCCGCGCAGGCAGTCCGCCCCAAGGATGCCGTCGAGGAAGCACTCGTAGAGGTCGGCGACCTCGAGGTCCCGCACGGCGGGATCCGGATCCAGCGCGGCGTCGAAGACATCCAGCTCGGTGATATTGGCGCCGAGGCCGGTGTCGCCGATCCAGTCCAGCAAACCGGCCGCGGCCCGCGCATCCAGCGGCCCCATGGGCTGGCCGTCGGCCCATCCGATGTGGGCCTGGATCCCGGCGGAGTGGACCGGCACCCCCCGCCCGGCCAGGCGCTCGAGCAACCCTGTGAACGCCGCGCGCTGCGGGGCCTGGTCGCGATGGACCAACAACGCCTCGTTGAGCACAAGCTCGGCTCCGGGATCGGATTCCTCCGCCACCCGGAAGGCCAGATCCAAGTATTCCTCGCCGAAGGCCTCCATGAGAAGGTCCGCCCGCATCCCGTCGGCGCGGCCGTGCGCGGGCCAGACCGTCTCGTTGGCCACGTCCCACGAGACGATCTTTCCGCGATAGCGGGAAACCACCGCCCGCACATGCTCGACAAGGTATTTCTCCATGAGTCCGCGGTTGCCGAGGCCGGTGAACCAGCCGGGGATCATTTGATACCATAATATCGCATGACCTCGGAGCGGGAGACCGAGTTCGCGCGCCAGCCGCACCGCCCGGTCGGAGGGTTCCCAATTCCAGCGGCCGGGCCCGTCGGGCTGCAGGACGTTCCAATGGAAGGCGTTGGATACCAACGCGTCGAATTCGCGCCGCAGCAGATACGCCGGCCCCCAGTGGCCGTCGGGGCCCGGGTCCGGATGGCAGCCAAGGCTCAGGCCGGCTTTCGCCGCATGCCGGCGCAGGCCGGTTGTGGGATCCTTCATGCCATCCACAAAAACCGCGCCGGGCATTCCGGCACAACCGCGGGCCTCATTTACAGTAAAAGCGGATGTCGGTTGCAGGTGCCGGGCTGTGGAGGCATTTTGCCATCATGCCAATCTCCCTCAGCCGTCGTCGTTTCGTTCGGATGGGTGTCTCGGGTCTTGCCACCGGCTTGCTTCCCTCGGGCGCGCGTGCGGCGGAGCCCTCCCCCGCCAAAGACCAACCCGCCCCCGAACGCAAAATGCGCACAACCGGACCCAATATCGTTTTTATTATCACCGACCAGCAGCGCTGGGACACGATCAACGCGCTTGGAGCCGATTGGATGATCACCCCCAATCTCGACCGATTGGTGCGCGAGGGCGTGAGTTTCACAAATGCCATCTGCCCGGCCCCGAGTTGCGTCGCAAGCCGCCATGCGCTCATGACCGGTTTCTACCCGCAGGCCACCGGCGTTTTCAGCTTCGACAACTGGACCGGCCGCAACGACTGGCTGCGCTTCTTCCGAGATGCCGGCTACCACATGGCCGCAATCGGCAAGGTCCACTATCAGCCCGTCCGCAACCTCCCCGCCTACTGGGACGAACGCGTCATTGTCGAAAACAAATCCGAGGGCGAAATGCCTGGTGTCCACGGCGGAAAAACCCTCGACGACTGGGGGATTTATCTGGGCAAAAAAGGCATCCCGAAACCCAAGCGCCGCGACCAAACCTATCCGGATTTTCTCGAGAGGCTCGGCGCGTTTCCGTGGGAACACGACGAGGCCGACCAGTCCGACATGTGGACCGGCGACCGGGCGGTCGAATGGATTGAAAATTACAAGGGCAAAGCGCCGTTTTTCCTCTGGGTCGGCTTCCCGGGTCCGCACGAGCCCTACGACCCGCCGCCCCGGTTCGTTGAGAAATACAAAGACCGTCCCATGCCGCCCGCCCACGGCTCCCATGCCGGACTCACCGACCCCGCCAACCAGAAACCATGGGAGTCGAAGGCCTACGCCGACTTTATTGAAAACGGCGACGGCGACCACAAAGTCGCACTCTCGAAAGCCGACGCCGCCCGCATCGAAACCACCCGCCGCCACTACGCCGCCAATGTGACCGCCATCGACGAAAAAGTCGGCGGGATCCTCGACGCGCTCGAAAAGCGCGGCGAACTCGAAAACACGATCATCGTTTTCACCTCCGACCACGGCGACGCCCTCTTCGATCACGGACTCGTTTACAAGTGGAACACCACCGACGGCTCGGTCCGCGTGCCCCTCATCGTGCGCTATCCGAAAGCCTTCCGCCAAAACCTGCGCACCGCGCGCATGACCTCCCTGCTCGATATCGTGCCACCGCTCTTCGAGCTGGCCGGGCTGCCCGTCCCCGCCGACCGGCAGTGGATCTCCGCTTCCGACACGCTCGCCGGCAAGGACGAGAAGACCCCCCCGCAATTCGCGTTCTGTGTTCACGGAGCCGACCAATTCAATCCCTCCACATGGATCCTAGCCCGCTCGCCGAAATGGAAATACGTTTACTATGTGAATTCGCCCAGCCGCGAACTCTATGACATGGAAAACGACCCCGGCGAGCTCCACAACCTCGCCTTCCTCCCCGCCCACGCGCAAACCCGCGCCGGGATTGAAGCCGAAATCCTCCGATGGTTCGCCTCCACCACCCGCCAGGGCACCACTGTCTTCGCCCGGGAAGCGCGCTGACGCCCCGCATTTCCCCGCCCTGCGGTTTCCGCTTGCGGCGGTTATGGGCAGCTCATTGCCTGGAAGCCGGGTAAGAAAAAGCCATTTGCAAAGATCCCCGGGCGCGGCCACCTTCCCGCCATGTCCGACAATGACCCTGTCATCCGCCGTGCGGCCGAACGCGGCCACGCCGACCATGGATGGCTGAAATCCCATCACACGTTTTCTTTCGCCGACTACTACGATCCCGCGCACATGGGATTCCGTTCCCTGAGGGTGATCAACGACGACCGTGTCGCCCCGGGCATGGGGTTTGGCACGCATCCGCACCGGGACATGGAAATCTTCAGCTACGTGCTCGAGGGCGCGCTCGAGCACAAGGACAGCATGGGCAACGGCCGCACGGTGCGCCCCGGCCAGATCCAGCTCATGACTGCGGGACGCGGCGTCACCCACAGCGAATTCAATCCCAGCCGCACGGAAGGTCTGCACTTCCTGCAAATCTGGATCCAGCCCGCCACTCGCGGCCTCGAACCGGGCTACACCGAATGGCATCCCCCGGCCGGCGGAGGCGGTCCGAAGGTGCTCGTGATTTCGTCCGACGGACGCGACGGATCGGCGTCGATCAACCAGGATGCGGACATCTACCGGATCCGGCTCCAGGCGGGGGAGACCGTCCAGCATGAACTCCGGCCGGGCCGCGGGGTGTGGTTGCACATTGCCGAAGGCGCGCTCACCTGGAACGGGGCCGCGCTAGCGACCGGCGACGGCGCCAGCACCGAGACTCCGGGATTGCTGACTCTGACAGCCGCGCAACCGGCCGAGGCGCTCCTTTTCGATCTCCATTAACACCAACCACCCGAGCGCAAAATGGAGGCTGGAGGGTTCGGGTTTTCCGAGCGCTTCGAGAGATAAAGCATTTCGATGCCAACAACTTTTCCTTCGGTGTTGTAGCCGAGGAAAACGCCGGGGGAAATCTCCCGGCTTTCCTCTGCGGGGGCGTCGTCCAGATTCAAGTAGAGGGCATCTGCTTCGCGATCAATAGTGAGTCTCATGCCCCGGCGAGTGCAAATTGCATTTCGCGGGTGCGGTCCACAACGCGGGAAGCATCGAGCACCTCGAAGCGGACAATGCCCCCGTCCTCGCCGAAGTCCGCAATGACGCCGGGCCGGATCTCGTCGCTCTCGCGGATGCGGGCGTCGCGCAGGGAAATCGTGAGCGTGTCGGTTTGCTCGTCGTATTCGACTTTCATGGCAGGTATTTTTTGAGGTTTGTGGATTTGTAGTGCGAGCGGCGGGTTGAACATCGGATGATTTGGCCGGTTTAAAAATCGGATGGCAAAAAGGGGGGGGGTCGCGAAGCGGGGCGGCGGGTTTTCAGCCTTCGA